>Ga0099824_1005311_pt1 | contig 18203 bp, 7 predicted proteins | sample SiratrowhiteBW_FD_76837 | JGI IMG/M metagenome (GOLD analysis project Ga0099824, IMG submission 76837) | Root nodule microbial communities of legume samples collected from California, USA - Siratro white BW | ecosystem: Host-associated > Plants > Roots > Nodule | place: USA: California... | reverse complement strand
ATATATATATATATATATATATATATATATATATATATATATATATATATATATATATATATATATATATTTATATAATCATATTAGTTGTTGATTTTCTTAAGAAATTGTTCCTTATTAAGATAGTTTTAATGAGTCATTTAATATAGTTTTAATGACCTTCTTAATTTCTCATATTAATTGGTTTAAGGGAATTATTTTTCTTTCTCATATTAATTGGTTTAATAGGAATCATTTTTCTGAGACATTATCAGAATAATAAGAGAGGTAAAGGGTTGGTCCCCAATATACCAAAATCACAAACTTTTGCGGTCTCTTACTTATCCCATCAAAAGAGTCACTCTAAAGCCTAGCAAGAGAAATAAGGAAGATTTTGGTTGAGGAAGATCATAATCCTATTGAGTATTCTATCTTCATCCATGGATTCAGGTACTTGAATTTTTGACTCTCAATAATTTAACATTTAACATGATGGCTAAATTCATTATTCAGAACATTTATTCTGTAATTTCTATCATCATTCACAAGGCAAGTCAATAAACTATTTCTTATTATGGTATCAGAGCACGCCAAAACTTTGATACTTGACAAACAAAAAAAAGACAGGGGAAGACCTGAGAAACAGAATCCTGAAAAGGAGGCATGGAGAAGAATTACTCGCCGTACGACCTCTACGCGAGTGATAACTCAGAAAACATAATCACACAAGTGCAATTGCGTGAGGGGAGAATAATGACATCCCAAATTATTAGTATTATTATTAATAATATAATATTAAGAGTAAGAATTTCATTTCTTTAATAATTTGGCGGAAACCAATTATATGCATGAAATATGACTTATTGGATGAAACATAAAAACTCAATCTTTTAAACATTCAATCTTATCACATAAGATTTTAATATAATATTTAATATAAAGAGAATTAATTTCATCAAATTAGGTGATGAAATTTGTATCTTTTTATTATAAAGAAAATGAGTGAGTTCTTACATAGAATAAGAATGGTGAATGGTAAAAGAAATATGAAAGTTTTAAATAAAAATATAAGAAATAAAGATTTATTATTTTTCTTATAAAATATAATTCTTCCATTTATAAGAGAGTGATTTCCTATTGTATCAAAATTTTATAAATAATTATAAAATCCTTTTTTTTTCATTTTCTTACTGTAATTAAAATGACATTAAGAATTGACATTTCTATAAAAAAATGCATGAATGAAAACTTACCTATAACAATTTTTGATGAAGGAATCATAAAACTTTTATTTATTATAAATTATTATTATAACTGAATACAAGAAATTATTATTATTTGTATTATACATTCATTAATGAAATTCGAAACAAAATAAATATATACCCTCTTACTGAAAATTAGCAGTGATTTTATGCAAATATGTCTTAAAATAGAAACAATCTTGAGATGATTTTAATACTTGTACAACATTAAGTTTATTTCTCAAATTTTGTTGTTTTAAATTTTGGTAGGAGATCACATACAAAAGTAGCTATTATTTGAAATTTAAAATATCTTTGCATTTTTCATAACTAAATTTTGTTACTTAACAATATAAATATATGTAAATATATATATATATATATATATATATATATATATATATATATATATAAAATCATCATTTTATTTAAAAAAAAATTTACTATATGATTATTTTCCAAATCCATAAATTTGTTGAAAATTTAAAGTTTATTTTATGAAAAGAATAGTTACAATAAAAATGTAAAAATAACACAAATAGTCATAATATATATATATATATACCCTTTATCAAATATATGACTTTTAACATGAGCATATGGTCCTCTGTAATTTAAATAGAAGTTTTATTTATTCTCGTTAGTTATTTTACAATATAACTACATATTTTACACTACCTATTGTTATTATCCCCATTATCTTCACCACATATGTGGCATAAACAGATTGATGATGAGATTATTTTGAGGGCAAGGTGGCATGCCAAAAGTCACCACTACTGGTCGATCCAATGTAAGGGGCACATCTTCAAAGTTCACAAAAGTAAATATGGTATGAGCTCTACGGTGAAAGGTAACAAATCAATCCACAACATCAGTCCTCCGTTCATGTCCAGGAAAGAAAGCTACTTGACATCTTCAAAGTTCACAAAAGTAAATATGGTATGAGCTCTGCCATGAAAGGTAACAAATCATTCTACAACATCAGTCCTCCATTCATGTCCAGGAAAGAAAGCTACACGTTGCAGGATTGGGTCCAACCATTCTTTTATATTATAGGTTCATATAGTAAAATAAAGAGAAAAAGTGAGATATATAATCCTTATATAAAAATTTCCTTTTAAAAAAAAACTTAAAGGTTACTTCAATTGATTCACAATAAAATCACAATAATTCTTCACATTAGCATGGAATATAACAGCAGTGAATAGTCAGGATAAATGATAAATTAATATCAACCTCCTTCCAATAACACACAATCTCTTGCTCATATTTGAAACCTCAAGGAACAAGTTCCTCTAGCCACAAATCATATGGTTAAACCACATTATGATCATGATGAGTGTAAAAATATTTTAAGAAATAGAAGGCAAAAACATTATATCTCTTTTCTCCTTATCTTTCTTATCTTTCTTGGAAAGTGATGTGAATCTCTATCCAAGGCTTGGTTCAAGGTTTCCTTTTTATACAATCCATGTAATCATTATTTAGTTAGGGTTCACTTGGTTTCTAATGAGGGGTTGGAAGTTTCCTAATGGGAATGGTGAGGTGGATAGCAAATATGGTACTTGAGCAATGATGGAAAATCTTGATATTTACTTGAGCATTAATTGTAGGCAGTATCTATATATTTATCTTCTGATTTTTTTATTAAAATATAATAATAATAACAATAAATAATAATAATAAACAATGAAAATAATTATAATAACAATAATAAATAATAAATAATAATTGGATTTTGGATTGAAATAGAATTGAATGGGAGGAATCTCATTGTCATGTGGGTGTGGTAACTAAGGTGACTAAAGGAGGAAGTACTTTTTCTCATCTCAAAGCATTAAATGCCTTTAATAATTTAATTCATCTTTAATTATGGTTTTAATGTATTAGGATTGCTTTCGGCCAATATGGTAGGCCAAATTTAATTATGTCGGCCCTTTTTACAAAAAATCAAAATCAAAATCAAGATGTTATACATGGGCCAGGCCTGTGAAGATTTTACTTAAAGCTCTTGTTGGAAGACTCAATTATTTGTGCTTTACCAGGCCTGACCTTGCTTATAGTGTTCATGTCTTGTCTCAATTCATGCAAAACCCTCACACTGAACATTGACACGCCGCTCTACGAGTTGTTTGATATTTGAAGGGACACCCGGGCCTAGGTATCCTTCTCCTTTGACAAAATGATTTGCAACTCTATGGGTGGTGTGATTCTGATTGGGCCAGTTGTCCTTTTACTCGCAAGTCTCTTACCGGGTGGTTCATCCAACTAGGTACCTCTCCAATTTCTTGGAAAACTCAAACAACAAATGGTCTCCGCTTTCTCCGCCGATGTTGAATATCACTCAATGGCTAGGATTATCAGGAAATTAAAGTGGATTAAGGATATCCTCTCCTCTCTTCATTGCACGTGTCTCATCTTGCCCCGTTCGCTTGCATTGTGATAGTCAAACGGCTCTACACATTGCTAAAACTCATATCTTCCACAAACGCACAAAGCACATTAAAGTTGATTGCTACTTTGTTCGGGATGAAACAATGCACCATCGTCTCTTCTGTCTTATACTCCTACTCATATCCAACTAGCCGATATTTTCACCAAGACTCTCGGTACTAAACAGTTTGAGAAACTCTTAGTCAAGTTGGGCATTCAAGATTTACATGTACCAACTTGAGAGGGTAACAACAATTACAATTAAGTATAAAAATATCATATTTGTGAATAGCAATCAATTGGAAGATTTGGTTATTTATGTATAGCCATTTTGTCATATGTATATCCGGTAGAAAATAATTAGGATAATAAATCAAGTTGTTTATATTAAGAAATGATTGTTATAATTCTGCTCGATTCTGCATAATAGGATTGTAATAATTCGGTACAGTTCTGCACAATAGGTTGTATATATGTGAAACTTGTATCATTCACAAGACACTTAATAAACTATTTCCAATTAATCATGTATAATAAACAATAATGTCATGTGACTTGTAAAGTATTTTATTATTAAAATAAATTAAAAACAAGACTCTTATAATACTCCTTCCTCATTAATCTTTTACCTTTTACAAATTATGTTTGAGTTGGGAGCTTTAAATTTAAATTATTCAATGGGTTGGAAAAAGATAAAGTATTAAAACCAACCATTTAATTATGAAACAATGCAACTTTTAAGGAATAATTTAGCACAGTTCAATTTCAACTTAATGTAGTTATACAACAAAATTAAGAAATACTATTTTAGTTAGTAATTTTAAAGCGTAACATAGAATAAGTTAGCTAATTGTGTTGAGAAGTGGATCAACTAAATTTATTTATCAAGTAACTATACTTTATATCATTACAAAAACTTTATATGCAGAAGACAATTTCTTTGTGAATTATATTTGATGTAGTTAGTAAAAGGGGCTTTTGTTTATAGAAAATCTTATTGCAACTAGATCTTCAGTTTTATAATTCAATCTTAGCTCAACACCGCTGAAGTTTTGATAGTTCTAATAATTTTAGTTTTATAATAAGTACCTCTGTGTAATATTTTTTTTTATCTTTGAGTATTTTTTGAAGATCATTCCTTGCATAGATGTCTAATGCAAGTTTAATGGTTGCATATTTGAACATGTTCCATGTTTATCCCATTCATAAGTCCAGAAGAACATCTCACCTTTAACATAATTTGGCTAATCTTGAATATGTTAAGGAGTTATTGTGTTGATCGAATAAAATAAACAAAAAAAATATCATCAATATCATATCAAAAATATTATTAGGAGTTAGATATCTTACCACAGATTCATTTAGTTGCACAGAGGATTCACAATTAGATGGTTGGGCCATGATGTAATTGGATGACCAAAGATCATTAACAACCATTACAAGTTAAGTATATAAATATTATATTTGTGATATATCAATCAATTGGGAGATTTGGTTATGTATGTATTGGCATTCTATCATATGTACATCCGACAGAAAATAAGTAAGATTACAAATGAGGTTGTTTATATGAAATGATTGCTATAATTCTGCACGATTCTGCACAATATAATTATAATAATTCCACACAGTTTTGCACAATAGGTTATATATATGTGAAGCTTGTATCATTCACAAGGCAAGTTAATAAACTATTTCCTATTATGGTATCAGAGCATGCCAAGCTTTGATACCTGACAAACAAAAAAGGACAGGGGAAGACCTGAGAAACCATGACCCGTAAAATCCTTAAAAGGAGACCTGAAGAAGAATTACTCGTCATAAGACCTCTACGCGAGTGATAATCCAGAAAACATAATTACGCAAGTGCAATTTCGTGAGGGGAATTTTGACGAATGGGCTAGGGTTGTGAAGATTTTACTTCGAGCTCTTGTTGGAAGACTCATTTATTTGTGCTTTACCAAGCCTGACCTCGCTTATAGTGTTCATGTCTTGTCTCAACTGCAAAACTCACGCATTGAACATTGGTACGCCACTCTACGAGTTGTCCGATATTTGAAGGGACACCCGGGCCTAGGTATCCTTCTCCCTTGACAAAATGATTTGCAACTCTGTGGGTGGTGCGATTTTGATTGGGCTAGTTGTCCTTTTACTCGCAAGTCTCTTACTGGGTGGTCCATCCAGCTAGGTACCTCTCCAATTTCTTGGAAAACTCAAACAATAAACACGGTCTCCGCTTTCTCCGTCGAAGTTGAATATCGCTCAATGGCTAGGAGTATTAGGAAATTAAAGTGGATTAAGGATATCCTCCTCCTCTCTTCATTGCACGTGTCTCATCCTGCCCCCATTTGCTTACATTGTGACAATCAAACGGCTCTACACATTGCTAAAAATCATATCTTTTACGAATGCACAAAGCACATTAAAGTTGATTTCTACTTTGTTCGGGATGAAATAGTGCACAATCACTCTTACCGTCTTATGTTCCTACTCATATCCAACTAGCCGATATTTTCACCAAGGCTCTCAGTACTAAACAGTTTGAGAAACTCTTAATCAAATTGGGCATTTGAGATTTACATGCACCAACTTGAGGGGGGTAACAACGATTACAAGTATAAAAATATCATATTTATGATATAGCAATGAATTGAGAGATTTGGTTATTCATGTATAGTCATTCTGTCATATGTATATCCGGTAAAAAATAATTAGGATTACAAATCAGGTTGTTTATATTAGGAAATAATTGCTATAATTCTGCACGATTCTGTATAATTGGATTGTAATAATTCTGTAGATTTCTGCATAATATGTTGTATATACGTGACGCTTGTATCATTTACAAGGTAAGCCAATATTAATCATGTATATTAAACAATAATTTTACCTTTGCTGCAATACAAGAGTTATGGGCACAATAACATAGAGGCCTGAAGGCCAAGTTTCTGTCATACTCCAATAATCAATTGCTATTGTTTAACTAAGAAAATAGAGAACAAGGATGAAAATATGTTTTAGACAATTTTTTGTGAAATTTTATGATAAATAATTGAATCAATGATGTTAATTTAGAGTGATAAGAGAGTATTGTGAATTGTAATAAAATAAAAACAAAATTGAAAATCTTATAAAGCTTATTTATTACAATTGGACATCATACAACTGCTCCACATAACTTCTCCAATTATAAAGGAATGTGATTATTGAGTAGAATCACTTAAACAAATTTTAAACATTTAATTACTTTTTATAACTCATATAAACAATTATGCTGTGATTCATTTTATATATGATAAGGAACCAAAAAATTCATGCACTTGTAATTCACAAAAGTTGAGAATCACACAATATTAACATTTCTCGAAATAAGAATTTAGTAAATTTACTTTTATTAGTTTTATTAATATTTATTTTACTGTGTTAATTTTTGTTAACTAATAAAGAAACTTATTTCTAGAATATGGTATGATTCTATCTTAATTAAGTGATAAAATATATAATACGATTCATATTATACACCTATGTCAATATGTTCTTTCTTCTGGTGTCGTTAATTTATAAAACTTTTATTGGCTTTTGTTAAAAAGTATTGTATATTATCTTTTATATAATGATATTATAGAAGTATACGTCCTTACATATACTTAGTATTATATAAAAAATTAAATATAATGTTAATAGTTAAAAACAATCTAATAGACGTGCACACTAGTAAGTTTTAGCATTCCAAACAGAAGACAACATCTATTCATGTATAACCTTAGATATATTAGTAATTCCATGTTTTACCTGATCATAATATATAATATGACAACTTAATTGTATTACAATTATGATTTCACACATACACAATAAACTTATTTAAGGCTATGGTTTCAGAGATACACGATAAACTTATTTAAGGCTATGGTTTCACACGTACACAACAAACTTATTTAAGGGCTGACACAAAAGACTCACTGTCATTTGTTAGTATTGAAGGGATTCTTCTCCACAGACTCATTAAAACCAATTCGAAAACTTAAACTACAATCCCTTGAACCTCTACACATGCCAACAAACTTGTAAAACTTCAAAGATGAGGGTTGAATGCTTCTCCTTTTACCATTTATTAAACCTGGTAAAACTATACTTGACAAATATATTAACCAAAAGTTTTTGTCACAAAACTAAAAGTCAATTTTCCTCTTAATTTTCCACACACAACTCCTTAAAGTCCTCACACAAAAGAGTCTCTATTCAAAGATAGTATTAAATGTTTTAAAAAGAAAATACTCATTTAACCATTTATTCAACTTGTCAACCGCATACGTTAACCATTTTTATAAAAACTATTAATAAATATTTTACCTGAGACATTCTCATAAACATATTGTCAACATGTTAAAGATTTACAAAGTTTAGAAAAATCTACATTTCTATTATCTTTTTACAAAAATCGAACTTACCTTGCACTTAAAACAATAGATCCATTTTTTCCAAAAGCCAAAAAGAACCTAACTCATAACTACGAATGGAAGTCTATTATTTTTCGATCATAGTTTATCAATTCTCTCTTTTTCATTCCTTTCCCTGCATCGACAACATTAACGTTTTACTATATAGTGATTATTAATTTAATAACATTTACTTTTATACAATTCTTTTAACAAAATTAAAATACGAGCTAAAAGCTTATATATTTATATAATTTACAAATTTTGCATTATTTTTCCTACCTCGTACATATATATACACATATTATGTTTCTTATTATCTAGAGAGAAATAGGACTTTTATTTATTTACAATATTTCATTTCTTTATTGTACTACTACTTCTTTCATACTAATGATTGATGCGAATAGTGGGAGACGTGTAAAAAATATTATTATTAATTCTTTCAAAATAGTTAAAATTAATAGTTTTATCATTTAAAAAAATAAACGTTTGAAAAATTTAGTATTTCGATTTAATTTAAATTGATATTTTCATTTTATTACATACAAAAGATAAAAATTGAAAAGTGAGAATAAATATCATACAAAATAATTTAATAATAAAAATAAAACAATGCATACCACCTTTACAATTTTACTAATATATTTTATTTTATATTATTTCATATTAAAAAATTTAATTTAATTTTTGTATTGATTAGTTGGAATAAATGAATCTTGTCATAATTAATAATATAATATTATTTCATCTTAGATAATATATATATATATATATATATATATATATATATATATATATATATATATTCATTTTAATCGCAAAGTAACCGCTAATTACAATTTTACTAAATCTCTGCTTTATTAATATTATTCTTTTATTATTTTGTATATAACAGTATAAAACGAAGAAAATTATGAGAAAAAAAATATTTATTTACAACTAAAAAAACAATAAATATTTATAAATAGGACAAGTCAGAAATACTCCACCAGTTAGTGATAGTTATTAAATAAATATAATTATAAAACAATATTGGAGACATTTAAGAAGCAAATATAGTTATAACAATATTAAGAAATAAATAATTAAGATGAAATTAGAAATATTTTATTGAACAAATAAATTATAAAATTAATAAATATAATAAAATAAGCAAAATAAAATCGACAAATAAATAAATAGAATAAGATTACAGTGTACTAAACACAAATAGTTATAAAATTAAAAAAAATAAACAAAATAAAATTAGAAATACCTCGCTAAATAAAAATAATTATAAAATTAATAAATAAATCAAATGAGATTAGAAATACAATAAATAAAAGTAGTTATAAAATAAATAAATAAATAAATAAGATAATATAATATATATCTCAGTCTTACCAATTGTAGAATTTTATTATATTACTTTTCTTAAATTCCTAAAAATCTGTTTTTCTTTTTTTTTTTTCCTCCTTCTTGTATTTCTTCTTCCCTTACTCTAATTTTTCTCTGTACCGGATTCGCTGCCCTTCATCACCTATGTAAAGTAAATTTTATTTATTTATTTTAAACTTTTATAATAGTTACATGAGATTTTTCTAATATATGCCTATCTCTTCACTTATCTCTTCCTGTCAGAAGAGATACATTAATCCTTATTTTTTAAATATTTTTACAAATAAAATAATCCGTCTTATAATATTTTTAGAAAATAATAAAAATATTTAAATATCTAGAAATATTATAATTTAATACATTATATTTGAAGGAATTATATTATAAATTTTAAGAGTTAATTCATATATTTTTTATTTCAGTTCTGTCCTACTTGTGTCTCTCTTTTCTTTTCTTTCTATATATAATGATGAAAAACAAATATGTTAATGAATTAACTAACTTTAGTTTGACCGATAAAAATACATTTTTTATTTGATGCTATGCAATGTATTAGGAATAACTTTTATAAGAATATATATGAGTTACCCGTTTTCATATTTTTCGATTGGGCTTGCAAGGTTTGGTCTCATCATCTTTTGTATTTTTCTATATTAAATTAAACATGTTTAAATCGAATTACGAGGTGTAAACTTAATTGAGATTTTTATATTTATTTAAACATGTTTCACCCGAATTATGAGGTGTTAATTTAATTAAGAAGGTATTATTCCATAATGATGTTTATCATATTTATATTTTATTTTGAATACAAAAGTTAACATATGACAAAGCATCTATCTTAGTTTGTTTTTAGGTTACATGTGTTGAATTTGTATTTAAAAAAAAAAATATTGAAGCGTATGTATTTAATTTATGAAAAGCGTGAGGTATACGTTTAGAATATGGTGGCATTATGCACATCAAGTATGAGTTAGCTTTTTCTTGTCCCTCATCATATCAGTGAATTACGCACATCAACATCCCAAAGCACCACTTTAAAAAGATCATGATAAGGAAATCTTCTCACCCTGCTAAATCTAATTCTAATTATGCCTCTATATATGCATTACATTTTTTTTTTCTGAGTATATACATATTATATTAATTGGGTAATGTAATCATACAATTGTCAAAAGAGTATTAGATGAAATGTGAACCATTATATAATAGTAAGTTTTTTATTTTACCTTTTTCTTTTTTGCATTATATTGACTTTATATCAATTATTTAATAAATTATGTCAACAATAATGATTTATTAATTACAATATTTTTTTTACCCTAACAGATATATAAAAAAATTAAGCTCAGTATTTAAGCAGTTTTGAAAATAATATTTGTTCGTATAATACGTACCCCTAAACTTGTTAATACATCGAAATTTTAATAACTGCATTTATAATAAATAAGAATGTTTTATGACTCTTCGGTTTGTTAACTTTTTGATTTTTCTGATGTAAAAATTAACTTTCAAATTTTCTCAAAATTAGTTTAAGGGTTTATAAAATATAAACATTTATAGAGAAATGAAAAATTGTCTTAAATTTTCTATTGAAAATATTAAATATTATTTAACTTTCAACTCTTCTGATTAGAAATATTTTTTCCATAAGGATTTTATTTCTCTAAAATGAGAGAAAATGGGAGTTAAAATGATTTAATATGCGTGAAGTAGTTAAAAGTTATAACTAATTATTTTTTAATGAATTAAATAATATAACTATTTTTAAAATTTTAGAAAAGAAAATTAAATAATAAAACTCATCATACAAATAAAATTATGTCTTCTAAATATATATATTTAGAATGCAATTTTTAAAATAATCAATATTTGAACTCCAATTCTTCTAAAACAAATTTTAAATACTATTATTTAAAATTTAATTTTATGAAAATCTTAAAGTATAGGTGGGTGGACTTCTTTATTGTCAAAATCTTACAAAAACAAAGTTTGACCACAGCTTATATGCATTTAAATTTTGTGGCACATAGTGTTGTACAAAATAATACAAAAATGTTGTACAACTTGTGCATATAAATAAATATATATGTTTATTATTGACTCTAAAAAAGTGAAAGTTCTCCTTTACACATTTTTGAAATGAATGTTATGATGAAGCAGTTCTATATATGGATTGACAGTGAAATTTATCTGGTTCATGGAAACACAGAATACATGTTATAGATGGATAACCCGAGTCCTTTAATCTTGTTCTCTCTTTAGGAACTCATCCACTGTTCTCCTCACTCAAGACCTTGTCCCATTGAACCATCACTTGGTGCTCTATCCATGTGAATCTCCATGAACAGTTGAAACATGTAGGAGTAGAGAAGGTCACAATTATGTGGGGTTTCATCCATGGCATCAACAATTTCAATGTCCTTGTTGTGATGATAGCTAGTGATAGAATGACATGAGTTAGGGTGAGAGACAAGGCAGAGAATAAAGGAACATCCACAATATCTAAGTTCATCAACATCCACCCACCTCCATCTCAAGGAACCAAAGAAGTTACTTGTCTCATTCACAAAAACACACACATAAAGTACTTTTAAATGTTAATTGAGGAACCATAACCCATCATTGCTTTGTATATGCAGTACCAACATAGATTTATAAATCTCCAAACTCCTCACACACACAATCAAATGAGATCATCACTATTATTTCTTTTAGTCATAGATTATTATTATTATTATTATTTCTATAGACAGCCCTTATCATACCTTAACAATTATTAAAAGTAAATTTCTAATATCAATTTCTATATATTTATTATGTGAGAGAGTAATTAATATTTCTAAAATATTAATTCTATTTTTTTAGTCCTCCTTCTCTCGTGAAGAAGTATAATAGAAAATAAAATTGATTTTTTTTTATGAATTATGTAAAAGAAAATACATATTTTTAATAAAAAATAACCACTCCTTTAAATTAATACAAACATTCTTGATTATTCAATTTGAGGTTTTTTATATTAATATAATAATTAACCAATCTTAACTAGATTTAGGTAAATTTGAATAAAGTATTATTTGACAAAAAATGGAAAATCACAATAATAGAAAAAAAATATAATAAATACAATTTGCAAGACAATTTTTTTCTCTATAACTATAACTTCCTTGATAAAAAAAAAACAAGTAAATAAAATTCATATTGGAAACAATTTTTTTCTATCATCGTTACTTCCTAGTATATAATGCTTAGTGTATTTCAAATGCAAATACGATTTATATTTTATTAAAATAAATTTAAACAGTCTTGAGTGAAAAAAATGAGTGATAGAAATCGTCCAATTTAAAATTTGGTGTGTAATGATTTGAAGATAAATAATTGATGTGTAATGATTTGTTTTCAATCAATTCAAACGATCTAATTAAAATTTGGTTGATTCTTTTGTCATCATATTGTTATAAATTAAATTATTATATTTTTAAGTTTAATTTTATATTATTTTACATAACTTTTTATAAAAGGGATTTTAAATTTTTTCAAAAGGATCAAATGAGATCAATAATACAATAGAAAGTGAATACTTGAATCCAATATTTCACTTAAAATATTAGATAGTAGTTTTAAATATTTTGTAAGCATGCCCTTCTTGTTATTATTTTAAAAGAATAAATTCTGGGTTGAGTAACTAAAAAAACATAACAATAGTGACGAAACAATCTACTTATAATTTCTAAGAATTCATTACTGAAACCTTATGAGATTAGTAGCAGTGATGAATTCTTCCCCTGATACATTAATTTCTTGTAATGCGTAAATGAAGAAAACTTTGGGGGAAAAAACAAAAGAAAAGTGTATTTTCTGTATCCAGTGGCTTCAGACCATATACTATATATGCAAAAGTTACTTGCAAATAAGTTAATAACAAAAATCAATTTGCCATGTCATTTTCTGAGTTGACAAACTTTTATGTGTTGAATTATTTGTAGAGAGGAAAAGAGAATATCAAGAAAAAATGAGCCTGGTGATAGATTTGAATCTCATGTGGATCGATGAATCCTTTCACATTTCATATTTTCAACCACAACCACCAGGGTTACGATCACTTGCAATGAGAAAGTGTGTTTATTAATCTTCACTCCCCAGAGAGAAATCATACTTTGACTCTAACCAAACGCAGCATATTATTATATATCATTATTCTGCTCCAACTAAATCTTTTCAGTATTTGTTGTGCCTTCTCAGCTACTCATGTTTCAACACGAGTTTCCCTTTTTATTATAACTTTCATGAATCTTTACGTTCAAGAAATCACCAAACCATGGTAATAACAAAAAATCAAATGCACTGCAAACTCCAAAATCGATAGTATTCACTTTCGGTAACTCAAACAAATGAACTTAATATACAAGTACAATCTCATGCTGCCAATATGAAGATGATCATAGATATATTATACACAATAAGTTGGTCAATTTTGATCGAATTCTGGTACCAATATAGACCACGAAAGGAAAATGGGAAGAAAAGAAAGTTAATAAACAAAACAAAAAATATTTAGTGGTAATGAGGTTATATCATTATCAAGCTTCCACTACTAACCATTTTTTTTCTTGTGCAAAACATTTGTGGTTGAACTGAGAATCAACCCATGATCAATGGTGTAATGGGTTTGGACCAGTTGGCACGCGACGCTTCTCAACCCCATAACGTGGATCAATCTCTGTGTCTGAAGGATCAGGGTGCACTGGAACACCCGATTGGTGATGCTTAAAGAAAGGAGAGAAGTCAAATTTGGTTGCAAGAAATTTTCTGCGCACTAAAAGGTGATGAGATGATGGTAAAGAGTGAGTTGGTTGTGTGGTGTGCTTCTTGTTGATCTTGGACTTGAGATTGTAATACTCATGAAAAACTAGCAATAGAAGGGAGAGCAACAAAAGAATGTGAATTGCTTGAGAGATTTTTAAGGCCATGATGGAAGAGAAGGAGGTGGCAAAGGGTGAGAAGGGGAAGCATGGAAAGATATGGAGGAAAGTGTTATGATAGAGGAATTTAGGAGAAGGATTTTGAGAAGTTGGATTTGGTGGATCAGGGTTTAAGATGAGAAATTGTAGGGGGAGTGTTGAAATGTTTGAGAATTTGTCTTTTCATTGAAACCTCATAGTTTTTAGTAACTTTTATTATGGTTTATTTTCAATGAGAGGAGTGAGGAATATGGGAGGTAGAGGTAGACACTTTCCCCAATGGAAGTTCCTTAGAAATAAAGGGAAAAAATACTTAACTTTTAGAATCATAATGTCAAATGTCAAACCTGGAATTATGTATGATTACACTTATTATTATTCTCTTGTATAACCTAGATGTATTGGGAAAATGAGTATAATTAAGATTTAGGGTTATTATCTTTCTTCTGGTTAAGTCTGAAAAAAAAAATAATGAGATAAAGTAAGAGATGATTGGGTACAAGGAAAGATCCGTGCTGGTTTTGAGTGTATTGCAACTTAATAAAAGGGTGGGGAATGTGCAATCCATATTTTCTATCGGCAAAGCAATCTAAGAACTATTTGACAAAGGTAGGGGACAATACAATGTTAACTGTTGCATAAAAGTGAAGGACAAAGTAATAAATGAAATTATCTCAAAAAGTGAATTTAGAGAGAGGGACTATAATTATTACTTTCTTTTTCTTTTTTTTCTTTTGTCATTGTATTTATTATAATTCAGTTTCATATGTTTTCTACATTATGGATGGTTGGGAGGTTTTCCGTGTAACTGATTGAATTAAAGATAAAAATTTTAACTATTAAGAATAGTTTGAAGGACTTATATTTGAATTCATTTGTGACATTTTTATAACTTTTTAATAGAACTCGTTAAATACTTAATTAGTTAACTTATTTGGCAAAGCGTAATTAATTATGTATAGCATAGTAGTTAATCAAACCACGACAGGAAGATTAATCAATAAATGGTTGCTACTGAAATTAAAAAGTGTGTGCGTCATTTTTAAGTATAGTAAAAAGCATCTATATAGTAAACAGTATTTCCTTATCACAAAAATGGGCACGTGTGTTGAAAAATACTTTTACCTGGTTCAAAAGGTATGACCAACCTTTATTACAATAGAAAAGTGGGGAAAACCTGTAAAACAAGGTTGTACAAGTTAATTTTTTTATTTTTAAATTTTTTTTAGTAATGAGAAATAAATAAATGAAAAAATAAATAGAAAATATTTAAGGGACTTGAATTAACCTGACTGAGATAAACTGTTGTTTCAGCACCTTGATTAAAATTTTCCAACAATTTGTATTGGTGTGACATGCATGCATACTCTTGGATGCCTATTAGTAGAATCTAAAACTGTTACAAGTAATTTGTAGATTCATTTCTCAATGAAAATAACAAGTATTAATAATTTTATCATGTTTCATATATGTACTAATGTAATGGCCATGGGTTTATTCTTTTTAGTTGTGGGATAGGTTTTTATTCAGAGTACGTGTTCTGTCATTCTTCACTCAGACTCAAGTTTTAAGCAATCTTAAACATTTACTTCTATTTAGTTTTGAATTGATTAAAATTCACAACCAAGTTAACTATCATCTCAAAAGCTCACCCTAAGACATTTGGATTCAAATATAAATTGTGTTTATCTAAAACAGGAATCAACTTACCTTTAGGAATACTTTATTTTTATTTTTTAATCTAACGCAGACATATATATATATATATGTAAAATACTTTTTAGATTAAGGAAAATATTATTTTAATAATTGATTGTATTTCTAATAACTATTAACAAAATAAATAAGTTATATATTTTAATATATTAAATAAAGAATAATTTGAAGAGCCCATAAAAAATCTTAAATTGCTCAAGAAATTATAGCTTCTATAATGAAATTATGAAATACATATAATAAAACTTTTTATAATTTATCCTTCAAAAGTCTCTTATGTTTGAATTTTTATACCTTTAACAGAGAAAAAAGAGAGAATAATGAATAAAAATTTCATAAATAAAGTAAATCGAATATCATATTAAAAGACTCAATCTCCATCATTATTCCAAAAGATGAAGACATATTGAGTATGTTAATAACACAGAGTCAATTAATTTGTTATCGAAAAAGTAAATTTTCTCTTACTTGACATCCATTTCAATTCTTTGAAAAAGATAAAACAAAAGGGATTTGTTGTAACATCCTAAAAATAAAGTGGATAAATCAAATATTCTACTAATCCTAATTAAGATTCTTCAACTTATAGTAATCCTTTAAAAATTAAAGTATTACAAAATTTTACATCAGAATTCTACTAAAACATAATTACAAAACATTTTCAACTTGTTTTCAAATTTAACTTATGCTTAATAATACTACTCATCCCAAGTGATCCTCCACAGATCCATTTGTAACACCACACGATCATTGCAGACAGATATCAAAACACAAGTACAACAAAACAAATGGTAAGCTAACCAAATTTTTAATAATTTTGAGTCATTCCATTAAAGAACAAAGATTAACACTACTCAAGCTCAAGCATTTCATTCATTTACATTTATCATCACAATATAAGACACTTGACACACTACAGACTTAACTCTACTTCTGGAAGACTCGTGCATTGAATAGACCCTGAGATATGCAAATGTGATACATCTTCACGTTGTGAATCCACACAGCCTACTTCACATAAATGAATCATCAATCATGGATGACAGTGTTAGTCTCCTAAGACTTTTCTGACCAACTATGTTTCAAGCTCCAGTTACCCAGTTCAAACCTCTTTCAATTGTCACCACCTAGTAATGATCATCTATTTGATTCTTATTACTAGTACAGTCAAGATATCAATCGTTATTGATCAGCACTAATTAACCCAGACACAGGTGTTTTCTTTCCTGAAAATACTATGCCTAGGCTTTAACCAACTTTATCAACATTTTTAACAATATCGCATCACAATATAAATCTCTACTCATGCATTCACTCACTTTTCAATCTCAATCTCAACTTCAATCTCAACATTTAAAAAAAATCACTAAACCATCAATACAAATTAAACTTATCCTATTATTATCATTAATAGTTTATTTATATATTAACTTAGATAATTAAGAGTTAGGCAAAATTGAGCTTACTATTGATCCTTTTTGTTTCAGTAAAGAGGTGATACGAAAGAAACAAGCCAAAGCCAAAAAAACTCACAAATGCGATAATCGAGAGACGATGAGATGATACAAAAAAAAGAAATAATTCAAAAGCGAAAGACTTATTGATACGATAACCAAAAGATGATAAAAATAAATAAATCATAACCAAAATTATTGATACGATAACCAAAAGATGATAAAAATAAATAAATCATAACCAAAAGGTGAAAATTTGACTGATCTATATATTCTCCTTGTTTATTATTTTATTATACATATATAATTTGTAAAAACAAAAATAGGAACAGAAATAACAATATATATAGATATCCTTCATATTTTCGAAATTGTTACAGCTTATATCTTTAAATATAAGTTTAGATTGTGTAAGAAAAATAAATATTTTTAATAATATATAAACTTTATATATTTTTAATTAGTAATACATAAATAATATATATATATATATATATATATATATATATATATATATATATATTATTATTTTTTTTTTTATTTATAAAATATTTTATTATATATATTATTAAATATTTTTTTTTTTATTTTTTT
>Ga0099824_1005310_pt1 | contig 18208 bp, 12 predicted proteins | sample SiratrowhiteBW_FD_76837 | JGI IMG/M metagenome (GOLD analysis project Ga0099824, IMG submission 76837) | Root nodule microbial communities of legume samples collected from California, USA - Siratro white BW | ecosystem: Host-associated > Plants > Roots > Nodule | place: USA: California... | reverse complement strand
TTTTTTTTTTTATTTTTTAATAGGGTAATATTGGTAAAAATTTTTTAATTTTTGTTTTTTTTTTCTATAATTAAATAATTTAAATGGTTGTTTTTTTTTTTTTTTTGACATTTTAATTTTCTTTTGAAATAAAAGTTAGAAAAAAGGGTCAAATTAAAAGTAGTATCAGAACAATGGGGCAGGTAGTGCGGAAGTACTAAAAATTTGCTCACAAGATTCTGATCTATTTTAGCTTTCATGTTGCTGTCTAGGGTTGAGGTTTGGAGCTGGTGGTTTATGTCGTTGTTTTTTCAGATTTGTTTACTATTTTTGGTGTTGAAGTGTGAAACTAAAGACATTCTAGAGATTTGTGCTTGACAATTTGGATTTTGACTAAGTGGTCGTTGAAATGCCCTCTGCAGAGTTTCTTTCCAGCTATGACAAAGATTGTTGGCACACTTGGCCCAAAGTCACGATCAGTTGATGTGATATCTCAATGTCTTGAGGCAGGAATGTCTGGTATTTTTCCAATGAAACATTTGATTGTTTGGAATTAGTAGGCCTTTTCTTTCTTCTTCAAAATCAATAACTATGGCATGTGTAAGAGTCTAGTAGTATTAGTGTTGCTTCTTTATAGTTTGCAGCTTCCCTTATGTGTCTACTGTGATTGTTGACAAGATTAAGTTTTCAATTGGGCATGACTCTTCTTATTCTTCTTTTCTTACAATGTGTCAGTGGCAAGGTTTGATTTTTCATGGGGTGATCCAGAATACCACCAAGAGACGTTGGAAAATCTAAAGACTGCTATCAAAAGTACAAAGAAACTTTGTGCGGTAAACTTTTTATACTTTTTATTTGTTTATTTAAATGTTTGGTAATCCCTCAAGCTCTAATGAGCTATCTTCTCGACTCTATCATTATTGGAGGTCTACTAACACATTTAAGCATAAAGATAATTTACTACTATCACATTCTCATTGTGATGTGCTTGTGTATACATGATCTATCTTATTCATAGTATGAGTGCATTTTATACAAAAGAAAACCAAAGGCTAGTTATAGATAGTTTGATGTAATTTGGATAGGAACTTGGGTATTATGGGGTGCCTAATTCCCATATCGAGTAATATGAGATATCTTGATTATGAGTGTAAGTTCCCCAAGTTTTGGATGTTTATCAATTTGTACCAGAGCTAGTTGTCTGTTTCTTGGAAAGGGGTTGTGACAAAGTGTTTTGACCAACATGGAAGTTGAGTGAATTGTTATTTGCTGGATCAAACTCTTATCATTAGGCCAAAAACTATAATTAATAGTTAAGACGCAACTCTTTCTACTTAAGAGTGTAGCAGTCCAAACATCATGATTCGTTTGTGACTTGGTCTACCTGACTTTCGTCATGAGACAATCGGTGTACTCCCATGTAATTATCTCTCCCTTTGTCAAAACTCTTCGATGATGACTTGAGTCATTTTAGTTGGGACTCACACCAGTTGGATGTGAAGAATACTTGTAGCATGGATGTTCCTCTAGGATTTGAAGCTTATAGTGAAGGAATAAGGCATGCCTCCTAAAGGAGGTCTTATATGGTCATAAGCAATCTCTAAGAGTTTGATTTGGAAGATTTACAAAACAATGGTTTGCTTATGATACAAGCAAAGCCAAAGAGACCATACTTTATTCATAAAACACTCCCTTATAGGTAAACTTACTATACTATTTGTCTATGTAGATGATATAATGATAGCGGGAGATGATGAAACAAAGAAATTGACTTTAAAGGAAAAATTGACATCTCAATTTGGAATGAAAGATCTAAAAAAACTCAAGTTTAGCTAATTCACAAGCCTCACAATGCAGGTTTGAGGTATCCAAATTTCAAATAAATGGAAAAACGTAATTTTTAAAACAGAAAAATGATGGATGGGCTAGCGGTAGTGGGATAACCAAAGAGTGTCTTTATTTGATACACTGAGTAGAGATGGTCAGCTTCGGATTCTTGAGATGGTTCTAGGTATTAAAGTCCATTTCTTTCCTTAGGAAGTGCAATCCTCCTCCCCAGGTCATGCCCTTGTAAAACACAAAGATGGGGAAAACATCGCAAAGCAATTGAGGTCATATGTTAGTTTTTTGATGGAGATAAGACTTGTAGAAAGTTTTGGTACATGTAGAACTTTTTTAAGAATAAGTTTGCAAAGCAATTGAGGTCATATGTTAGTTTTTTGATTGAGATAAGACTTGTAGAAAGTTTTGGTACATGTAGAACTTTTTTAAGAATAAGTTCCGAAGATAAATAGATATCTCCATATCCTGCAACTGTAGTTAAAGAGTCACTGGCAACAATAATTTTCCTATTGCTTGGAGATGGAGTATAAAAATGAAAGAGTTGAGGCTAGTATGTCATATGATTTGTAGCTCTCGAATCCACAATCCAAGAGTTAGCACTATATGAGATACTCGTACAAGAAATATTAGCTGAGAGAGCAAGAAAGTACAATTCATAAGTTTTCTCAAGTGTTCCCAGTAGGTCTTTCAGTCTTTTTATCTCCTCAATGTTGAATCCTCCCTGTGTTGATTTTCTGTCAGACATCATGGAGATGGAAATCAACAACTGGTTGTCTAATGGGTGATTTTACCAAGGGAAAACAACAATGAAGGCTGTAATAATGAAACTACAGCAGTTAAGGTTGCACCCTCTTGAAGATAAAATGGCAATGAAGGCAGTAAGTGGTAAAATAGAGGCATGGGCTCCAGGAAAAACTTAGAGCTCTGATACCATGTGAAAAAGTGTGTAGGCAGTAAGCAATAATTATGGAATTACTTTTCTTGATCTCTAAAAGAAACAATTCATTATTGGTATTTAAAGGAAAAATGAAATCCTAATAAATGGAAATAAATCTCCTGAAATAAAGGATAAGGAAATAAATCTCCTGACATAAAGACTCTAGACCTGGGGCAAATCTACCAAATAAACTCCTCATCCCAATCCCTTAAGTTTAGGGGTTTCTTATAAAAAAAATATATTTATTATCCGATCAATCTATATTTATTGGACAGTAACTGTGCAATATTTACGCCCATATTTCAACAACTACGATTACATTAATCCTTACTCCTTGCACATGACTTCGAAAAGATGAATTATGGTTTATCATAAAAAGTAATTGATATTAATTCCTTACGTTTATGCTTCAATACGCTTTCAAAATGTGATAATGCAGTCTGAAGGTTAATTTATGTTAAAATAAATACGCATTTTTGTCTAACTCCAGGTTATGCTAGATACTGTGGGTCCAGAACTACAAGTTGTCAACAAAACTGAGCACCCAATTTCCCTTGAGGCTGACACATTGGTTGTCTTAACTCCTGATCAGAACAAAGAAGCTGCTTCAAATCTTTTGCCTTTAAATTTTAATGGGCTTTCAAAGGTCAGTAATGGTATATCTTTAAGTTTTAACAAATGTTTCTGAAGGAAGAAGGGGTATTGTATGTATGTTGAATAATGGCTATATCTTTTTGAGGTTTGCATACATGTGTATAGTAATAGTAGTCAAGTGCGTCTTGTCTTCATCTGATTTTTTATCCAGCTGTTTACTTGTGGCATCTTGGTCTTTCATCCATATTATTATAGTAGCTACTTGGTTACTTGGAGAAGCAAGAAGCAGATTGTGGTAGCTAGAAGCAACGCTGAAGCAGAATTTAAGGCTTTGACGACTAGTATACATGAAGGTTTTTGTTCCAATGGATGCTCAATGAACTAGGAATTTCTTTAAAAATACTATGAAAGTCTTGTGCGATAGTAAGCTGCAATTATCACTGCTCCAAATCTAATTCATTGTTAGAACCAACATTTTAGATATTGATCACCACTTTTTAAAAAGGAAAAGTTGATGATGGGTAGTTCCTTGTAGCCACTTATGGTGTTGCTAGATTTCAATCCATATTTCCTTAATCATGGAAAACAGATTTATTCTCTTGATACCTTGGACTCATTTTCATGCAAATTCTATTTTCTATTTTCTCACTTCATAATAATAAGAAGACTATTGGAGCCTCTGCCCTCATACCAGAGGCTCCTTTGTATAAGCAGGATTAATATAAATAATTTACTTTTTATTTGAAAACCAATAACACCTTTACCTCTTGATTGTGAAATGTGAAGACTGAGTTTTGAAACTAATTTTTCACTAGTTTATGCCTTGCTCAGAAGTTTCGCTTTATTGATAATCTGTTTGGTATTTTTGTTGAAGATTGGGCTTGCCTAAGAATCTCAAGCAGGCCCCGTATGTGTTAATTTTAGAGGATTTGATTTTGGCAAAGATATTAAAAGGCTTTAGTGCTGGTCTCATATGTAGTTATCTGGTGTATTTGGTATAAAGATATTCTGTTATCTTTATTTTTGGTTGCTGCATGTGTTCACAGGAGTTAAACACTCCTCTCCCCGATAATGGCTGATTATTAAAAAGGGTATACACTAAGAAATATGAGTGTAACACATTGGATCACAAGCCAATTAACTGAATTGTACACATGTGTGGTTATAGGGGAGAAGGGGAGGTACAGAGGAACAGGACTGAAATTGGGGAGAGCGTGAATACCACGAGTTGTTTTTGTTTCTTCTTTTCCATCTCCCATACACATTGACCAGACAGAAGATACTGAATAATACATTCTTTCTGATACCAATTCTTGTTCTCTGTAACTACTTTGTTCCTAACTCTCCACCTGGCATGCCACCAGACAACAAACATTTTAACTCCAGGGCCTAATTATGTAAGCCCTAGATCTGAACTAGGCATGATTGACATATACCAATCAGCTTGTAGGGGGAATTTTGGATACTGGTTTCAGATTAGTAGGAATTACAACACATAATTGGGATGAATAACTCTGACTTTAGATCCTTCACTTAATTGTTCGTTTGATTCAGCTTATTTTGGTGAGAGCATTGCATATTTTGTTGGTTTTCTAGGAGAACTTTCAAAAAATAAAGTGATTATTGTCCTAAAATTAATTTCCACCAAACATGTGATTAAGCCCTGTTGGCCGTTGGTATATTTTGTCTATTCTTCAAGCAATTTCTTTTATACCATATTACTTCTATCTTGGTTAGGTAGAGCTTTTTTTCTCCTTTTCTTTTTAGGCTCCTAGGTTAGTGTACAATCTTTTCTATTTATTCTGCCACTTTTTAATTGTTGCTTATAAAAAAAATATTATACAATTTTACTCCAAAATTTACAATAATATAACTTTATGCCTGGTGTCACCAAAAGCCATAGTTTCTTGATGGTTGATACATGTAGGTCCTTGATGGCCACGAAAAATATTCAGATATGCTTTAGATTATATTTGTAGAAAGATTGTAATAAAGGTGGGGCATATGGATATCAAGAGGCAGCATGATATTGATACTTTGGCAAAAGGAATACGAAAACTGAATACGGGACAAAGCCTGCATTTTAGTGGTTGATGTTTCCTTTATTAATGCTATATTTATAAAATTGGCAAGGACTTGTAAGATGTGCTCATAAGTTTGCATATTGATTTAAAAAGACCATAGGAAGGGAAGGAAGTTTTGTGAAACTAGTATTCTTCTTAGACATGCAAGAGAGAAAATTGATCGTTAAACTGGAGGGAGTTTCTGAACAAATGGCGGCACTTTCTGTTTTCTCTTTCTTCATTCCAAGACAGGCTGTTTAATATTTGCCTAAAGATCCCAATAACGAAGAGTATGCAAGTAGATTTGAAATTTAGTGACATAGGCTCCAAGTCTGTAATTAATGATTTTATTTTGTGTTACTTTAGGTGTCTATAATAGACATGCTGTGTAATATAATGTTAATAATAATCTTGTATTATTAAGGAATTATAACAATTCCAGTAGCTCTAATCTTGACCATTTTACTCTAAAATTCTTATATAATAACAATTTTCGGTTTTACAAATTTAGCTTCTTATTTCGCATGTTGTACTTTGTCTATCTGTACCGTGTAGTGTTTGCTTAACAGGAGGAATCTACAATTTTGCAGGCTGTGAAGAAGGGTGATACTATTTTTATTGGTCAATACCTGTTTACTGGAAGTGAAACAACCTCAGTGTGGCTTGAGGTAATGCAACCTTGGATGGATTAGTTCTATCTTCAATGATTCTGCAAATAGTTTTTGCTGACTATTTTAATAATTTTGAAATTATAGGGTTTAGATAGGGAACGGAAACTTTAAATAACATGATAATAGGTTGACATGTTCTTATAATTATAATATCAGGAATAATGCATATGATTGGTACTGGTTGCAATTCTAACCTAGTTAGGATTATAACTTGTATAGTGATGCAATGGCATTGTTATCTTGATTTTGAAAAGGATGTTCTTATTATTATAATAATAAAACCTGTTTCTAGATGTGATGTATTACTATACTAATACTCCTATCTACAGCTATACTAATAATTAGGTCATGTACTAGTAACTAGTACAAACCCATTAATATACTAAGATTAATAATATGATGAGGACCAACATTGATTAGTGTTGTAGAAGAGGGCCTTGATTGGTTTTGTATCTAAAATATATTTTTTGGGAGTATTTTGTGTTTAAATTTTATTTGTTGACAAGGGTGAGGACTACTTGGTCACAATTCTCATTCATGTTTAATGTACCTTTTGTCACTTTATATACTGTTATAATTATAGAAATAAGGAACAAATCTAATATCAAGAATATCTTGATTATATATGTATTATTAAGAGTGTTTTTATTTATTCTCGTATCTTATCTTGTTTGTAGAGGATATCAAATTTCCTCTATTATGTTGATTTTGTTTTTTTCAATATAAATAAAGCATTTGTGTTATCTCAGAAACATATGGTTTCAGTTCAATATTTCTCTCTTTCCTATAGTTTAGTATATTCTAACAGGTACTGTCATATCTATTTCCTATTCCCTCTTTCTTGTAAACAAAGGAATCTGCTTTTGTTTGTTTCCCACAATATTTTAGGAATAAGAATTAATCTATGAACTTTATATATTTAGAATCCTTAAATTGACCTGTAGAGATTAGAAGTTAGTATTAATTTGTGATTAATGTTGTAAATGAGAATCGGTTATCATTAATACTTGTAAACAGTTTATTCTATTAAGGGGGATAATATAATCAAACAAGGTATGAAACCAAAATTTCTTGACACTCTTTTTTCCTCTTAATATCTGTTGTCATTTTTTTTTTCTTGATCTCTTAATCCATATTCATGACCATAATAAACAGAAAAGAGTAAGGTAAAGCTATTCCATTTCAACAAAATACCCACAATCTCCATAGCATCTAATCTGCTAGCCCAATCATGATTTTCCTGTCTCTGGTGGGGAAAGTTCTTCCCTTTTTGGCTGGTTTTGGGTGAAGAGGGTTTTGACACTCTGGTTTGTAGCATATGCTCCAGTCCTCTGAGCTACAGGCCCTAGCCTGTCATTCAACTGGATATTAGAGGACCTTGAAATGGGAAAAACATCTCTTTTTGCCTTGGATAATTGTAGCAACATGCTTGCTGCTGCTTATTTGCACTTAGCTTTTATGAGGAAGTGATTTAAGATATAGAATGCAGAAAGTAAAATACTGCTTATACTCAGTCATTATTAACTCATCATCATCATCATTACTCAATTAGTTTTTATTTCTGTAATGCAGGTCAGCGAAGTGAATGGTGATGATGTCACTTGTGTCATAAAAAATTCTGCTACTCTTGCTGGGTCACTGTATACTTTACATGTCTCACAAATTCGTATTGATCTTCCCACTCTAACCAATAAGGATAAGGAGGTGACTATAAAAAATCTGTGTGCATAAAATAATGAGATGCAAACTATATGGTCAAATTTCTTTTCTACTTTTGTGCTTGAGAATGTAGTTTTCAAATTTTAATCTATATTCATGAGTACATTTTAGGAATGAAATTGGAATTATTTCTTTGTTGAAATTATAACTTATTTTAGGAGCTTTATACTCAATTTTCTTTCGAAAAGAAAGACTTATTTCTGTTAATTTGAGAGGAAACTTTTACTTATTTAAGAATCCAAAAGAATCAGGATTGGTTTTCTTTAGGTTTTGGTAGAATTAATTTTGAAAGAATTGGTCTGTGAAGTTGATTCTAGAAAATATTATGTTAGGGAATTATATTCTAAAAGTGAGTTTTAAAGCATTGATTTTGTCTGGATGGTAAAGTAGAATGACCTTAGAAGTGTAAATATGGGTATGTTTTTAAAAATTTTGTAGGCCCTGCACCCCAAATCAATTATTTTCACTTTGGAATTAAAAAAAGTTTGTTTCAAAATCAATTGTATATTCTGCAAAAATTGATTTTTCTCACCTTATAAATTGATCAAACAGCTTGATTTACTGTTGAAATCAGTTTTGTATCGGCAAAACAATTAGGCTTTTAAAACAGCGTGTGTGATAAACTATGTTGTCCGTACCAACCACAAGACTATCATGATATAAGTTACAACATTTATTGTTAGTTTCTTACAGTTCTGCTAATCTTGTCATTTCCTTGCTAACTCAGGTAATAAGCACTTGGGGTGTTCAAAACAATATAGACTTCCTCTCATTATCATTCACCAGGCACGCAGAAGATGTTCGCCATGTAAGGGTTATTGCTGATAGGTTTCATCCATATCTTATTCATAATTTTGAGTTATCATAGTTGGTCTCCATGGTATTTTTCTTCTGTTCTTTTTTGTCTGCCACCATTGTTCCTAAAACTATTCATTTAGTATATCGTGCCATTAAGACTGGGATTAAGTATTTGAAAATCCCATAATTACCAGGATTTGTTTCCTTAGAATTAGCTCTCTGTATTTCCTAAAATAACCAGAACACACATGTATTTTTAGTTTTAATGGCCTTATTATTGTATTACAGAAGAAATATATTATTCCTCTAAAGTTGAGAGCCTTGAACTTTATTTTTCCAGAAGCACTCAACTGTTTTGGCTGTCTTTTTCAAAAGCATAGGGGCCTGTATAGTAAATGCAAAGCACAGAGGAAGGCAGAGTGATTTACTTATTTATTTGATGTAATTTACTTTTAACTTCTAAATGTGTAATATTGTACTTGTACAGTGTTGTTGATTTAGTAAGTCATTTTCTTTATTTTTGTTTTCTTCAATGCACTGTAATGAAATTTTACTATTTGTTATTTGACAGGCCCGTGAGTTTCTCTCTAAATTAGGTGACCTCAAACAAACACAGATCTTTGCAAAGATTGAAAATATAGAGGTGAGAAACTTCAAATCTTTTTGAACCGTATTACAAATAAAAGCAGTAGTTCAAGATTGTTGGGGTGTGTGGTTTATTGATTTTGAACTGCATCTTTTGTCTGTAAATTGTAATAGGGATTGACTCATTTTGATGAGATATTGCGAGAAGCAGATGGTATCATCCTCTCACGTGGAAATTTGGGGATAGATCTTCCACCTGAGAAGGTTTGCTTTTAATTCCGGACAGAAGATCCAAAGTTTATGATTCATTTATAAGCAGATAATAGTTATTATGATATTGTTTCCGTTTGTCTGGTTGTTTTTCTCAGCCTGTGTCTGCATATAATCTGCATATGGCTATTTATAGCAGTATTTTCTTACTGCACAGTATTGAACTTGTTGACAACTCCCTAATGAACTACGTATCCCTTTTATACTCATAAAAACTTGTGACCTGCATAATATAATAATTTTCTCATATCTTGCATATATCTATATGGATTTGGCAGGTGTTTTTATTCCAAAAGGCGGCTATTTACAAATGTAACATGGCTGGAAAACCTGCTGTTGTCACACGTGTTGTGGACACTATGACTGACAACCTAAGACCTACTCGTGCTGAAGCAACTGATGTTGCCAATGCAGTCTTAGATGGTATGTTTTATTTTCTTGTTGTAGTTCATTTTGTTATAATGTGAGTCAAGTTTTGATTTTGATGGATTTATAGACTATAGCATAGGTTGCACTGCATACTCCTATTATTTTTAAATCATAAGGGAAAGAATGCTATTGCATCACTATACTGGTTGCAATCCTAATTAGGTTAGCATTACTACCTGTACAGGTCATATGCAGCATTTTATTAATAATCCTTCAAATTTACGGTGCTAATCCATGGCTCTATTATCGCTAAATGTTTTCTTTTTTACCCATTTTATGGATTTATGAATTATCCAGTCACTAGCATTAGATGCACTGTATGATTCTGTTTATTTATTAATACTTCCATTTTTATGGTGTTTATTAATGGTTGTATCTTAATTTGTTTTTTCCATTTTGATGGTGTAGGAAGTGATGCAATTGTTCTAGGGGCAGAGACTTTGCGGGGATTATACCCTGTGGAGACTATTTCCACTGTTGGAAAAATTTGTGCCGAGGTGGGAACTAGAATGTAGTTTTTAACCATACACTAAGTTAGTCCCCAAACACAATGAGAGTCTGATAACTTTTTAAGGTGCTGGCAGGCATTCTCTTAACCAAATGCTCTTTGCAGGCAGAGAAAGTTTATAATCAAGATATATATTTCAAGAAGGCTGTCAAATTTGTGGGTGAGCCAATGACTCATTTGGAATCAATAACTTCCTCTGCGGTACTCGTCTTTTTCACTAAAATTTATTTAGGGTGGTTTTAATTTTTTTTCCCTCTCTGCCATTATACTCGCTTAAAAATTTTTTGCTTAGTAAAATACATATCTGGGAATAATTTCCTTGTGTCAACATGCAGGTTCGGGCAGCCATCAAGGTTAAGGCTTCTGTTATTATTTGTTTTACTTCATCCGGAAGGGCTGCAAGGTTTCATTTCAGTTTTTCGTAACAGCCCTTTTATTATTTTAAGAATTTTCTCATGCTCTGGTTACCGATTCAAATGTTTGTGCACTTTGTTTATTAATAATTAATTATGTTGCACTTTTGACGTCTTGCTAACTAATCATTTGAGTTATCTATTATTGTGCAAATTTGTAGGCTGATTGCCAAGTACCGTCCAACCATGCCCGTGATATCTGTCGTCATTCCTCAACTAAAGACAAATCAACTTCGATGGACTTTCACTGGAGCTTTTGAGGTATTTAACTGATAACTGGACATAAGTTGTTTTATGGAGTATTCACATGAATCCTGAAGCTGGCCTTCTGTTATAAGTAAGAGTCAGCATGATTCGGTCCTTTTGAGTCAGCTCACTCTTGAATATACTTTTTAAACTTGGTGCTTAGTATATATTCTGCTGTAATGGAGCTTGGTAAAACACCTGATTGAATTAGCTCCTATTATACTACTGACTAAAACTATTCATAGATGTTTTTTTCCAATTGTATCAGCTTCTTGTACCATTTACAACTTTAGTTTTATGTACAGTGGAATAATGATTTTACAAGTGATCAATTCTCGTGTGTTGTACGTTGTCTTTGACTTTTGTAAAATCTTTAGTTTCTCTTTGAGGCACTACGGTGAACCTTCATTTTGGTGTATCCACTAATCAAAAGCAGTGCCTCGAAACCTTGTGGATAGTCCGTAGCACATACAAACTTTGCTTGTTTGTATTCATTTCCATGAAAGCAGGCAGCAATTTTACGAATATAAAAAATTGATTTGATAGGGAAAATGGAGACAAAATGTTATTGTTCTGTGATTTTTTAATCTCGATTTAAACTGACTGATTGTTTTCATTCTTTTCTTGACTTGTATTACAACATTCTGCTTTGAAACTAATGTGTTCTTGTTCTTTCTTTTTATGATTCTATGGCAGGCTAGACAATCACTTATTGTGAGAGGTCTTTTCCCTATGCTGGCTGATCCACGACACCCAGTAAGAATTATTTGACGTCAATTGATTTAGTGATGTAAAATGGAGAATGGGAACCCATGTAGATCTCAAAACCTCGGACCGTCTAATATTTAAAATCTTAATACTGAATGTGCCTTATATAATGCAAATCAATTAAAGAAATTCTATTATCAAACCTAACTTTCCCAATTCAAAATAGCAACTAAAATACTAGTCCGACTGCAAGTGTTCCAAGGCCTCAACATCTAATCACCAATTTCCAAATTACTACTGTTTTATACCTTAAATCTTAATTTATTTCCGGATTGAAACTAGGTACAATACCAACGTCCTGCCTTTTGATTTCCCTCATCAGAAGCAGTTTTCTAGGATTATTGTGATCTCGGGTGACATTTGGGTTTGGATTTGAATATTCTTTTATTCCATCTATTTTGGAGCCATTACAAAACTGTAAAAGTTTATATGGTATTGCTCAGGTATATTTGTGGTCATTAACTTGTTAACATGAAAGCATGTCTTTTGGGTGTACAGGCCGAGTCTAAAAGTGGAACAAGTGAATCAATTTTGAAGGTTGCTTTAGACCATGGGAAGGCTTTTGGTATCATAAAGCCACATGATCGGGTTGTTGTTTGCCAGAAAGTTGGTGACTCCTCAGTTGTGAAGATTATTGAGCTTGACGATTAGCACATGGATCATTTTCAAGGTTGCATTATCAGGTTTCTTTGTTTTAGCATTTTCTGTTGTATGCTGTTATAATAAAAACACTTGAAAGGTCCATTAATAATGTGTATCACATTGGAAGAAATGCACTTGGCGAATGGATGTCATCCATTCCAAGCATGCCAACTAATTATAACACGACACCACAGTTAATTTCCAGTGGATTCAATCCAGTATAAATTGTTCCACTTAAAACTTAAAACAAGTCATTTAGTGACAGAGACCTAAATACCGTTTGAGTGATATGTGTTTAACAAACATACTTTACAATTTATTTTCTAAATACCTCATGAACCATAAACTACACTTAAAACTTTAGCTTTTTGGGAGCTATATTTCAAAATAAAGGAAGCAACAATTTTCAAAAACTCACATAAAATAGTTCATAAAAACATAGTACTATACTTAAATATCTTTATATACAAAGAACTACATCTAAAAAACTAGTGATTTTATAAATAACTCATAAAGGAGGTTCAAAGACAATATTTAACTTTAAAAAATTATTCTAGGGTTAGGGTTTCACAACCCATAACCTTAAACCTTAAAAGGAAATTTGATTAGTAAAACTTGAAGAAGAGGAGGAGAATAAGTGATGTAAAGGAAACAAACGGTAGAGGAAGAATGAATCAAGTGATCTTTATGCCTTTTGTAGTAAGGAACCCTCTTTTCAATCAGTTCTCAACTTTGTTTCATTTCAAATGAGGCAAGAAATCAATTTAGAGCTATTTATACCTAACTCATAGCATATCCTAAATTCATTGAGCGTATGGGTGAAAATCACCTCATTGCATTCGTTGAGCGAATTGGTAAAAATCACCTTATCACTGCCTTAGTTCCGCCAATCGAATTCACTCCAAAGAGTAAAATAGGAAACTCTAGTACTTGCAGCTACAGTTTGCTGATTAGTTTACTCTTTGGTGAAAAATTGTGCCAAATCCTTTGTATTGTTTTCAAAGTGTTTGATAGAATGGCTCCAGAGGTAAAATCCTTTGAATTGTAAGACTCAAAATAGCTGAGCAGTTTTGAAAATGGCTAAGTGGTTTGGAAACGATTGAGCAATTGTGGAAACGATTAAGCGGTTAAAAAACAACTGAGCAGTTTATGCAAAAAAAAAATAAAAAAAATTTCACATTCATGTTTTGCTAAATTGTGCTGAGTGAAAACAAATTGACTTGACAATTTTCCCGAGAAAAGACATTCGGAAACTAAATTAAAGAGAGGTTTATTAATTTCTTATTTAATATTCTAGACAACTCTTTGGATGTTACATTCTGCCCTTGTATGCTTTCAGAAATTCATTGTTAAACTTGGTAGATCTGCATAATTTTACTGCATAATTCAGTTTAACCGTGTTTTATTTGATTCAAAAGTGGTGTTAAGTTATAATTTTATATGATGCACACGAAGGTTGGAAAGCTTTAACTATATATTGACTTATGCAACTTGAAAATGATGAAATGAATAGTAAAACGTGTACACTGTCCACCACCTTTGTGGCTGTTTTGTGTTTTAAATCCATGCTATGTAATTCGAACCAAAATCAGGAATTTCTATCCATACCATAAAAAATCAAGTGTTTAGTTTGTAAGCATAAATTAACGTTCCAACCTAATTTGGAATATATATATATATGTATATATATTACAGCAGTAGTGTTTCTTCACCAACAATCAGCTTCAGCAGCATGGTTTTTGCAATCAGTAGAAGCTCTCTGCATAAGGAGCATTGCAATGTATAAATCTAACTAATGAAAAGAGAGTCTCTGCAGAATCATTAACCAAACAAAAGAGAGCTAAATTTGATTTACGTTTTATTGGTTGCCCAAATGAAAAATAGAGTTTGTCTTGGAATATATATATATATTGTTATGCCTGAGATTCACTTCAAAATATAGAGTAAATTTGAAAAAAATTACCTGAATTTCGTGCAAAAACTGGATCTAGACTTGTGCTGCCACTGGAGGCATATTATATAACACAGGTGCCCTCTGTTAAAAAAGGAAAACCAGTTTAAACAACCTTTATTTTTTTTAGTTTTTTTCAATAATCTCTGAAATTAAAATAAGAAGTTTTCACACTAATTAACGTGATCAATCTCATTAACTCAAATGCAGTCAGTTTTTTTTCGTTATATTATTTTTCCTGAGAATATAAACATAGTCTTCTACTTTAAACCTATTTGGACTAACTTCCACCTGAACATTCTTTAGAAAATAAAATTATTTTTTCCGTCAAATGAAATTATTTTTTAAATTTATATAATTTAATTTCTCTAAAATTATACTTTTAGTTAATGACTAAAGTAATTTTAGCTTTTAAAAAAAATTGCTTCACTATTTTATTTTATTCTATTTTCTAGAAGTGTTTAAAGGGAATTATTATTCAATCTGACTTTTTATATGCCAACAACATTTTGTTTTTTAAAGTTTTAGGCTAGTTTGATTAACATTAAAAAAAAAAAGCAACGATTCTAGAATTAAAAAAAAATAGTAATTATGTTTAGAATTATTTTAAAGGTAAAAGTATAATTTATGGTTGTTTACCATCATAAAAATCATTATCTTAAAAAAATGAAAAAAAAAATCTTATTTTGATAAGATTCTTTCACCAAAAAAATTAGATTTTAAATTCTTATCAATTTCTAATTATTTGCACAAACTGAAAAGAATCTAAAATAATCAGTCTTTTAAAATTATTTTTTAATAAAAAATAACCTACATATATATTTTTGCTGGCATAATCACAAATTCTAATAAGTATATTAATTTTTATATTAATTATAACTTTAGGAATCATGTTAAGAATAATTTATGATTGATCAATGGATAAAGAACTTTGAACTAACAAGGCATCATAATTAAATTGTTTTTCCCATGATCCTGTTGAAAACAAAGGAATTTGGAAGCCTGAGTTGTGGAAAAAAAGGTATGATGTACCTGAACTTGTTCTGGGAATAGCTTCTTCCATGTTTGAATCTCTTCCTCATTCTCAAGCCTTCTAATTCCTCCATAGTACCCACCTATTCGATCACCTTGTTCTTCTTCGATTTTCTTTCTACACAACTTTATTCGTCTCATATTTGATATTTCAGGGTATTGCCTGAACTCCACCATCAATGTATCTATCACACAACAACAATAGATGCACTTCACAACACATGGTTCTCTTTCTCCACTTTTACTAAGGAAAATGCTAAAAAGTTACTAAATATAAATTAAATAAATTCTGATTTAATTAGTCATTATAAGAAATTTAAAATCATTAACTTTCTTCATTGTTATTTAAAAATGAATAATCGATATTTAATTTAAAAATATTAAAAAATAAATAAAATCATGACATGATCAGATTGTATCGCAGGTTTTTGTAGAGAAAACATGGAATCAATATTTTCTTACCATTGTAATGACACTGACAAGAATTGTGATTACATGAGTCCAAGTGACCAATAACAGCGTACCACCAATCTGCAATACATCTCACATCTTATAATTTTTGTATATCAACTTAAAATCAGTAACACTTTTCTTAAATCAAAAGGGCTAGTTTTTGTTCCTGCATTGAAAAAATTAGGGTAAATCCATTCAATTTCAAATATTAGGAATTACTTTCTCTATTCTTAAATGTAAGAAAAAAAAAGTTATGTTTGATAAAAATAAATATAAATAAATTTTAATTAGTTTAGTCCTATTTGATGTTAATTCTTTATAAAAAGATCTTTGTCTGTAAACTTAAACACAATCTTCAATCATTAGAAATACTTTATAAAAAGTAACTCAGCATTATAAAAAAATACGAATATTAAAGAACTTAAGTATTAGTCTTACTTAGTGGAAAAATAATTAATTTGGCTTAAATTTAAATATATAGGTACTGTTATTATGAGATATGGGTATTCAACTCAAGTCTATGAAAATATACGTTCCTGAAATTAATTATTTTTTAAACTTTTATTCATTTTCAATACTTAAATATTACTAATATATGGTTTTATATTTCCATTCAATAAAAAAAATTCAATACAAACTAAACTTACATAAGATGGTATTTGACCGTTTACTTTATAAAGAGTGTATTTTTTAAGAAGTTTTTCGTATTTGTGAATTATTATTCTTCAAAATTACAAATTCTGAAAATCATTAATCCTAAAAATAAATAAAATATAATTAGTTTGTTAAATATTTAATATATATATATATATTTATTTATTTATTTATTTATTTATATTTATATAAGCTTATTGGCAGTCAAAATGGATTGATATTTTTATGAAAAAATTTAATAATTTACCATGATCAAATAAAACTAATCTGATATGTTCATTATGCTAAAACTTTCATTTTAACTCACAAAATTTAGATCCTTACCTCTTATAACAAGAATTATGATAAAGATAACATAGAAAGCATTAAAAAAATATTTAGAGTATCACTTTCTACCATACGTCACATAACATTATTTTCTAAAAATAACTACATAAAAAAAATCTCAATTAAAAGTTTTCTTGCTAACAAATAATGTTAGAATTTAGAATGATACCATAAGGACATTGTGTATTTGGTCTCCATTGAATCTCAATATGATCTTCTGGTTTCAAATTGTCTACACAGTGAGAGACATGCACAACATATGGAGGAGTATCAACTGTGGGAGCTCTCACCATATCCCACTCAATGTTCTTCCCTAGACATCTCCAACCTCCACTTTGATACCTAACATAACATAAGTCATTTACTTAAATCTTTCACAAAACAAAACTCTTTTGCTAAAGAAACTAAACTCATGAGGTATAACCATCCAAATCTAGATTATTATTTCACTCTCTTTGCACAAGAGGCCAAGATTAATGCACTTAAATCTAAGCTAAACCATTTCATTTGGATTTTTCCATAAACACTTTTAAAAAAGAAAAAATAAAATAAACTTATCTATAAATTAAAGTTAATTTATTAATAACTTCAAATAAAAAAAATTAAAGAAACCATATAAAAGTGTTCTACAAATTAGTTTATCCATAAGAGCTTAATATATGCATGGTGAGTGTAATTTTTTTTATACGGGACGTGCATATCAAGGAATTTTTCCTGTAGCTACATTATATTAGTAAGGAAACATGATATAATAAAATGATTAAATTTTATTGGGTGTATGTGTGAACACAATTTATATTTGATAGTGCACATGCATTAAATTGACTTAATCAAGTTTTTAATTTCTGAAATTTATAGTGAAATGTTTTTCTCTCTTGAATTGAAACAAAATATATTTTAATCATTTTTTTAAATCATATGGCGTGGAGTGGTGAAAATTGATGATATAATGCTACCAGTATTTGATACGAGCTTATTTTCTAATGTCACGAATCACTGGTTTTTTTTTTTTGCTAATGTCATTGGCTCCATAAATTAAAACTTAATTTTTTTAAAATTTGAGAAACTATAAAATAATATATATCATTTCAGTTTAAAAGATCTAAAAGTCATTTTGTCTCAAAATTTAGGACTAAATTAACTTGAAAGGAAAAATTTCAGTGCATGCATATGTATATTTCAAAGAGGTCGCCATTTTGCATATACCTTGCTTGAAAAGTATTAGATTGTGAGTCATAGTTAACCAAGGCATTGTGAATCATCAGTCCCTGGAAAAGACATAATATTGATTAATATATAAATACACACACACACACACACACATATA
>Ga0099824_1005302_pt1 | contig 18219 bp, 10 predicted proteins | sample SiratrowhiteBW_FD_76837 | JGI IMG/M metagenome (GOLD analysis project Ga0099824, IMG submission 76837) | Root nodule microbial communities of legume samples collected from California, USA - Siratro white BW | ecosystem: Host-associated > Plants > Roots > Nodule | place: USA: California... | reverse complement strand
TTTTTATAATATATAATATTAATTCCAAAAAAATAAAGTTTGTGAATTAAGTAAAAAAAAAAAATGATTTGGTCAGATTATAAAATAATAAAAAAAAAGAAAGAAGAATTAAAGGTTTTAAAAAAAAAAAAAAAAAAAAAAAAAAACATGAAACAAAAATTATACACACAACATTTCACACAGCAACTTATTCATTTTTTATGTTTACCTCATAATTATAATTATTATGACAACTAACAAATAGGAGAGAGATACACATAAAAAATAATATTATGAAAAAATGATGTTTTCCCCTCTTCATGATCACTTCGAGGATTTACTTCATTGAACAAAACCAGAAACATATGGTGTTGGAAGGAGTTGAAAAAATAGAATGGGTCCTTATTCCTTAAATGGTAGAATAGAATAGAATGGAGAATTAGTAGAAAGTTTTGGAAAATATATAAATAATAAATAATAGGTGTTGTTGTTCATTGATGTGTATGAAAAGAAAAGTAACATGATATGCACTAAAAGCATACGATGATGTCCCACTTGCAGAAACCCACTCAAACCCTCTCTCATTGGTCTCTCTGCTATTGATGGGGCCATGGCGTGGGTCGGTGTGTCCCATACTCCATCCCTATACTCTCCTACACCAATACTATATATTTTATTTACTAAATAATAATAGTAATAAATGCATATGAAAAATGTTATGAATTTACTTAGTTTAATTATGGGTGAAATGTTATAACTTTTTAGAATCTTTTAGTTTATTTTTTTTTTTACAGAACTAAGCAACATAGTTGTACACTAAAAAAATGCAATTTTGATTATGTGTGTCTGTCGTGTCCCATATATACTCTCCCATATACGCACTCTTCTGAGACCATGTTCCCTAAACGGATCCATACACTCCCACAAGCACCCGAAACACATTTATCATTCTTACGAGCAGTCACCAACATCACTTTCCTTTCTACAACATACCAAAGTTCACAGCTTTTTGTTCTTTCTAAATCACCACCTCGATTCACGAACTGGGTCATCCTTTGATTGTGGATTGGAGTTCATTTGGAGCCACACACCCCTAGATTTCTATTACTTTGACTTTCCACCCAAGCCTGGTAAAAATATAAAACCTCATCATCTTCTGTATCTGCATCTATCTTTCTTTATTTATTTATGCACTTTCCATCCCTCTCTCTCTCTCTGAATTGTAGTTTGTTTTTTAGTGCCCTTGTGTGATTAGTAGGAGAATTTTTAAAGGGATGGTTTTAGAATTCTGTGACTGACGTGTCCTGGGTCACCGTGCCCTCCCTCGGATTCCGCTGGTAGTGTTTGTGTGCAGGAAAACAGATAAAGTTGGTTGCTTTATTGGAATATGAGGAAACTTGGCACTGCCCTGTATTGTTCTTGCTAGTTTTTAAGCTTGGCCTATTCTGGGTCTGTGAGTACTTCACTGGAAAGTTTCAATTTTTTGGGCTTCTGCTTCTGGTTTTGTTAATTCTGAGTGCCTTTTGAGGAAACTCAAGTTTTCAAGTCCAGGCTTCCTACTTCTCTCTCTCACGTTTTGGGGTAGCTTCTCTTTTCTTCTTTTGTTTCTTCCTAACTTGGTTTATGTGCAGTGAAGTTTGTTTCTACTTTTCGATCTGCTTCTGCCTAGGGTTTTGGGGTTGTTTGTCTGTGTTTGTGTTTTGTTGAGCTTGGTTCTGGATTAGAGAGTTATGTGTTGTGCTGCTAGTACTAGGTTGTTTAGCACATGTTTCTTGCTGTGTGATTTAACTTCTAAGTATCATTTGTGTCTTCTTTCTTGGTTTGCTTGGACTTGGGTCGAATTGACTTTCTTGTAGCTTTGTTGTTTGCCAGGTTCCTGGTTACTTTGATATATCATCATGGATTCCCCACAATCTGTTGTGTCACCGTTCAGGAGCTCAGTTTTGGGTGAGGGTGAGAAGCACAAGTCTGAAGTTTTCTCGGGAAACTCTAGTCCCTTGTCCAAGGACATTGAAGTGAATGGGAAGGAAGTTGTCATGTCAAATGTAGAGGAGTGTCTTGGAGTGCTTGATGTTTACATACATCAGGCCAGGGACATTCAGAACATTTGCATATACCACAAGCAAGATGTTTACGCTAGGATTTGCCTGACCAGTAATCCGGAGAACACTGTGTCTACCAAAACCATCAATGGAGGAGGAAGGAACCCTGTGTTTAATGAGAATCTTCAAGTCAATGTCAGAACTGTTGATGCTTCTCTCAAGTGTGAGATATGGATGCTTAGCAGGGTGAAGAATTATCTTGAAGACCAGCTGCTTGGTTTTGCTTTGGTGCCTTTGTCTGAAGTTCTAGTCCAGAATGGGAAACTGGAGAAAGAGTACTCCCTTTCTTCAACCGATCTATTCCATTCTCCTTCAGGTTTTGTTCAGTTGACACTCTCTTACACTGGTGCTTCACCTGATGTTATGGCAATTTCTGCAATGCCAAGCAAGGTGGCCACAGATGTCCCTGTGCGGGATTCAGAAACATCCGAATCTCTGGCCCAGGAACTGGACAAAATTGAGTTCCCGGATCCGAAGATTGTGAATGAAGACCACTTGATGGTTTCAGAATACTTTGGCATTCCATGTGAGGAGACTCAGTGCTCTGATAGCCTGGCTACTTCTGATGCCGAAAATCGCAGTTGTGAAGCTGGTGTTCGCCTTGTGGAAAGCTTCTCAGCATGCAGTGGTGAGTCTGTTCAGCCACCTAAGGTTGATTCCCCACCCAGCAGTGTGTCAACAAATGGGGTTTCTTCCCCTTCTGTGCCTGCAAGATCAGAATCATCTGATGCTGCTGCTTCTAAGTCCCCCGTTCAGGAGCAAGTTCCAGGCACCAAAGAGGACAAAAATGTGGATGTCAAAGATGGTGACAGTGATTCCTCTAATGGGGTTCCTAGTGACTCATTCCCTAAGCCTGTTGTGACTGTGAACATTGAGCCTGAGCCAAAGGTGGTGCAGCAGGATATAGTGGACATGTACATGAAAAGCATGCAGCAATTCACTGAGTCACTAGCAAAAATGAAGCTCCCTATGGACTTCGAAAGTGAACCAACTAGTTCAGGAAATTCAACCACTGAGCAAAAACTACAGCCATCAAAGAGCAACAATTCCCGTGTGTTTTATGGTAGCAGAGCTTTCTTCTGATCTTTTGCTTCCCTTGTTCAAGGGAATTCGGGCAGTCACTGTAGATTTTAGAAGAAAACTGATGTTAGTTGTGAAGTGAAATAATGTACTATCCTGTGTGGTTTCCCCTTCTGTATTTCATCACATGTTGGTTGTAGGTTACAGGGAATATAACTTTGTACTCTCACAAGCTTGTTCCTATCTTAACTGCTACATGAACTTTTGTGTTACCTTCTTCCTTTGTCATCGTTCTTTTGTTTTCAATGTCAATAATTGTGAAATCAGATTTCATCTCACCAGATATTAATCATGTGTATAATCAATAAGCACTATTAATAATGTGGTCCCACTATCACATGCTGAAAGCAAAGTGTAGATGAAGCAAAATATCCAAGACTCTGCTCTCTTCCATTTCGCATGAAAAAGCTTATACATGCAGGATTTTGGAACGGTCATGTTTATTCATTCAAGCACTCTATAGTGTAAAAGTATTTTAAATTGTTATATATAGTTGCTTATTTGTTTATTCATACAAACACTCTAACAATTATTTTTATTTACGTATGCATAAAAACTAAACACAATCTTCATTAATTTGAAGTACACCCTTACAATCTAATATGTTAGAAATGGTGGTGAATGAGCTTCCATCATTCAGAAATTAAAATTTACAAGATCAACATATGTGCCACTTTCAATGTATTGGAGAACATCATTAAATGCAATATTTATAATGGAAATATAAACACACGAAACAATGAAGAGAAAAAACTTGGAAGCCAAGTTTCCTATTTCCTAGTGTTTCATAAGAATTTCAACTGTTTCAAATTGGTACTTCAATTATCTCTGCAGATCTTGCATACATGTGCCTCCTGCATATCCATGCAATTTGACCGTTGTCCCTGTACCTGACTCGCCACAGTCCAAACTTTTCTGCAATATCCTTCCCTGAGGAACACTTCCTCTCCCTCAAGAAATCAACCACCCATTGCTGTGCTGCTCTCAAGTCTTGTTGAATGTCCCTTGAACCTTCCATGGACCTGTTTCTGCGACCAATAGCGGCAGCACCCAAAACGCCAGCTGCACTTGCCCCAGCTGCACCACAGAGAACTGAAGAGCCAGCCAAGTGAGCCACCTCCTTACCCAAGTCAGGTATCATTTGCCCCATTCCAGCTGCAAGATGAGCTCCTATTTTAAGAGCTAAAGTTACCAATGTCATGAACTTCTTCATGTATGGAGCCAAGGACTTCACAGCAGCATTATCAACTTGCATGATTTCACACCCCATCTGATCTTCAACCACATGCATTTGTCCCCTGAACTCGCATAACATGTGAAGCCGGAGAGCATTCATGCCAGAAAGCATGGTGGTGACCAGTCTCCTTGTGTAGTTTTCTGTCCTTACAAAATATATCATGTTGGGGACTTTCCTCTCCTCAACCTGGACATTGAAGGTTGCAAGGTGGTTCACTTTGCGATGAAGCTCAAGGAGAAGTCTATGTTCATAATATCTCAGCCCCTGGATTTCCTGTTTCAAGTCTCTGATTTCTTGCTCGATAATCTTGAGTCTTTGCAAAACTTCTTCAACCCCTTTTGCTATGCCACCAAAGGTTGGTTCAACCCTTGCAGCTTCATCTCTTAAGGTTATAGATTGACCTTGCCCTTCAGAGTTATTTTCAGGTGGAACTTGCAGCTCTTGTGCAAGACTGTAAAGGTCATTATACCTTCGATGCAACACTTCCCGGAAGTCATCATCTGATAGAAGGTCTCGTGCAAAATCAAATCCATCTTGGAGAATAGGCCTACCAGAGTCTAGGACTGGACTCCACGTGTGTTGATAATCATACATGCTTTCTGCTGGGAGTGAAAGTAGTGCTTCTTTCAGTTGCTGCAGAGAAGCAAATTGAGTTTTTCTGTATCTAGGAGGTGTCAGTTTTCTCACACATTCAGGTCTTAAGACATTCTCAGTCAAGGTGATCCCGTGGCAAACACTTTGGATTGCAGGGATTACAATTTGATGAATGACTCTTAAAGTTTCTGTCAAGTTTTTGGTGGAGCATGCTAGGACATCAATATAGTAACCCAATTGTCCTCCAAGTTCTACTCTTATGTAGATTCCATTAATGCTGATCGAAATAAGGTACTTCTCAAGACTGTAAGTTGCACCATGCTGATCCTTAACAGACTTTATTCTATTGTGAAGGTGCACCTGCAACACCAAAGGAGAAAAATCAAGGAAATCCAAAATCCTAGATATTGTAGCTTTAGAGATTTAGGAGTGAAGATAAAAGAAAAATAAATAAGCAGTTTGGAGAAACAGTAAACAGTTTGCATATAACTGTCTTTCCTAACTACTTTTTTATGCTTTTGCATTCTATGAACCTCATTTGAGTTAGGTCATCCACCATCAGAAAGTAAGCAACACTAGATGTATTAAGTGAATGGAATAATTTCAGAAAAAAGAAGTTGCAATAAACAATTGGAAACAGTGAAACTTATGAAAAAGAGGTGTGGGAGAGCAACTCTTGCCTGTAAACGAGGGAAGAAACCTGGAGTTAGAAACATGTGGCTTGAATCATCACACTCAAGATGACGTCCTGCATAAACGCAGTCTGGCATGCTTAGCTGCCACCTCTGAGGCTTTCCTCTCCCTTCTTCAAGAATGGAAGGAATCAATAGCAGAGAATTTGGATCTGAGGGATCTTCCTCATAACAAAGTTCAAGTTTTAGCATCATCCTCACAAGGTCACTAGCGTCTAAATTCTCAAACACCTTTGAACCCATACCAGGAATAGGGCTCTGCAAACTTCCTCTTAAGATTTTTTCTAATTCCTTCCTGCTAATAAATCCATTGTTTTCAGAGGAGTGTTGCTTCCTAACATTCAACTTTATGAGCTGACCAAGGACTTCACCACAGAACCACTCAAAATCTAAAATTAGAAAATCCAACTCATCAAAATAAATCACTTCTCCAATGTGATGAAGACAGGTAGCAATAGCTCTTCTCTTCATTTCTACCCTCTCTTTGTTGTCATGTCTTGATCGAATTCTCAAAGGTGGAACTTTCACTTGGCATAGCTCACCAAATTCCTTCCACTTCATGGCTGGCTTATTGTAGTTCTCAGATCTCCAGTCTGATAAAATCTGTATCAGATCATTGCAAAGTTGATAAACCCGAGGCACTCTTTGGAGAATTGTCTTGCTTGTCGTTCGGATATGATGAGTGAGTTTACTAACTGATGCTGATGATCTTGCATCAACTGTGAAGACAGTTGGGTAGAAATCAACAAAGCCTTGAAACTTGTCTCTAAGTCTCTGAATTGACTCTACTGTGTGCTGCAAATTTTGTGATGGTTGGTTGATTTTGTCAAAGTGTGTGAGAACAACAGCAACATTTGGTAGCATGCATTGTTGTATTGCTCTTTTAGAGTTGGAAACTATGAACCTGAGCCAATACTGCAGGTCATCTTCAATTTCTGTTGAGCTTTTTGGTTCTTTGTTACTTGGTTTCCTGAATAAACTTGATATGATGACGAAAAAGGATGCACTCCCATGCCCTGGGAACATGAGATCATGCAGAGATAAAAACTCGTGATGACCAGCAAGATTCCATATTGAAATCCTTGTATCCTCATCCTTGAAAGTTTTTATCTTCATCCCTACTGATTTGACAGCCAGCTCCACTGGGTTCACTATTGTTCTGACTTGATCCAAGTAGGGAAGTGCCGAAGCAGAGAAATTTTGAGATATTGAATGACAAAGTGCGGTTTTGCCTGAAAAGTATGAATTTAAACTATCAACTATGCTTCGAGTTTATGTTGATATTAAAAGAATGGAGCTTAATTTGGTTGCATGAATCTATTTTACTTGGATAGTTTTGAGATTGTGTGCCATGAAATTAATCAACAGTTTTAACATCTATCTATATGAAATGATTTTCACTCTTAATAATTTATTAATTTTTGAGTATCTAAAAATTATACAGTTTTACTTTGCACTATAACTATTTAAAGCTGAAGAGTTATACTCAACCTTACCTGCACATTCTTGGCCACAAAAGAAAACTCTGCAACTCTTGGGTTCTGTCAGAGGCATGTCCTTGATAGAATCCATATCTGGTTCAGTCTTCTCATTCTGGCCTAATCTCTGATAAATCCTCTGAGTCCTTCCAGAGTTTTGTAAAGGTGTTCTGGAGAGATCAATATCTTCAATCCAAGGATTTATCTGCAGTGTCTCCATAATCGTCTGCAGCAATATCTCTCCCTCCACACGTTTGCATCCTTGAAGAGATAAGCATTTCAAGCTAGCATTCTTCTCCAAACTCTTGAAGAGTTTAACAAAGTCATCTGATCTCAAACTCTCATCATCGTGAATTCCCAACTGCCTCACTGTTTCATTTGTTACAAGAAACTGTATAACAGCAGCTAGACCATCCCTTCCTATTCTCGTTCTTTCTCCTCCAAAAGTAATACTTGTCAAAGTAATGTTGGCTTGCCTTTGAAGTGCTGAAAATCTACTCAAAGGGCATAATAGATGCTCCACACCTATTCCACTGAACCAATTTCCATTCAGGTGTAAGGTTTGCAGAGTCCTGTTCTTGAAGAGGCCTGCTGCAATATACATAATGCCCTTGTCTTTAAGGCATGTTCTAGACAAATTTACCTCTTTGAGGCTCTGGTTTTGTTCCAAAACCAACCTAAATTCCTTGGCACACCGGGATTTTAGCCTTACTCCGGTCATGTCAAGGGACGTCACAGTGAAGTTCATGCCTAAAGAGCAGGTAACTCTACAAGTCCCTGAGAGATTAAGCTTGTAAATTCTAAGTGTGCCGTTCTCAGGTTCAAACTCAACCACCTTGGAACTCTTTTCCCTATTCTCCCCACTCCAAACATGAACTTCCATTCTTCTGTTCCTTGCCAAAACTGCAGATATAAGAGGTGTAGCTGTGATGGCATTTGAGTCAAAAATTGTCAACAGTTTTAGAGTTGAGTTAACTTCAATCATCTTCGAAAGCTCCTCAGCACCTCTTGACCCTATTGAGTCTTCCCATATCTGCAGCTCCTCCAAACTATCATTCACCCTAAGAGCAGAAGCAATGAGTCCAGCTCCAACAGACCCTATACCTGATTCTGAAAGCATGATCTCTTTGACCACTTTATTTGCCTTCAGAATGTCAGAAAGGTCTGAGAGGCTTTTTCCATTGAACCTGTTTCTTCTAAAAACCAAATGTTGCACATTTTGGTTATTCCCCAGCAAGGTGGCAAGATGTCTTACCTGTTGTGAGTCCCATTCAACTTTGTGGAACTCCAAGTTTCTCAAGGAGGAGTTGTGTCTCCCAGGTGCTGCTAGAGTTGTCAAGAGGGGGGAAAAGAATGCAAGGTTTTCCTTGGAAATGTTTATGCTTATGGAGTTGTCTGTTTCTTGATAACAACCTGAAGTTGGTTGGGAGAGGTAGAAGGAAACACTGTGCAGATTTAGGCCCTCTGATTTGATGGCTTGCTGAGCCCATTGTAGTTCTCTCAGGATCTGGTTTGATGCCATCACTTCAGAAACTCTTCAGAGTTGAATGAACCTGTGCCCTTACCAGAACATGAACAGTAATCTCAAATGCTTCTTTGGAAGACCATTTACATACTTTTCACAATGAAGTCCTCAAAAGAAAAAAAAAATATACACGAAAGCACAATATTAGAACACATTCTTTATTAAATGAAATTTCTTTGAAATCATAAAATTTCATCCGCCATACACCTTATTGAATGAACTATCACGATTCTACAAAGTTTTTAACAAATTTTAGTCAACAACAAATAGTATGTTAGAGCAAAAAAAGACAGCTCTGGACTATGATTTAACCAGTGTTTTTTTTTTTTTTTAATTTAGAAAAACAATATATAAGACTCCTTGGACAAGAATGCTTGTTTAAAACTGATTCTTAACTTGTCTTGAAGGTGTTCCTTTAGCAAAAAATGTTCCCACTGGAATTGATTCTTCACGTATTCTAGCTATTTCCTTTGCACCATGGTGCATCACATCCCTCTCAAGATTTCAACATTGCCAATGTGAAAACCAAGTTCATGTGATTACCAAGTATTGCTTGTTAACACATGGGTCAGGCAAAGAAGTCTCACCCTTACATAATTTTTCAACCCAACATGAAAAAATGAGGACTTCTTTACCTAAAAGTTTGATCTTGATTGAATTCTGCCATGACTCTACCTTGAGTGAATGTAGGCCCCATTGATGTTTGTGGGGTATCTGCTTTTTGACCTTTTAGACAAAGTGTAAATTTTTTCTGTCTTTTTCTTCTTTTCTTGCTCATTGGCATTTGAATAAACATAGAATCCTATAAAGTTAGAGGCCAAGTTAAGCTCTTTTCAAGGGTCCTAACGGTGAAGAAATCCCGTGTTTATCTTTGTCTGATGAAACTTGCTTTTGGATTATCCAAGGGGACTTTCATAAATGTAAACTAATCACTAATTCAAAGTTGGCAATCATATAGTAAGAAAAAAAAAACATATATAAAAAATGAAGTATTTTGGCTATGTTATCAACGGCTATGGTGGAGCAATGTGCCTTTGTGTGTGAGAAATTGTTTATGTCGTGGTGGACCCCAAGAACGAATTGTTTATGTTATAGACGTAAAATCTTTATCAGAAATTTGTCGTAAATACAAAAAAAATTAAGTTAATCAAACAAATTTAATTTAATGACCGTTAGCTATATTAATGTTTTATTTAACGGTTAGGATATTGAATGGGAACAGGTTGTTTTATTTGATTAAAATTACAATTTGGTTCTTCTGATATATATGTTACATATTGAAGTATACTTAATCAAATTAATCAACGATTCTAGTACTCTGATTATGTTATTTTGGTTGTTGTAATATCTTATTGCCTTGGTACGATAATATGGTCGGTGACAAAGATGAGTCTTTTTCACCAGCTAGTGTAAATTGAATGAGCAATATTAAACCTTCATACGAAAAGGAATTGGTAACTAAAAGATTATTACTTGATTAATAATTCTATTTTTCATCCATATAGTTAATAGATATTAAAAATATATTTAATTTGAAAAAATAATAAGAAAAAATAAATAAATTTTAGAAAAATGTCTTTTAGTAATAGAATATATATTTATTCTTCAATTTGACAAAAATTAAAAGAATATTTTAGTTTCTATTATTTTAAATATACTTAAAAGTTTTTATTAAAAATATATGGTGCCCAAAAATATAAAAAAAAAATAATTGCAATGTTCATATATAAATATATGATTTAATGAAAAGATAAAATCGTATCAACTGTACACGTACACTTTCATTTGATATACATGTATTAATTTATGCATTTATTTATGTTATTCGTGTTGGTAGTTTCCTATTGTGATAAATTGAGGAGATTAACAACTAACCATATAAGAGAGGTGGATTCTTATATTTAATATATCACTTAATTTTTTCATTTTTACTGGTATTTTCAATTAATCTTTAGATTCTTAATACTAATGATGCAAAAACTCTATTATTGCTTCTCTGGGTATCTAATATAATTTAAAATGTAAATAAAATAATAATATTTCTTTTCAATAATGAATTCTTATATTTAATACTACAAACTAACTCAACATATCATTAAGTATATAACCTCAATAACCCTATTTGACATAACATATATTCATTCAATATACTTATATATAATTACTCATAGAACAAATTCACTTGATAGATTTGAATAAAATATTAGATTATTGCTTTTGGGTTGAGATTTACCAGATGAAATCTCATTCGTTGAACAAATTATATAGAACCAACAAAAACAACATATTTCACGATATCATGTAGAAAACATAACTTTATAAATATAACATTTTCAAAATTTTCCACTCAATTAAAACATTCAACAAGTACACAATATTAATTTCAAAAACTTTATCGAAGATCGAATATTCTTAAACTCAACAAAATATAATATTTAGTATGTACAAAATAAATCATACGTCACAATTAAATTATTGAAGTTTACACTTTCTCTATCCTAGTAATTTGTTATGTAACGAATGATTATAACATTGATATACATGTGTTACAAAAAAATAAAGTTAAAACAGCACAAAAATATATTTTCCTTTTGTGCAACACTCAATCAAATCACAAATAATCTCTATTACAAAAATTTACACAAATTATATTCATATTTTTAAATTCAATTTTATCATCACATATTTTTTGCAAATAATATTTGTCATAATAATTTCTCAATCAAAATCAATCCAAACATACAAACACAAAAATTTTAATAACATTCAACCGTTGTTTCATAATTAGAATCAAATTCACTTATAAAAAAAAAAAAAATCTCTTATTTTTAGCAAATGTTTCTGTTCAAAGCATATAAACAAAAGAAAAATCTAAAAAATACCAAACATTGAGATCCTTAAAGAAATATTACCAAACAACTAAAAATACAATCAAAAGACGAATTGGCAAAAGTATTTTAAAACAAATAAACCTCAGAACTTATAAATAAAATAAAATATAGATATTTTATAACAAAATGAATTTACTTGAAATTAAACTATGATAAAACAAAATCTGTTCTATTAGGCTACCTGTTAGTTTGTAGGGTGTCTTTGTGGGAAAAATGAAAATTAATATAAGAAATATAAAGAGAAATAAGGGAGGTGTTAGAAAGATAGAGAACTTGAAAATAAAAGAAAAAGCATGAAGAAAAAGGAAAATAAAATAAAACTAAAACACGTGTTAGAATTAAAAGATAATTGTAAGTGGTTTTCAAAGAGTCCCTATCAAAGGCATCCCAAAAGAGAGTTATTGCTACCACAAATATAAGTAGTGAGTGAAGTTTATTTTCATTTATTTAATTAATTTTGGGTATCCATATGTTCTCTCAACATGTCATATTGATATGGTCCCATCCCAATTGTATAACAAAGTGGCATAAACATTATATAATTATATACTGCTACTAGAATTAGAATAAAACCCAGAATTAGTTCTAATCAAGATTGTGGACCAGACTTAAGAAAAAATAAATAAAGCTAAAATTTATAAAAAAGCTATTTCAACTTTCTTGTGACAAAGTTTTGTTTTTAAACCTAACTAGTCAACCTTTGAAGTTACAAATAATTTCTTTTTCTGGGTGATTTGCCATCTACTATTTCAATTTTGTTGTATTTGGAGACTATCATAGCAGAGGCAAAAAAAATTCCCTACATTCGCAGAATGTGTCGGATTTTAATTAGGCTTTTAGTTTTACAATTTAATTAGGATGTATTTAAATTTTAAAGGAGATATTGTTGTCTAACGATATATTGTTATTCATTATAATTTCATTTTCTATAATAGTTATTTAAAACTCATATTTTAGTTATTTTTTATTATTTGATAATATCAAAAGTTATAGTTTTAATGTAACTTTTCTATTTTTATCATTTTAAAATTGTCTTTTATTTGTGTAAGGGTTTTCTCATCTGAACTTAATACATATCTTATATTTGATTTTTACTTTATTTATACAGGAAAAAGCTAAAAGGAGAAAACTAATCAGATACATTTATTGTATAGAAAATAAATTATAAAAAAAAAACACCCTACTTTTTTGTTAATGAAAGTAATTAATAGTTCTTTTTTGGTACTACAAATCCCTTCTCTTTTTGTTTATATAATAATAATAATAATAATAATAGTTTATTTCATTCAGTGTTTTTTAAAATAAAACTTCGATGTTGCGATGTTACTGCCATCTCCCATAAAAAAAAATGTTTTTTTTTTTTTTTTGTTTCAACCAATCCGAACAAAAACTATTATCACCTAAAATTTCTCTTTCTTCTCTTGGGAAAATTATCAACCCTAAAACATTTCTAGAAAACAAGTTTTGATAACCACTTTACAAGAAAACAATAAAACTTGACATGGGCATTTTTTGAGAATAGAAATTTGATTTAATCAAGAACAAGAAACCAAACCTAGACTAATATCATTTTCCGAAGACCCCAACTCCACAAAAAGTAACATTGTTATGTATAAGTTGTGATTATGATGTCCAAAATTGAACAGAAAAATAAAAGCTTTAAGACAAATCCTAATCCATTTAGGAGGATAAGGAAAAAGCATGGCCACACGCAGGTTTCATTTGAAGATCCAAATATTAATTCTTATTAGGATGGAATCCCATGAAAGGAACAAGCAGAATGGTAAATAGCCATAAAAGTTGATACTGATAAGCATAAGCTACACAAAAATAAGCAATTATACAACAAAAGTTTCTATATTGAGTCATGCACACCCACTAGTTGCATGCAACCAATCAAATTTGTTCCAAGCAATTCAACTACAGTTATGTTATTTTCATCAAACAGTAGCCACAACAGCACACTATATGCAGGAATTGACCAGTCTTGAAAATCAAGAGCACTTAAATAATAGACCAAATGCAAAGTTGTATAACAAAAGTGTAACAAAGACTAATAAAACTGTTCAGAAACTTGATTATTTGATGGGGATCCAACATAGGCATCCCACTCATGTTTCACACTTGATAAATCAAACCTCACTTACAATTTGATCAGAGTTACATATACCATAAGAAAAAGAGAAGAAAAAAAGAAAAGATGGTGACAAGAACCATTGAACCAACAGCTTTGCATGCCAGGCATTACAGTGGCAAAAGAAAGAAGAAATTGAAAAATTAATAAACTATCATTAAACCGACTAACGACAACGTGCCTCTCTGGAGATGTACTATTACACTATCATGGAACAAATCTTCCTGAGTATATCCCGCAAATCTGATTTTACACCTCAATCCAATTCCAAGAAAGGAACCTAAGTCTTGAAAGATGAAAAAGAGGACCAAAATAAGGATGAAAAAGAAAAAAACAAGCCTTACACAAAATCACTTGTAAACTGCTTTGTCTTTGAATATGTATACTTCAAATGAAAGAAGAAAGAACACCGTTAGCTATATATGACGTTTCCTTATGAGCTGTATCTCTTAGGTGATGGAGATGTATGAATTCACAATACCTCATTAATCTTAAACCAGTTTTCCTTCATCTACTGCTACCATGACAAATCCAACTATCATATCTCCTAGGCAGCGATTCCTGAAAAAACATCATATATATATATATATATATATATATAAGAATCTGCTAAATAGTCAATCCTTTAACAATAATAATGGACAAAACTTGTTCTTGACAATGATCAATGTGTACTGATTCTGATGAATATAATTAAGTAGAAAGATTTGAGTTTTTGGTTGGTCTTTTATCATTATAAATTGAACTACTTCAACAGAAAAAGTAACACAGAAATGCAACCCTTCCTGTGCCTATTTCATGACAATATAACCATCGACATTCAGTGTAGTCTATCCAGATATAAGCATCTTTAAGATAATGGTCTAGTTTGGACAAACATCTCAACAAATACTTGTAGAAAAAGAAAACTAAGAGAGTAAAATGAAATTCTTTTTGTAAGTTGGATTTTGACTTTTGTAGAAGCTTTGAGTGTGATCTTTATTCACATTTAAGCATCTTTCAAGTTCATGTCCGGTTTGGATAAACATCTTATTAAGTACTTATAGGAAAAGAAAAATAAGAAGGTAAATGAAACTTCTCTCATTTAACATGGTAGAAAGTCCTTAAGCATCTTTCAAGTTAATATGATGGTTCACTTTGGATAAATTTCTCGTTAAGTAGTTAGAGGAAAAGAAAAAGTTTATGGGCTCTCTCACTAAATTCCCCAAAAGTTAGGATGCATAAGTTGATTTTAACTTATGAAAGAAGTTTGATACATTTTGTGTTCTATTTTCTTCTTATACAAGTGTTGATTGAAAAACTTATCCAAATTGACCCAATATAACTTACAAAAGTAAAATCAAATTCCAATAAAATTTAAATGAAATGATAACGAAACCTACACATAAGTACAGGAAGTTGCAAGGAATAATTCTACTTGGATTGCAGTAAACACTTGTGAGAACGCTCAAGAATCTGAAGATATAAAATTAGAAGACACGCATAACAAAAGTCAGAAACCAAGAAGTATTCAGCATAACTAAAAGAAGGTACTAACAAAGCGACCATTATATCTTTATAAAAGCTAAAGATCTATTTGTCTTGAGCTTAAAGATGGCCATAAATGAAAATGAGCAAACAAAAATTTCCTTTTCTAAACTCCTTCAGAAAAATTCATCTTCTGAAGTATAGAAAACACATAATTGGAAATCAAAGGCCAAAACATTATAAACAATAATCTGATTTTCTTTTGTTGGAGACAAGACTGTAGCTTAAAATCTTACCTCTATTAGGTTGTCTACTAGTAACATTGTAGTTTCCGATATAACCCTCAGAATTCTTTACTGGGTCATCTGAAGCTATACCACCAAGACCATAACCAAATGAACCAGAACCATCAATCTCAGACACAGCCGAACGCCAAGCAGAGTCGTTGTAAACCGAACCACTGCCGGAACGGTACAAGTCCCCGTACGATCCTTCATAACCACCAGTTGACACATTGAATGTAGAGGCTGGAGTCACACCTGAACTGCTGTTTCTTCCATACCCTGCCCCACCTAGACCAAAGCTGCTATCTCCACCTTCATAAACATTATTCCCAGAACCATAACCAGAAGCAGCACCTCCACCCTGGGCTGGAATAGATGGACCCCAGCCGGTGCCACTATTTCCAATTGAAACACCAAAAGCTCCACTTCCAGATCCTAGGAAAGGGCTGGGGCTGACAGGATTACTGGCATTATTGAGACCCCCATTTCCCCATAAATTCCGAGAAGGTGAGTTCATAAGAGAATCACTTCTCCCATTGACACCACTATAGCCTATAGGAGTGGTATATCTGCCAGAGTTGCCACTGTAGAAAGGATTCAATAGTCGACCATATCCTAGATTGCTCGCATAATTGGAAGTCCCTCCAAAGGTTGGGCTCAATCCTGAATCCAAATTCACTCCCATTCCATAACCAGTGTTGCCAAAGGGAGTAAATCCACTTCTACCACCAGCAAGAGGACTAAACCTACCATCCATCCTCACTCCATATCCTCCTATTGGACTCATACTATAACCCTGAGCATAACTGTTTAGGTAGCTACTGGCTCTATTCAAATTATAGTTATATCCTATCAACGGGCTTCGGCTGGGACCAGGGGAAAGCTCTTTGGGAACTGCCCTCTTGACTTCAACCATCTTACCATTGAGTTCATGAAAAGTCTTATACAGCACTCTATCCACAGCTTCTTCAGAATCATAGGTAATGAAGCCAAAACCTCTTGGCCTCTGGGTATTGTGATCATACATAACTACAACATCTGTAATTGTACCAAACTGATCAAAATACTTCTTAAAATCACTTTCAGTGATTGTTGATGGTAAACCTCCAACAAAGATTTTTTTGGTGCGTCCAGGACCAGGAGATGCGTGTGCACTGCCAGACTGCCTATTTATATTGAGCTGATCATCCCTAGGAACAGCTTTCTTTGCTTCAACCTGGAATTCAAAATAAAATCAGCATGCCATTTTCACTTTATTGATTTATAAACTAAAAAGGGTCATGTTTGATCCAATGTACATACAAAAGTGAACATAGCCAAAAGGGAAAATGAGTTTTTAATCATCAATGAAGTTGAAAATTAAAGCATAGGAGTCAATGATCTCCTTTATGAACCCAAATTTAGCAGCATAGCTAACCACAAAAATATTGATACAATGCCAAGTAGATCTACAAAGAAACAACTCACTGTGCGGCCATCAATTATGTGTTTATCCATGATTACTCTTTCTGCAACAGAAGGATCAGCAAAGACGACAAAACCAAAGCCGCGAGCACGACCTGTTACGCGATCCCTCATGATCACAGCCTCTATCACCTCCCCATATTTCCCAAAATATTCCTTAAGCCGTTCCTCATCAGTGTCCCAAGATATTCCCCCAATGAAGAGCTTGCCAAGATCCGATTCCATCTGTTCCAACACCAACCATGACCAGTTAACAATCAATCACTGATTCCAAATTTCCAATATTGTGATTGAACAAAATTCAAAACAAACACACATTCCGAGTCAAAATTCTCATATCAAAAGCCACACCAAAAACAAAAATCCCACAATTCAATAATCCATATCCAAATCACTCAATGATGGCCTAAATTCAAGCCAAGGAACCAATCTAAACGCACAATTTTCCATATTAACAGATAAATCCAACCTTTCCAGCAAAGCAAAAACCGATCAGAAATGCAGATGAGAAGAAAAGACCCACCTTATCTCAAAATTCAGACAGAACCCAGCTGTTGCTTCGATCAGAGACGAAGTGGGTTTTGTCAAATTCGATCTAGGAGCATCGGATCTTCCGAGCATCAATCAAAAGCCAAACCAGAAAATCTAATCTCACCGCCCCATCATGAAAAAAGAACAAGGAACTGGATCAGAGATGGAAATTCAAAAACTTTAGAGAGATCGGTGAAAGTTGGAGCGACCCAGATGAGAAAAATTTACCATGTGTTGATAACGGTGGAAAAATGATAGGCATGTGAAAAATGCTTCAATGGGAGGAAGGGGAAGGAAGAAAACTGGGAATGGAAACAGAGGATGTGCTCATCATCATCCTCTATCTATTCTCTCTCTTGCTTTTTTTTATTTTTTTCTTTTTCTTTTTTTAAATCTCTTGTTCTTGGTTATTCCACTTCCTTAATCTAGATGAAAGGAAAAGGAATTTGTAGCTAAGATGTGAAGAGACATTATATATAAATAGAGAGAGAGAAACACTGCAAATCCTCTGGTGCAAGAAAATTTTGGAGGAGTCAAGGGATGACAGAGATGATTTTTTATTTTTTATTTTATTATTATTATTTGAAAAGTGTGAATGAATAATGATTAAATCAGTTTTTGTAATAAATTAGGAGAGGTTTTTTTTTTTTCTTTTTCTTTTAGTCTTCAGAGAAGTTTTGTTCTTAGTAACTATTTTTATAATTAAGAGAAGAAAAAATAACACATGCGGTTAAATTACATTATAAATGCATGCATTACGA
>Ga0099824_1005300_pt1 | contig 18220 bp, 10 predicted proteins | sample SiratrowhiteBW_FD_76837 | JGI IMG/M metagenome (GOLD analysis project Ga0099824, IMG submission 76837) | Root nodule microbial communities of legume samples collected from California, USA - Siratro white BW | ecosystem: Host-associated > Plants > Roots > Nodule | place: USA: California... | reverse complement strand
CAAAAACTTAAAAAAAAAAAAAAGGAGTTAAAAAAAAAAAAAATGAGGAATTTAAATATTTTAAAGGGTAGGATTTTCTTAAAATATAGGAAATAAAATTTATTTTAAAATTGATTTTATAGTAAATTTTTTAAAAAAAAAAAAAAACAATTTTTCCAAATGATTATATTTTTTTATTTTATTTTATAAAATTTTTTACAAAAACAATATTTTTATTTTTTTTTATTTTTTTTTTATTTTTTTTTTTTTAGTAAATTAACATCCATTATAATTTTTTAATAAATATTTTTTTTTTTTTTTAACTACTTTTTTTTTTTTTTAAGTTTTTGTATATAAAATAAATACTTTTAATCAACATGCTCTACCATAGTAAAATGATTAGTTTCCACTGTATGTAATGTAACTTTTTTTCAACAATGAGTCCACATATATTAACCTCGTAACCTAATTCATTACAAAATCTGTCACAAAATCACATTATAATGTATTGTCACTGACATTATTTACTGCAATTTCCATGATTTTTAAACATACAGTATTATCTACCCATTTTATACATTTCTATGTGATTAAAACTTATTACAATATTCCTCTAAATATGCATTCTTCTTAAAAGATATTTTATACTTCTTAAAATATGCATTCCAGATTTTACATCATTTTATACATTACTGTTAATTGTATAACCAAAAGAAAAAATATAAATGCTTAATTAAACCAATAATATAAATTAGTGGCATTGATAAAGCATCATTTTAATGCAGTTTTGTTTTTAAACTACAGAGGATCTACATCCAAAGCTTATATAGACAAACTTTATCCAGCCCCAGATTAACAACAGCCAACTGATATAGTTCTTTTGTTAAAGCAGAACAATTCCTATTACCTCCAATCCCCAAGAAATACATGTTTTAGAGCATTAGAATCAAGTTCTTACTTGCTATTCTTCTACCCCTCAGTTTGTTCCCAAAAGACAAACATAAAGTCCGAACAATTGAACTCATGAACTCACAAGGCTAATTGAATGTTTTTGTTATTTATAAAAAACAACAATATTTTCAGAAACCCAGCAAGGTCCTTTTCTGCTTGGTCCTTGTCTAGTTACAAAATGATCCATGTGAAAAACTTACCCAGTGGTTAATTATATTTATTTTTATTTCGCAGTTACGTTAAAATCTGATTGCAACAGTTCCTTAATGGCGGAAGAAGCACTGTTGCACTGCACACATGTCTCGTGTTGATGTCATGTGGAACTACTATATATATTTTTCTTTTCCTCATCCCGTGAGTTATGTAAGAGCATGACAATGATATATATAGCATAAGCATCTGCATTATTTCGGGTTGGCGCAAATCAGACACATGACAAAGACCCTTTAATACATGGTTATGTTATGATTATGCTTCCGAAGGAAAACAGTTCTCAACATCGAATCCCAAGGATAAGACTAAAATACAGTATTATACTGTATTTAACCTTCCACTCATTACCCTTTCCTATATATACCCATAACTTCTACTAGCTCGTTACCATTTCTAAAGAAACAGGTTTTATTTCACCTCTCTGGGTTTCTAAACTCCCAAGGTTTTTTCTCTACTCTCTTCTGCAGATTAGGCAGAAACAACAAAGAAAGGATAATAAAAGTTCAAAGGTCATGGAAGTTGCACATTTTTTGTTTGGCATATTTGGTAGGTTTGAGACCCTTTAAAGTTTTACAGGAATTTCTCTCATTTTTTCTTGTTACCCTGATGAAAGTCTTGGCTTCTGAACCTTTGGTTTCTCTGTTTCTCATTGTTCTTCTTTCCGGTACAGGGAATGCTTCCGCTCTGTTCCTCTTCTTGGCTCCAGTGTATGCATTACATAGCTGTCTCCTCCCCTCTTCTTCTCTTAAATTGTTGTGGCTTTACTTTTGTTTTTTTTTTTTCTTTTCCATGGATCCTGTTAAATTATTTTAGAGGTCTAACCTATACCATATTGGTAACATGTATATATAAAACAACTCTGATGACTCACATTTTGAGATAACCTTTTGGGTTGAGTTATGAAGCTAAATGATATTATGATATTAAAACTTATGTGCTCGTTTAATTTGTTGGACTACCTTTGTATTGGACTGCTGTTTATTATTACAAGTTTCATGTTCAAAATATATAGCTTTTGTTGTGAGAGAATCTGTAGGGAGTTTTAAAGATCTATATTTGACTAGTGATGTAAATAAAATAGTATATGTGACCCTTGTCTTAGGAACTTAGTTTTTGGAGATAAAGCCAACTCAAATTCCAAATCATGAACATGATTTACCAATTTGAGCAATTCAATCATCTGGGCATATAAAAATAACATTTTTTTTTTATATTGTTTATTGATATGCAAAATAGTGCAAGTTTGAGTAAAAGTTGTGAGAAATTGGGGTTCGTAGGATCACATTCAAGAGGATTATAAAGAACAGATCAACAGAGAAGTTCTCGGGAATTCCATATGTCATGACACTGCTCAATTGTCTGCTTTCAGCTTGGTGAGCTTCTCGCATTTTCTTTCTTTTTACTGCATGCCTTTATGGTCTCCTCCCTCAAATCTTCTATCAAATCACGTGTACTTACTTTAAATTTTGTGGTGCTCATTTTCGCTACTTCCTCCAATTGTCTTTATTCATTCCTCACTTTTTCCCTGATGTAAATTGTAAAATTGTGAATTGTCAATTCTTATACCCGGATAATACCATTTTCGTACGTTGCTTTTTAATTTAGAAAAGTTGCTTGTCTGTTGTTTAATCATTAAAGTGTGCCAAATGACGGATAAATTCGGTTTTTTGGACATATTATGACTCACGTTCTAATCTGAAGTGTATAATTGATTGAAACTACTTCAATTAAAATTTAAAACCAAGATAGTTAGTTTTTTTTTTTTTTTCTACTAAATTTTTTGTCTGGTTGTAATTTTTAAAATCCACAGGTACGGTCTACCTTTTGTGTCTCCCCACAATATATTAGTGTCAACAGTGAATGGCACTGGATCGTTGATTGAGATCGTATACGTGTTGATCTTCATCATATTGGCTCCCAAGAAGGAGAAGGCTAAAATTCTTGGTCTATTCACCTTCGTGCTCTCTGTGTTCGCTGCTGTTGTTTTTGTGTCCCTTTTTGCGCTTCATGGCAATGGCAGAAAGCTCTTCTGCGGCTTTGCTGCTGCAATATTTTCCATAATCATGTATGGCTCTCCACTCTCAATTATGGTAAGCTAATTTTCCATCAAATTGAATGGTACTGGTAGTTTTTCATTCAAAAATCAACTAAGTAAATTTTAACAACTTGATCATTTTTTGTATATTCAAATTAATAAATTGTTATTACTCAACATTTTCATTTAAAACTATGTGCAGAGACTAGTGATCAAAACCAAGAGCGTGGAGTTCATGCCCTTCTTCTTGTCGCTGTTTGTGTTTCTCTGCGGCACTTCCTGGTTTATCTTTGGTCTGCTAGGCCGTGACCCATTTGTCGCAGTAAGTCACTTTGCAATTTTGACTTTTTTAACCATAGAAAATAGTTTTATATCAATGTATTGGCAGTGAAAAAGAATAGACTAAGGTTAATGTGTGGTTTTTCAGGTACCTAATGGTGTTGGTTCCGCTTTGGGGACAATGCAACTAATATTGTATTTCATATACCGAGACAATAAAGGTGGTGCAAAGAAACAAGCCCCAACAGAGGAGGAAATCATGGAGATGGGGAATGCAAAACCCCAACAAGGGAAGCAATCCAATGCTAATGGAACTCAAGGATGATATGTCAAGGAACATATCTGGCTTACAAAGTAGTCATCTTTGTCAGCTATGTAGTTTTCAATGCAACTGAGAGCAAACAACTTTATGATTTGGTCTTTTCTTATTTTAGTTTTCTATAATGGTTGTGATTTACTTCAAGCTAAGGCAACCTTTAGCCGATAATATTGAACGGAAACAAGCATGTATGTGTGAGCTTACCTCCTTCCCTTGGTCTCAGGGATTTTATGTTAATGGCTTTTTCCCAGAGTATAACCTACCAAATAAAAGTGCAAGTTTACATTTTCAATTAGAGAATTTTATGCCAATGTGAAGAAGCTAATACTATGAAACTTTTTACAATCCTTCCATTGTGGTGGGAAAAACTTTTTTTCTGTGGGCATGGTCTATACATTATCTTAAAGTTGACGAGTATGGACTAATATAGGCTCACGGGTGTGGCTTTCACTAACCGAACATTACTTTTGCACAAAGTCATCAATCATCATTCATAATAAGTTTATCATAAATGTGATTTTAGTTTGACCACAAATCATGTTGAAAAATGTTAGTGAAGGTAGTTAAGATTTGTCTCTCTAATATAGGTAGAGTTGTGTCTCTAGATCTCTTGATAGAGTGATGAAACGTATAATATGCATGGCTGCATACAAATGAGTTAATATATTATATTAGTCCCGTTTGCTTTTAGGGATATGCTTAAGTATTAATAAATCTATAATCGAATTTAATGAAGATGCCACTTTTATCACTAAGTTCCATCAAGACATATGGACAAAGGAACATTAGATATGATTTCAGAAAGTCTAGAATTAGATCACCTATATTCTCACATACTAGGTAGCACATTACAATATGACAATCTTTATTTGAGATATGAAGTATTCTTAATAGCGATGGAGGTAAGAATATATATCTTATAGAAATATGAATTGAAATAGATGAATATATATATTAATCTATAGGTTCAATTACATTGTTAATTTAATTAAATACATATAGTTTATGGGAGTATAAGATGCCTATTTCCAAAAAAAATGATAGCGCTAGCACATAAAAAGTTAAAATCCTAACGAAAACACATTTGCAATATCAGTAGCCAAGTGAAATAAAGTCTGCCCTATTAATTTATTTAGAACCTTTCTTATGCTTTGGGATAAAGCTAATACATGCAGACCCTTGATTATATATTTGTGAAATTAAAGTTTAATTATTATCTAACCAATAATAGGAATTGAAAATATTATCTAAATCATCCAAATATTAAATTGTCTACATTTTAAAACGTCATAACTTACGTGGGAAGTTTGACACAAAACCACCTTTGTTTGAGGATTAATTAGAATGTTAAAACATTAGGTGTTTATTTACACAAAAAAATAAAGTTTAAGGATCAAACAAAACGAAATTAAAGTATAAGGTGTTTTCTCTTTTTATATATTCATATCTCTTATGTTTTACTCACTTCCGGATAACATATCAATCCAAAACATTAAAAATTTACCAATTTTAAAAGAATATATTTATTTTTCTTTTCAAATAATAAGATAATCACTAAAAAATAAACGGTTTTAGTATCAATAAAAAATGGATACAATAAAAAAGTCAGTGCTTACTCAAGCGTGATTATCGTTGAGTCAGCTAAAAAACTCACATTTTCATGTGTGGAAACTATTGAATCTTGCATCGAGAAGATACTAGTAATATCGTCTTAAAGAACACAAATTAGACAATTAATATTTAATAATTTAATTATAAGATCGATCAAGTTGACGTTAATTAAACGAATATATATATATATATATATATATATATATATATATATATATATATATAAATCTTAGCATTGCAAAAGCATAAACTTTAAATATTAAAACATTTTAATTAAAAGAGTTCATTAGTCTAGTTAATATTATAAAAAAAATTAATAAAAAAAGTTGAATTTAAAATGAGTTAGACAATAACTAGTAAAAAAATAAATTGAAACATATTTAGTGAATTTAAATTTAACTCAATTTTAAAAAATTACTTATAAAATAAAATTTGTATTTAATTATAAATTATTAAAAAATTTCGTACTTAAGATATGTCCAATAATATAATAATATCTGTATGAATAATAATTTCATATCTAAAGCCAATATGAATTTGTAAAACAGAACAACTTATCTCTTTGATCTTATTTCTTTTCAGCTATACAAAATTGTAGCACCAAGAGGGTTTTGGATCCGGTTAGGGGCTGCTGCAAAACGCCATAGCGGGAGAAACTCTTTTCAAAGTATTTTTATGTAGTTTATAATGTAAACTCTATACATATATAACAAGAACTCTGCACATAACCATGCATTAGTGGTTATTTTATGCTAAAACCAACCTAGTAGGCTTATTTCAAAGGTTATCTTGGTTGCTACAACAGCCATGTCTGCCATACTGAAACACTATGCTACAGTGGTTTCCATAGCTGCCAAGGGCCACTCCACCCTCAATTTTCTTATCCCTGAGCATCAAAGCAGTTTGCCTTAGATCAAGAAAATAAATTTCTTTATAAGCAAGAAGGAGTGTGCTTAAGGATATCAACTAATAATTTTAGCATAAGTAGTCGTCTCTCCTGTCATAAGTGTACTTTATTTTGGATTTTTTTACGAGGAAGAACTGAAATAGATGCCTTTAGTAAAAAAGTCAACAATTTCAAAAGCTAAATTTCTGAAAAATAACATCATGAGGTCTAAACTATAGTTTTAGTTAAAACATAAAAAATTCAAATAGTGAGTATCATAAAAACTTCAAATTCTTTCTAAGATAGAGTAATCAGACCATTTGATGATGGATGGAAATCACTTAAGCTTGGTTGTTACTTTAACAGTAAAAGTAGAAGAATAATTTATTACTTTTTATAAATATATATTAAAGTTTTATAATTAATAATAAGATTTTATAAGAAAAACTTACTATAACATCGATAAGTTTTGGAGGTATTCACATTGATAATTTTGTGAGGAGTAGAACGAGTAGGTAACCACTGATTTTATATTTCTGTTCTTTTGTCATTATTTGATTTTTCAACTCTTAGAACTTCAATTTTAAATTCTTAAATATAATTTTGTTCACCTAAATTAGTAGAAATAGAAATATCACCAAATTTACATGATATAAATATAATTTAAAAAATAAAATGAACCAAACATAGAAATAGCCAATTATTAAAAAAATTTGAGACTCTTCATTTATGTATGTTCCAAAAAGACTGAAATTAAAACTAAAAATAAAATTACAAAAATTAGAAAATAATAAGAAATAAAATTAAAGAAAGAGTAAAGATATATAAATATAAACCTTCAAAATTGTTTCTAAATGTTACAAAACAAAAAAGTTTGTTTTTTAATTAAAAGATTTTAAATCTTCAAAAATTATGTATTAAGTTTTTTTATCATTAAATTTCATTTCTTTTTCAAAGAGTGAAGAATATAAAAGAGTATGTTTTGGGCCCAGGCCATTAGGTATTATAAAAAATAAAACGAAACGTGAGAACGTGGAAGAAAAGTAGCGCCACCAAAACAAACAAAATTTGCAAATAAAAAAAGCACCATAAAATTAAAACAAAATCAGAAAAGTTAGAGGGGCACTTGGCAACTCCAGGCGGAAATGAAAACTATATCTACAAAGAAAAAAATATATAAAAGGGGTACACACCTTTTCCTTGTTTTACAGTGCTTAGTTTTTGTTGTAGATTACAGAAATAGTAGAATTTAAAAAAATATATATAATAGATAAATTAAATTTATAATTATTTAAAATGAGGTTATCGATTGCTCTTGTAAAAGAAGAGAGGAGTTATTCATTAATAATTTAATTTTTACCTATTTTATAAAGGTATTTTGCTTTGCTATATACACTTCCTTTTAGGCCCAATTTACACCCCATACATGCCTAAATGAGACACAAGCCTTCATCCTCAAGTCGAATAGGCAAAGAGACTTATAACTTTTTTCGTGGCATTTTTTACATGTGGTTTGCTCTCAGTAGCTTTTTAGAATTTTTCTGAATATGTCATTCGAAAGCCAAGTGAGGATTATATCCTTTCGAAGACTGAGTTTCATTGATTTTCCATTTGGAGGCTGAGTGAGGATTATATCCTTTTGGGAGTTGAGTTTCATTGATTTGTCATTCGAAGGCCGAGTGAGGGTTATATCCTTTCGGAGGCTAAGTTTCGACAATCATATTTATAATATACTCGTCATTCGGCGATCAAATGTTTGGACTCATTTCTCAATAGTCAAATAGACTTGCCCCTCAGCAGTTGTATATTTAAACTCGCCATTTTAGCAGTCAAATGTTTGGACTTGTTCCTCGACAGTCAAATAGACTCGCTCCTTAACAATCATATATATATAAACTTGTCATTCGGTAATCAAATGTTTGGACTCACTCATCCATAATCAAATAGACTTGTTTCTTAACCGTATATATAAATTTTTCATTCGATAGTTAAATGTTTGAACTCGCTGCTCGATAGTAAAATAGACTTATCTTTTAACAGTTTTATATATAAACTTGTAATTCGATAGTTATTAAAGTTGCTTATCAACCGTCAAATAAGTTTCTCGATTTCTTGGTGTGTTATTATTGGTCTTTCCAAAATGTTTAAAATATCTAAATTTTCTTCTTGTCCTCAAGTCTGTCATTCCCTCAAGTCTTTCGCTCCTTTGAAATTTGACATTTGGTAAAGTTGACTTCCACATCCCCTTCCTCGAGAGGAATTCATTATAAGAAAATAGCATGAATGTGGAGAGCGAAACATGATTCAATATAACATTTTATGGATAGCTTAATTTGTGTTTTACTCAAGAGAAACATGCTTCTGTCTAATATCGTGTGGTAAAAAAAAAAACATTGCAGTTTGGATGTTATGAATATGAAAAAGGATAAAACCTCATTTTGCTCTTTGTTTTCTAATAATAATTATTATTATTATTATAAAAAGGATAAAACCTCATTCATAATAATAACATTATTATATTAATAATAATAACATTATTATTATTATATTAATAACAATAATAATATTACTATTAATATAATAATAATATTAATGATATCAATAATATTAATAATAATATTATTAATAATAAAAATATTATTAGTAATAATGATAATAATAATAATAATGTTAATAATAATAATAACAATAACAATAACAATATGATTAATATTAATAGTAATATTATAATAATAATAATAATTAAAAATAATAATAATATAAATATTTGTATTACATACGGATTAAATCCTTTATACTATCGATGTAAATCCATATGTAAAAATTCGTATGTAATGTTGATTTTCCATACATATACAAATTCGTATGTAATGCTAATTTTATATACGGATTATGTAATATCCTAAATACAATTCATATATAATGTTGATCTTACATATGAATTTTTATCCGTATATAAAATTTTATATATAATATAGATTTTATTTATATGTAATTTTCATACCTAATTTATGATTTGTTTTAGTGGATCAGTAAATTCACTAAGTTACATAATTTATGATTTTTTGAGTGGATCAGTAAATTCACTAAGAATGAATCTAATATTACAACACTAAGAATATCTTGCTAGTAAATAGTGAAATCTTAAGTTAAAAGAAAATTGTTCATTAAGAAGTCATATTTATCTTAACAACAGTTGCCAAGTCACGTGTTTATTTATTTTGTTAGGAACTAAAAATGCTAAATTAAATTAATGTGATCGACAGTCTTATCACTAGATGGTTTTGAATCACTAGATACTTCTTCACAATTCGGCAGTCAAAAAAGGTGTAATGGTAAAGAAACAATAAAAAAAAATAAAAAACTGGCTTGGGCTTGGGCTTGGCATAAAAAAATGCAGATAGTAAAAAAGTGAACAGGGCAAAAAAATAATATTGGGCTTGGCCCAAGAACAATGTCTAAAAGAAAAATAGTTAGTAAAAAAGCGATTCAGTAAAGAACAAAACAAAAGAAATATGGGTCAGAAAGTCCAACATTTATACAAGAAAGTGGTACAAATACCAATTTTTTTTTGTTTTTTTTTTTTCATCCAGACAAATTGGGTATTGAGAGCGTTAACTTCACTCTAACTCACGAAAATTGAGGAAACAGTCCCATATCACATACCAAAAGTTGTACCACCCTGTGTTTTATCTGTACATGATTCCTCCACCCGCTTCGACAGTTGTTCCACCAATCGCTCGCCGGAGTCACAGAACCCTGCCGGAATTTTTGTGTCGTGATTGACGAGATTCACAGCTACGTCTTCCATATCCCATATATCGTCATACATATTTCTATGTCATCCACCTTAGAAACCGTAAACGAATTAGAGTCAGAAATGCATATCGCCTAGACCACCACCTGTTCCAATTGGAGGAGCATGTATCATGACACTCTTCTTCTACTGTAATCCAATACACTTTTTCGTTGATTTTGATACCCTTTGATACTTCTGCTTTATCCGACGCCTGAATGTTTATCTTCAGCCTAGCATATTCAATCCTCTCCCAATCTCTCGTCGCTTCATCTACTTCGACAAGGACCCCTACATACCGTGCTATATATTTGAAGCACTCAAGTGTCCAGAGATTTAAGGGTAAACACCTGCCTCTCGGGGGTTTGTCACACCACGCTTCAAGCACCTCAAATAACTCCATCATGCATTCCTTATTTTCGGTGATAATGTCTTTCAGATTAGCCCCTTCACTAGCAGTTAATAACACATCCTTGTCTCCAAATAGTTTAGGTCGCTATTTACTTTACACCTCTGGGGCATGTATAGAAACAGGTGACTACAGCAAAGTAACTGTTATGTGTAAATTATTTCAAATTCAAAACTACTGATATACACTGACTTGCACATTGTAGTGAATCTTGCATAAAAAAAATTTGAAAGAGAATAGTATTTTTTTTATCAAAAACAAATAAGTTTATACATAATAAAACATTTAGAGCTTAGTTTATATACATATTTAATCACAAAACATAACAGCAAAAAAGCATGAATTTATGTCCATCCAGTTCAGCTTCAAACAGTTTCCATGACTGTTACAGTCTAAAATCTGAAAACAAAAGAATCTTTATTCGTAGGATATGGATAAGTTTCTTGATGTGTTCTTCTTCGTCTTTCCTCTACTGCTTAAAATCTCTAGATTTCCTTCTTGTTCACAAGTCTATCATTCATTCCCTTATCAGTTTTCGCTCCTTTGAATTTGACATTGGTAGAGTTTACTTCCACGTCACCTTCCTCTAGAGGAATTCACTAAAAGAAAATAGCATGAATGTGGAGGGCAAAATATGATTCTATATAGTAACATTTTATGGATAGCTTATTGTGTGTTATACTGTTTTATTGAAGAGAAACATGCTTCTGTCTAATATCGTGTGTTAAAAAAAACCATTGCAGTTTTGAAGGTATGAATATGAAAAAGGATAAAACCTCATCTTGCTCTTTGTTTTCTAGCAATTATTTTTCCTTAAAAGAACAATTAAAAACAATTCTGCAATGTGGATTAACCATTACATTTATCTGTCACCAGTTGAGCAATACACCCACCCAATGATTGAGTCTACAGTTCTTTAAAGAACACTTCTTTATAACTAAATATAAGCATAAAGGAAAGCACCTTAAGTTTCATAGACTACGTCTAAACTCATCTTTCTAACAGGAGTTATGAGACAGACAATAGATACAGCAGAAAAAAATCATAATATTTAGGAATTGAAATAGTTCATGGTATGCAAATGACCCCAACTAGTCTTAACAATTTTATCTTCGACGTTGAATAATTATATACCGGAAGGTGAGTTACCTATCTTGGGTCAACAATTCTTCTTTCACAAGCTAGTTCAAATCTGCATATATGAAAGAGAAAATCAGAAAAAGTTTTAGACACAGCTTGCATGATTAAATCTATATATGCTTGTTGTAGAAAATATTTCCAAAAACATTTTTAAAACTCACACCACACCAACTGTTGCAACAATAGAAGTTGTATAGTATGGGAATACCATTTGAAATGGCCATAACTGAAGCAACTTGGGAGGTTAAGGAAACTATATAAGGATATTTTTCCCATTTCAACTTTGAGGACAAAATTTTTAACCTAATTAAAATTGATTATAAATGTTGTGTTGGCTAGGATTTATTCCCCATCTCCTATTTTGTTGGTTAGAATTGTTGCTAATCAAGTTTGAACAGTACCAACACTGCAATGGCTAGTGACATGCTAAAATGCTTTAATGTCAATCATAGGGAATAACCTCCAGTAATTCCTGAAGAGCCTATGTATATTATGGACTATGTGCAGAATACGTTACACTCTACAAGAATAAAAGGTTTTCCCATCTCTCATATTTTTTGTTCCCTATCTTTCAAAATGCCCCCTTCCAATTCAACAAACATCATCAATATTAATTTCTTTAAATTCCTGAAAGTCTAGCAATGAACACCCAAATTTTTTTAGTTGAGACACTGCAGCAATAAGGCCCCACTACCAGGAAAACTCTCAGTGAAAGGAAGGAAGCAAACCTTGTTTCCTCTTGCGCAGCAATATCAGCTTTGTTCTTCAAGCTAGTCTTTGTTCTTCAGGTTAAAAACATAGTAAACTCAAATTGAATTTGATTTCATTTAATGAAATGTTGTAGGGCCTTTCTACTCAATACTTGTCGTTGTCATCTGAAGTACTGATTAGACTTCTACTCCATCTAGACAATGTTTGTTATTTTATCTTATTATGCTTACAAGTGCTATGAGCACCATGTGGTGTAGCATTTTTATGTGAGCCAAGTACCATCTGAATTCTGAAATTATTATTTTTTAAATATAATTTTATTAATAATGGTTTGATTGACTTCATTTCTGAGAGATTTCCCTTCATAGTTTTTAAGGAATGTTTCTTACCTTCTTAGTTCTGACAAAAAAAATAGTAATATTCTCTCTCTTTTTGTTCCAAATGGACCTGATAGGCAAATTAGCCTTACATGCTTGGGTGGGGAAGGTAAAGACACAATCATTGTTTCCTATCCTTTCCTTTTTCTTTCTGAATTTTCCATTGCACTTTTATATATCACCGAAAATTAAGTTTGAAGTTAATGGAATTTATAGGCTTAATTGAATGTTTATGAATCCTTACAAATATATTACTTTTTATGTTACGTAATTAGAGGATTACATTTGCATTATAACCGGCTATTGCAAAGGGGGTAACATTTACTAGCGGCAAGGACTGTTTCCTGCATAAATCAATGATCTGAGTTATTCATTAGACAGAGAATGCCATGTAATGATTAGAAGTAAAATGTTTGATTAGCTCTCTGCATGTGACCTATCTTAACACATCCCTTTGGGTGAAGCCTTCTAGACTTGAAATGTGGATAAAATCCAAACTTCTATCTTCTGCAGAAGCTACACTGAACTTTATCACAGAAGGAAAAGATTTGGTTTGAAAGCAAATGAGAAAGAATTCGTTAATAAGTTACAAGATGTACAACATGCAACAAAATTACAAATGACAAATAGATATTAGTACAACAGCATAAACATCTCAGTCCACACACCAAAATACAAGTTAGGAATCAGTACTAGCAGCTTGAATACGGTTAATCCCTACATATTGTTATCAGAAGCTACGGAAAGAAATTGTTATTTTAAAATTTTAATTAGTAATGTAGGAATAAATGTGCAAATTTACTGGACCGTCTAAACACACAAAATACTAGACAATAACAAAAAAATCACAAGAACAGATGGAAGATAAACAAGAAAGATATAAGAAAAAATTGCACAGATTTACGTGATTCAACTGAAACTCAATATAAAGTTTGTTAGTAAAATCTTAATTCGAAGTTAAAGAAAATTGTTCATTATAAGTCTCATTAGAATGCGTGAAACAATTGCCAAGTCACGTGTTCAGTTATTCTATTAGTAATTGGAAATGCTAAATCAATTTGATAGACAGTCTAGTAAGAAGCTTTGATCAAAATAGACACTTTTAAATCACTAGACACTTCTTCACCGCTGGACGGTCTACTAAGTAATCTAAGAACCTTTTAAGATAGGTTTTACTGAACCAGATCTTCTCAAGTAATATGATGATTTTGATAGGATATGGCAGATAGATGTTAATTCGTTGCAATAACATAAATGACCACAGGATAAATGACTTTGCGATTCCATGGGTCCCATGTATTATAAATTGGGAATTATCATGTAATCCATGGAAAAAAAACTGGGAAGGAAACTTTGTACTTCACTTCTCATCTTCCATTTGCCTTCAATCTCTCGTATTCCTTTTCCGTATTCCTATTCTGCATTTCCATTCTATCCCTTAGAAAGTCTGCAAATGGTTGTCTCAGTTGTTAGTAGCTGTGGAATACCTTCATACCAATTGGGTACTCTAACAAATATCTTAGGTACTACTTATTCTTATATCCTGGCAAAGAAATTCTTATATGGTGTTTATATTAATGAAACTTGTTTCTATTTCATTGTTCCAAACCTATTTCTTACTAAAGAAAGTAACATTCCACCAGGAGGCTTTATTCTTTGAATGCTCATCACTATAGGTTTACGTGTTCCATGTTGTCTAAATAAAATATGCTCATCATGTGTCCTTTTTTCCTTCAATTGGTCATGGCAATAGAGTCCATTTTTGAAATGATATATTATATTCTTTCAAATGTATCTGCCATGTTTTGACAGATATGAATATACGGCAACATATTCAACTTCAAACTTTTCACCATTTGACTATTACCAAAATCTCAATTGGAAACTTGATGACAGTGATATTCTTAATTAAAAGATAATAATAAGAATTTCTTATCTACTCATCTTATTTGTGATGAGGAAAAATCATTTGGTCTAATTTTATTCTTCCTACTAAGAAGACTTTGGTGTTCTGGATGTTTCTGCATACATAAGTGTTTGCCTACTGATTTGGATGCTCAGAAAATAAGTATTTCTCTTTATTCTATATACTCCCTATGCATGATGCAAGTTGAGGATATTGATCATCCATTTTTTAATTGTTTTGATGATTCTTTATATGGACTTTTAGAAATATTTTTGCTAATCTTATGGATTTAGCTGCTAACTTTATTTTTTTCATAGCTCCTTATAGTCATCTAATTCATTTGGTTAAGTTTTTTATCATTACTTTTCCTTATGAATGATATGAAGGATGAGGAATTTTACCATAATTTAGAATCTTATTAGTACGAATACTGTTTTTTATTCTAAAGATATTGTCTCCTATGCAAGTTTTGTAGCTCTTTACTAAATTTAGTTGGATTAAGGTCAAGACTAATGGAACTGTTAGAAATGCTCTTGATTTTGTAGCTTTGTAAGAGTATTTTCAAGGACAGTCATGGGAATATATGGATAGTTTTTCTGCTTTATTGGGTATTCAACATGCTTTTTGTTCTAAAGTCATGAATACAATTTTTGCTATTGAATATGCTCAATTGAAGAATTTTAAAGGGTTTTGGTTAGAGTGTGATTTTTCTTTCTTTTAGTTGGACTTACAATTTGGACTCTTAAAGGTAGAGGGCTTAAGTATATCCAACTTTGTACTATCATAAATTTTAAAGTGATTCATATCTTTAAAGAGAGTAATAGTTATGATGATAAATTCATTAATTTTGATGTGAAAAATAAGATTGAGTCTATTTGTATGATATTTTATCTGATTGTATTGAGTTGGACTTTTTTTTTCATAATATGTTTCTACTCCCTTTATTTTGTTTACAAAAGATTTTTTTTTTTATTTTGTACGAGTTTTAGTGTGATTTTCTATAATTTTTGTTTATTTTTTATTTATGTTACTTTTTCTAATAATAGTTTTTCATGCAACCATATGTTAAATTTTAGAATGTAAGTCTATATAAGGTATCAAAATCTATAATGTCTAACATGAATTTTTTATTGAAAAAGAAAACAATAATTTTTTCCAGAGACAACTCAACTATTTTTTAAATATTTCTTATAACCTGGTGAACATCTTCTAACAAGCAATTTTAAATATTAATGCATTTATTAAATCTCTCATAGAGATTCTCTTAATTATTAGTTTTGGAATTTAAGGAGGTTACAACATGTTTTGGATAATCTTAATTATCACAACTGTAAAACCTTGTTATAAAATTTTAGAAAAAAGAGGGCTTTCAATATATGTACATATGTATATATATACATATGTATATATATTATAGATAATCATAAAAATGATATATTATAACTGTCTTTTATATTATTTAGTAACAAGCCTTTTTTTAAATACAGTGAATACATACAAAGATTATTATCAAATATATATTAATTATATATTTTTGAGCAACCAAAATAATTCAGTATCAATTTATCATTCAATTACAAAATTCACCACTAAAATAATAGCTGCATTTAGCCATTCAGACTGAAAAGTCACTCAAACATATAAATGGAATATTTAGTTGATTTAGTTGCTATTTGATGATAATTACAACTAAATTATTCCAGTAAGTAATTAGTTTTTTTCTCTTGTACATGACTTAGTTGTGTAGAGAAATCTACACAAGTGCAGTTAAGAAGCTGGAACCTCAACCTTGAGTAGATAAATCCTTGTCCCAAAATTTTCATTTTCATTTTCTAGAAGAAAAATATATTTAGATGTAGTGGTAGTGGATTCCTCCAACCTGTATACAACTGTAAACATAAATGGCATACAATATATCCGTGACCTCACTTATTGCCCCTTAATCACAGTTCTTGAATTTCAAAAACCATCAGCAAAAAGCTAACAAGCAATACAAAGACTCTGGTCAGTAGTACTTCGATCCTCACAATTAAACCAGTATTAGCAGTTTTGTTCTAATATAAAGCCAAAAGTGTGTGAAGATGTGATTCACACAGACCCAGCAATAACAGTTTTGTGGGATGGTTCCCAAAAGCCACCCCAATCAACACTCAGCACAGTAATCCCGTGCCCACATCGCTTTTACTTGGAGTTTGAAAAGCATACCCCTTCATTGCTTCCCTGAAATTGACAAGAGGAAGCATGAATACATGAGTTGCTTCACCCATATGGTTTTTCCAATGTCATGTTTTATTTCTCAACAGAAAAAAATGTTCCACTGCATTTGGTCTCAAGTAGTTAGTGCTACTACTATACAGTATACAACCACATAATGTTCCAGAACATTTAATCTACCCTTTTTCAGTAACCACAATGACTATCACATGACATGATTCTTTGTATAGGTTCCACTTCTCCAATTAGACTACAACTAACCTGTAGCCAAATTTTGTCACTCATTAAACTTGTTTCTATACGTAATTCAGGATTATCCCTTATTGATTTTAAACAGTTTATGGAATTTAGGGTCTAGACTGATTTCAAATACACAAAAGTTATATTGGTTCTTAACCCGATCATTATGCCCGATTATGTATATAAAATGTGTAACCCGAGAGTAAAACCCTTTTTAAAAGTAAAATTCTGCCAATTGAACACTCAACTAAAAATGTTGTCTCATATGACATAGAAATGAAAATAAAAAGATAAAATTAAAAATTTGGCCGAAATCCAATATAAAATGATGCTGGCTCAATGATCCAAAACAAAATGTGGTGCACATTCAATATGCAAATAATAGAATTGATTTGATTTTTTTCGTCTAGACAAAATTAGACTGACAAAATTATACGGAGAAAATTAGATGTCGATAATTATTCAGTTCAATAATTTATGGTACTAATTAATTTTTATTAATCTGGTAATGGAACATTTTGATCAATGATGTGTATCCTAAGAAACCGTTTATAGCTTTATATTATAATTAACATTTATTTTTATTTATAATAAAAGTATACCTTATAGGTTAAATAAATTCATTGGATGAATAAAATAACTTATTATAGATTTAATCAACTCAATCATATTAATACATGTAGCAAAGCATCAGAAGACAAAATTTAATCTGCAATTAATCAAATTAGGATTTGCAAGCTCAACAAATTATAATTAACACAAAAGAGAACAGAAAATCTTTGACAGCAAAGGAAAGCTCCTTATGAGTGCTAATTTACAAATAAGGAGACAACATTACGAAATTGAAAACATCAATTACCTCATTTTGGGTCCAGGAATTATAAATAGACCTATGTCTTTTTTATTAGTTTGGACTGGTCTACTCCATAAGTTAGAGTGAGTCTATCACACATAAATCATGCTGAATTTGTGTGAGTGTCATATTTAAGGAAGAGTTCAAATTACTTGTCATGTGATTTTTTTTGTGTCTAGTTCTATGTGTAAGGGAATTCAAAATATCATTTTAAGGATATACAAAAGACTGAACAATCCTCTTGTCTTGGCTAACATATAAATATAAAATACTTTCACTAATGCTAATAAAGCACTACTTT
>Ga0099824_1005294_pt1 | contig 18232 bp, 13 predicted proteins | sample SiratrowhiteBW_FD_76837 | JGI IMG/M metagenome (GOLD analysis project Ga0099824, IMG submission 76837) | Root nodule microbial communities of legume samples collected from California, USA - Siratro white BW | ecosystem: Host-associated > Plants > Roots > Nodule | place: USA: California... | reverse complement strand
AGTTAGTAAATAGAATGTCTCTTTTTATGAGTGATAAATATATATATATATATATATATATATATATATATATATATATATATATATATATATATATATATAAACAATTTAACAAGAAAAGATATGGAAGAAATTACTCAAGATGATTTTATACTAGTTTGTCTAATAGTGCAAACTATATCCATTTCTCAAACAACTTTTTGAATTCCACTAGTAGATTAATGCTCCAAGATACAAGAGTATTTTTTTGGCTCATAGTCACTTCTGCCTAACCCATACGTGTATTGTTTGACAACAAGACACTCCTTTACAATAAATCACTCTTGACTAATGCGAGTACTCTTTAAACAACAAGTTATTACTAACTTAAGACAAAGAAATTGTCTAAGGTGTGATCACAAAGATCATATGGGTTGCTTATTGATGGAGTGAATTTATAAGACATTATTGACCTATTTTATGACAAAAATCAACTCTCTTCACACTTAAAATCTGCTTCATTCTCAATTTTATTTGGTTTTTGTTAATAATTGATTATGAGAGTTAGAAAAATCATTTAATTGATAATTTCTCATATTTTGGTTGAATTTGAGCGAAACGGTATTGGATTAGAAGATGGAGGATGGAAGCCTTAAAAGAGTAATAGAAAGAGAAAATTGGAGTAAAAGAAGTCATGCCTGACTCAACAAACCCGAGCTTGGTGCAAGAGGACCCGAGAGCAAGTTCAAATAAATGTACCTGGTGCACATTATACGGGTCGGGCCACGTTAGGCCTCAGAGCTATAATAGTAACAAAATCCAGTGGTGCTCAATGCAACTAGGCTAGACACGAACGTCGAAGTTTCTAGTTTATTTAATAATTTCTCATAATAGGGTTAGGAATCTTAGGCTATTGGAGCTCAAAATTCACTCTTAGAAGGTAGTCTAAGGATTTATTATCGATTCTTCTTCATATTCCACTACTCTATTGTAAGGTTTGGTATCCTCATGTCTATGAGAAGCTGAATTCTCTATTGTAAGGGTTAGGTTAAACCTTTCTAAACTATCATGTAATCATTTCTGCTTTAGTATTTATGTCTTTTCTTTCATTATATCAGTAATTTAAGTCTATACATAGTGCTTTTTGTGTTGGTTCATAACTCGATTATTGAATCTTGAGAGTATTGGAAAATATCTCTTGTTTCTAGGTCTGAATTAAATTACTAAATGAAAGCTCATGCGTAAGAATAGAGTGTGATTCAATCGTTGTCTTAATACCTTTCTGAAAATGCAAGATTCATTTATATCAGTAATTTAAGTCTATACATAGTGCTTGTTGTGTTGGTTAATAACTTGATTCTTGAATCTTGAGAGTATTGGAAAACATCTCTTGTTTCTAGATTTGAATTAAATTACTAAATGAAAGCTCGTGCCTAAGAATAGAGTGTGATTCAACCGTTGTCTTAATATCCTTCTGAAAATGCAAGATTCATTTATATAATTGATCAAGAAATCGATGGTTAATATAATCTTAGGCTCATTTGCTGAGGAATTGAGGTGTGTAATTTTGTGGGTTGAAATTGATTAATAATAGGAAAGAAAGTAAACATTTTTATAAATGAGAGTGAAGATTCGTGAGACTTAACCCTGCCATGTTTATCATATTATTGTTAATTTTTTTCTTCCATTCAACTGTTGATAAAAACATAAAATATTCTTTTAATTGTTTTAAATTTCTGCATATATAATCATGTTATGGAATTGTTCTTAAATGTAAATTTATTATAATTGTATTTTATCTTTTGTTATCATGCGACTGGTGCACTTGTCATCATACCAAAATAAGCTAACATTTACTAGAGAGGGGTTGTGTCTTTCGATGTTTACAAGGTTAAACACTCTTTACTAGTTCACTAAATGACCACAATAATGTTCTTACAAAGTTATATAAGGCACAAAAAGATGTTAGAAGCGTTTTAACACTTTTGCAAATTGAACTCCCCTATTTCCTTCTTGATGGACGACTTTATATAGGTACAAAAAAGTTGTTGCAAATCCTTTCATGGCTTTTGAGCAGCTTCAAACTCACTTGAATGACTTTCTGACGTCTAATGAGCATGCACATACAAGATGTATTAAATGTTTTTCATGTATGTATTAAATGTTTTTCTCTTCTTTAAACAACATCTCGATAGTTGGATATACTTATCTCTCATTGGACAAAGTGCATTTACTTAAACTTGTGTAAAACATAGACTCGTATGAAGCAAATGGACTTTTCCAAGTTTGACAAAGTTGGCGCTAGATTTGAGTGAAGCAAAATCAACTTTAATTCAAGTTCCAAGAGATCATTGATTGTGACAGAAGCTTTTGATCAGATATAAGGAACTGACATTCCCAATAAGCATATAGATATTCATTAAGTATAATATTAACTTAAAACTATGTGCATATCGTCTGAATTTCAACAAATGTCTATCAGACATAAAGTAAGATATCAAAGTTTTATATACATGATTTTTTGTTTTAGCAGTAATTATCATTTTATAAACAAAACATGACCATGTTTTATACTTTATTGTTTTTAGAAATCAAATAAAAGTATGTTGGTTGGACTTTTGTCTAACAAATTTTAATAATGATTCTTGTGTTTAAGCATTGAAATAGTTAAATGATATAGATTATAGTTTTTATGCATAACATTTGCAATTTATTCCAAACCAAGACAATCACTAAAATTAGGGGATGATGTTCTTACACAAGATTTGGGGACCTTTAGAGTTTCCTCCCATATAGCCCGAACAGTACAAGTCCGCTCTACTGGGATGTTCTCGATCTGGGTCTTTGTCTTGGAAGTGCTTGTCTCTGTCCATCAAGTTCTCGCTTACGTCCGTCAAGTATCCGCCCAAGCCACGACAGGGGGTGTACCTGCGAACACACTCTGACGCTCAAGTAAGTATTCGGTTATCGAAGCTAAGTGAGTTCTTGTTCGATAATGTATACCTTTGGCCTTTGTTATCCACTTATTTATAGGATTCAAAGTTGACTTAAATCTTACGTTATGTCAGCTTTTGTAGACTGTCTTGCTAGAGGTTGCTTGCACACTTAGACTATCGATTTCGTCTTCGGTAAGGAAGTTGTCGACTTAGGGCGACAAGTGGTCGCCCTGATCTGGGGAGTACACTTGCCCCCCAAGCTCGAGCGATATCTTATGAGCGAAAAGGTTTGTTCACAAGTTTATCAGTCACTCAAAGTTTTCGGATGACAATTAGGCGACAAGGTATTCAGTCACCTTACAAATTGCAAATTTTGTAGTCGTTCTGAAGTGGGAAAAACTGGTGCTCATGTTTTCACGTTCCCGTACCAAGGTAGTTAGTACACGGATGTCAGACTAGCAATTTAAGGATTGTATTAGTGTACCTTAGTTTGGCTCATTTGCATTGTATTTATAGGACCCGAACTGTTTAGAGGCATTATTATTGGTTGAGGTCTGAGGATAAAGCAACTTTTAGCAGTCTGTTGCTGTTAGTAATTATTTGAGGGGCTGGCATCGCTGTATCACCTTGTGGTCGAGTACTTGTCGGTCAAGGCTGAGTTGTCGGCCTTGACCGTGTAGTTCTCGATCATGCTAGTACACTAGCGCCCTAAGCTCGAGGGCTAGTCACAAGAGCTTCATGAGATTGTAGTTGCGGGCATCAGGTGGCCATATCAGTCGTGACCGTGCACTTATTCGGTCATGGTAGGACAATGCCCCATTATTTTCTAAGTTACGGGAGGTACCATGGAGTGACACTACACCGTTTTCTTCTGAATTATGGGAGGTCACCATGGAATGATACTGTCCCATTTTTTGCCGAATTATAGGATGTCACCATGGAGTGACAATGTCCCTTGACCGAGGTCTTGTACTCGATAGGGGTTCATGGAGATGAACTCTCCCTTAACCGAGGTGTTGAAGTCGTTCTTGGTTGATCATGTCACAAGAGACTAGTGATTTCTTCAGGATGGACAAAACGACAACGAGTATTCAGAAATAACAAGCAAAGTGTCTGTATTTTGCCTCAATGTAACCCACTATGCTGATCATCTCAAGCGGGCTTCACAGTGGCTACGGAGCCACCTACAAGCTCGCGGGCAGTGATACATGGGTTTGAATTTAGCAAGTTATCTTCGGGTGCATGAAGACTTATTTAGATTTTGAAGGAACCGAGATGATGAGAAGAACGAGAGAACGAGGAGGATACTGCAATATATTTTCATAATAGACTTCTGGTGCCAAAGGAGATGAAAATCAAGAGTCACATAATTCAATTGGATTCATGTCCCTCAACCCGATAAGATCATAAAAGGAAAAAACAGAATTGGACGAGAGAATTTAAGTTATCAAAATGGGAATACTTGGTTCTCCGCTACCACAAGATTTTTCAAAAATCAAAGTCGGAGTAGGGACATACTTCATTTATGAAATTACTGAGTAGTCACACATGCTTCATTATTGACCATTTACTCGGCCAAAGGTTTACCTTGGGGATGCTTCTTCTGAGAAGAAAAAGATTTTGATTAAATAAAGTTGTCACCTTTATGAAGAAATTGAAAGGTCTGAAAACACCTGTGACAGTCAAACGGTTTGTCATGTAGATGGAGTAGTTGTATGGGTTGAATTCTCAATTGGCCGAGAGAGATTGTGGGTCAGACGTTGGTTCAAAATTGCAAGTCACATTATCCAAGATCCTCAAGAGACATACATTGCTTGTTGTAGCACCGGATATTCTATTTACACATGGCAACACCAACAAAGAAAATAGACAAACAACGTCAACGCAAATCAATATGGAAGAAGATAATCTAGAAGGGGAAGAGACAAATGGCCATGCCACTAAACTCGAAAATAATGTGTTGCCAAGCAACAAAGAGCTCAGTAACCCAAATTTGTTCTTGGCAACTCATTTAGGCCAACACTAAGTAATCACTAAGAATACTCCTCCATTAAAAATAAGTATATAGAGTTGATTCTAGCTGCACCACTGAATTCAACGGAAGCTCAATAATCTCAACCATCTTGAGAAGATACGATTGCGTAGACGATGGAAGAAATCCCGTGAACGGGTGAGTCGATCTAGGAGAGGAAATGAAGGGTCATCATCTGTTGTAGGATCAAATTATTCTTCTGAATGTAGTTCAGATTGCTCTTTGTCTTCTGATTCAGAGGTCACCTTCGGGGGCCACAAAATTACGGCCTCTGAGGGTCGTCGCCACAAACAGAAGAAAGATCACAAGTTATCACGTCGTGGTTTTGACCGATCATCCACCCGGCGCTCTCTAAAGCGTCTTCGCGCATCCACTACTGTCGGAGACTGCTCGGCTACCATGGACTTCCTCAATCATCTTGTGATGATTTCGAATTGCGTGAGGATTGAGCTCGGGGAGTCCGAGAAAGGGCCTTATACGTTCTCTTCCACTACTGAACTAAACAACGCCTTTCAGGAGCTATGCTTTAGATCATTGCTCATCAGTCGGGTCATGGGGGAGGCACTGAAAAAAGATGCTGAGGATGTTGAGAAGCTGAAGAAAGATCTAACAAAGTCCTCTTCGCCTTTGACAACTGCTTTATTGGTCAATATCTCCTTGGCTGGTAACGACAAAACCCTCGAGGAGTAGAATGAAAAGTTAAAAGCTAGGTTGAATCTGTTCACGAGAGATGCTTGATCACTAAAAGAAAAGAAGTTGATGCCAATAAAAGGGCAAGAGACTTGAGGGAAAAGATAGTCGATCTAGAAAGGAGGAATTCGGCTTTGGAGATGGATATGAGTGCGGAGCGCAGCCGAAGAGCTAACATGGAGCTGATCGAGCTCCAAGATTATGTGATCGAGCAACATGATTTTGGCTTCTCGACGGCCTTGAAACAAGCAGCCTTCTTCTATGATATCCCTCTTCACGAGGGCAAAATGGATCCTCGCAAAGCGTTTTACAAAGGCAAACTCGTTCCGATTAAGGGTATTCCGGACGAGGAAGAAGAGGAGGAGGTCGTTGATGTTGAAATGCTAGCTGCAAATGAGGAAAGGGTTGTGACCTCGGGGGTGGACATCTTGTCAGGCTAGCTGACATTTGTTAACATTATTTTGTTTTGATGGTCGTATTATGATCGCCCTATGTGTAAATCTTTTGATAGGTTGTAGTTACATGGCCATTTAGTTCTCGGCCTTCCATTGTAATTACTTGAACCTTTTGAATGAAGTTTTCTTTTCGATTATTGCCTTCTCTACATTATTCCCATTATTTTCGCTATTTACTCTTATTCTGGTTTCCTTTTGCTGTTACATAAGATTATTTGCCGGCCAAGGCCGAGAACCATGCTTCTCTTGTCAACCACGAGTCTCTCGAGGCTGTCCTGAGTGAGGGTGACGGTCCAAGTTGTTTTTTTTTTTTTTTGAAGAATTAAAGGATCTTGGAGCCTAGACCATGTTTACAGGCTTGAGAGTCCACTGGACCGTGAGACTGATCTAAGTGTGAACTTACGGATTCACAAGTCTTCTTGGATATTGACATTCCACATACGATGATAACCCTAAAGGTGATTGTCGTTCTGAAGCAAATCAACTCTGCGAGGCAGCAAGCGGTCACATGCATCAGACCCTTTCAATCACATGCAAAAATAAAATATTTCTTAGTGGGCAGTGAGGTCCTCCACTAAAATGAAGCCATGACTTGTGACTTCACGGGCATAACCAACCTTAAAGTGATCTCTACGTACTTGCAGGCGATAAAGAGAACATCGATTCCACCAGGTGCTGGGAGGTGTGCAAAACAGACTTGCGAAAAATTTTCTATACCGGTGAGTTTGAGACTTGTGGAGGAGATCACGAAGGCCAGGAGGTGTGAGGCCACCACGCAGACCAGGAGTTGGGCGATGATGTCGACGACACCACAGAGAAAGGTGATGTTGCTCCCAACGAAGGCGTCAAAGGCGATGATAGGGTTCATGTGACCTTTAGAGGTGTGGGTACCAACGGATATGGTGACACAAAAGTTGAATGTGTGGGCAATGTCAGAAACTGAGTCGACGAACACGGTGATGAACTCAACCAAACCCACCTTTTAAGTGTCAGGGTGAGTGGAAGGTGGGTTTAAGATAATCAAACAATCTCACGGTTGCAAGATCAAGAATGTTGTAATCCAAAAGCTAAGCAATGAATTACCGAGAACTTGCCATGATTTATTGGAGAATTTCCGAAAACTTCCTCCCATGATTAGAGTAGAAACAAGCCGATGACTTTCATTTGTCATTGCCTTGCGAGCCTCCAATTATCTCCTCCCTTGGAGCCGAAAACAAGTCTGATCATTTTTCTTAGTCATGTCCCAATGTTGATAATTTGCTTCATTAATAGCTATTGCCGAATTGGATGGATGAGTCATGCCTTGGACATATTATATGAAATGACAGTATGACACGTTCTAGTAAATTTATATACTAGATAATAAATGTAACTTTTAGTGGCACATTTCACGATGGATGATATTTCCAAAGTGTATTAAAATTAAAATGAGTCTTTGGTGAAGGTCACATAAAGTGACAACACCACATTTACTGCGTGAAGTTCACGAGGGGATTTCTTATTCACTCATCTAGTGATGTGACATGATCCAATGCTAAGTCATTTATTGTTTTTCATCTTTCCAACCGAGGGCTTCAAAAGTCAAAAGTAAAAAATTAAAATATATCACTTAGTTCAGCTGTGAAGATGGCAAGGGTGATGCGGTTGAGGAGATGCGTGCATGACCGGAGAGTTTTCTGGAGGTAGGAGGCGGTGTCTGCTATGTTAGTACTGTACGGTATGTCAGTAGTGAGGATGGCGATGGAAGGATGTGGATTGGGTCTGGCAACTCAGTTGGGAGTTTCAGTCGGTTTGGAGAAATCACGACCTGCTATGATGTGGATTTAAAATTTCTGAGCAACTTTTGGCTTCATTGAGGACATGTTTGTCAGTGAGACCCGGGCTTTGAGGATTACGGTGTTGATTTAGGTATAGGTATGAGACAAGTCTGATATATAAAATATTTGACATGTTGATCGTCCGCACACTGTAATCACTGTAAGTTGGTTAAGTTGTTTCGTCCTTACCATGAAGTATTGACGAAGCCGAGAATGTAGTAGAAAAAGGAGAGTGGAAACGACAAGGAGGACATTATCTTTTCGTAAAAGGCAGTGTCGGTGAAAACACCTCGGCAAAGTCAGCCTTGCACTACTAGACTATCTCGGCCTACTAGTTCTTCCTCATCTTAAGTTGAATTGAGGCATGCTTGGTGATGTCATCGAATCTCTTGAATTGATTCTTCGGGGGACGCCATACATAAGATTTAGAGACCTTCAGAGTTTTTTCTCACATAGTCTAAACAGTCCAAGTCTGTTTTACTGGGATGTGGTTTGGATCTTTGTCCGGAAAGTACCTGTTTCTGTCTGTCAAGTTTTTACTTATGTCTGTTGAGTATCTGCTCAAGCCATAATAAGGGAGTGTACCTAATAAGGGAGTGTACCTACGAAGACATTCCGACGCTTAAGTAGGTATTTGATTATAGGAGCTAAGTAAGTTCTTGTTCGATATTGGCCTTTGTTATCCATTTTATTTATAGGATTTAAAGTTGACTTAAATCTTATCTTATGTCAGCTTTTGCAGATTGTCTTGCCAAAGATTGCTTGCACACTTAGACTACTGATTTTATCTTCAGTAAGAAAGTTATCGGCTTAAGGTGACAAGTGGTCATTCTGGACAGTATAAATGAATTTATAAAAATAAGAAAAGGGAAATATTGCAAATAATTAGACCCGATAAATTTGTGAAGATAAGAAAAGGGAAATATTGCAAATAATTAGACCCGCATCCAATATGGCAATGATGAGTGCAACAATGGAGGGTGGAAAATGCAGCACATAAAATATGAAGAACGTAGGATACTGAGCTTAATTAACATTCAAGTTTTTGGGTCTTTTCCGATACGTAGTAAGGGAAGGTTAGGTATAATTCCATCCACTTAAGTTCTTGTGTGCATTTTCAATCAAATCATATTACTTGTATGAATTTGATGCAATAGAACTATGATCTAATTAAACACACTTAATCAAGCATTGCCATTTCTATTTTAAGAAAAACTTTGAAAAACTCACCCGTATATAAAACCATACCCCAAAATATGTTTTCTATTTTGTTTTCTTTTTCTTTTTTGGTGGGGGTAGTGTGTAGACGTGTGTATAAAGCATTTGAAAGAACTCATAATAATGCATGTTTCTAGAATTGGTGGTTTTCGAGGTCAAACTTTAAGAACTTCTGTGTTTTGGACATTTTACCTTATATTTCTTCGATGCAAATTCAATTTAGTACAAATTGACACTCTTATTCTCTCCAGCAAATTCAGGAGTGTCTTTAAAGGCTTCAAAGGTTGGCTCATTACAATGAAAGTCCTAATTTTCCTCTTTAAGATTTTGATTCTATTCACACGTGTTCATATGCATATACTAAGCCCTAAAAAGTTTTAATTTTACTTTATGTCAATGAAAGTTGTTAAACGAGATCCTATTATGGGAGAATTTTTTGTTATTATAAGAAGTAGAATGATAAATATCATTTTTTAAATAGTTAAATTAATATAAAATGTGTATATATATGATTTTTAAAGATTAAATTACACTAATAAGTCATGTTTTCTTAGTAATGTCCAACTGAATCATGTTTTTCAATGTGTTTGATTAAAAAATTAAATATATGATGCAAACAGAATTTATGTTAATTTAAATTTATTTTATATTTTATTTATATAAATAAAAATTAAAATAGCATATAAAATATGATTTATTTGATTTCTTCTCATTCTTTAATTTTGACACAAACAATCAAAGTAATATAAAATCATAATGAGATGGTTAAGTGGTTAAAGTTCACTTTCTCTCACTAATTATCTGACTACCAACTAAATAAATCTTGATCATCATCATCATATATATATATATATATATATATATATATATATATATATAATCTTATTGTTAGCCTATCAATTTTGATTTACAAACATTCATACTTTTGTCCTACTGAGTGTCAAGTGTCAAGCATGAGAGTTCAACGTTAATAAGTAACTTTTTTTTCAGCTAAACTTATAATATTGATTGATACCTGAAAAGTGAAGAGCAATAAGTGTAAGAAGAAGTTGAATCTCATAAAGTAGATTTGCTTTGTGCTCTTGTAATTTTCTTTTAGTAGTAGCAATCCATGTTTTTCAGTTCAGTTAGCACATCAACACATTAAAACATCGCACTTCAAATGATGATCAAGCAACATTTTTTAATATCATATGTCCACGTAAATATTCACAAGTAATTAATATTCTAGAGTTACTTAAATCCTTTTAATTTATTATATATTCATCATCTTAATATTTTTACAATTTAATTTATATTATTAAATATCTTAAAGATAAGATTAAATTATAATATACAGGAAAAATATAAATCTCATCTTACATATTAGTCTTTTAAAATTAACTTAAACATAAATTTTCATAAGTTCATCAAGATTATTTATAATATTTAGAAAGCTATTTATCTCTTATTATTATCAATTATTAATATTAAAATAGATTTTTAGCCTTTTAAAAAGTTTTATTTTAAAACATTGGTAAAATAGCCTTTTTTCTATAATTTATTGAATTATATTTAATGATTTTGATCATATATGACTAACTTTGGAAGATAATGTATTATAATTTTTATCTATGCAATACTTACTAAGATTATCTTGTTAACTTAATTTAAGAAATGAGTATATTTTTACTAAAAATCAAACTAAAACAATTTGAATTCAATCTATTAATTACTTATGTCCAATTCTGTAATTGATAATCTATCATATGAATGTGCTAATCAAACACGATTAAAACTGTTTACATGATAAATTAATAGAAAGGATTTATCTAGTCCAATGAACAATATTTAAACTTGAAAAATCAAACTAAAAATAATATAGTGAGGAATTATAAATTCAGCTTAACCATATAAAAAAAAGTAGTTGTTTTTTTTTTTTTAACTTCTAAGGTGTGATGTCTATGTAGGATAAGTACTTATGTTGGAATGTTTATTTAACATGAAAATGTGTGCAAAATGACACGTCAATCATTTTTCAATTACGTTCAACATTAGTAGTTGAATTGAATCCCATAGTAGAGGTAGGTAAAGAGATTGCATAACATGTGCTAGTTCATTGCTTTTTCCCCATCCTAATTGTAAAATTTGTGTACCAACTATAGTTAATTTAATATTTTGTAGCAAGTTGCATTAGTTATTTTGTAGTGATTTTTAAGTAAAATAAATTATAATTAAAGTAGTAGTCATAATTTTTTATTTAATAATAAATGTTCAATCTAAAACATCTTACCAAAAATAAAATCTTATTACTAACTATTTGAGAATTTTTGCTTATATAATAAGAAAAATAGTACTATAGACATTCTTAAATTTTAATAAGTTAATTAATATTATATTAGTACTTGTTTATCTTTAGGCAATTTTATCATAAAGGAGATATTCTTCAAATATTTAATGCTTAGTTTTTCAGATTTATAAAATTTTATATCTAGTGCTGTATATAGTATAATTCCTTTTTTCTTTTTAGATCAAACATAGGGAATTAAATAAGTCAATCTATCATCTGTACTCAATAATATTGTAATTTCATTCTGAGATGTTTCTGAAAACTTAAAAACTATATGATATATTAATTCTAATTTAAACTTATAACTCAAAGTCCCAAATCACCACCAACCCATTTTCAATTATGTAGCATTTAATCTTTAGGTAAACTTTCTAAAACTTTCCTTTTATCCTAAGAAAAGATGTGAAAGACATCAAATCTTTACTATTAAACAAATTATGTTTTTATGAAGGTATCTTACCATAATTTTACTTTCATAGAAAAAAGAGAATATTATTTTAGCCATCACAAGTATGCATCGGATAGGTCGCTGGTAAAAATTGCAAATTTTGTGAAAATTAGCTACAATTGGGACATGGATAACTTTTATATTTATTTTAAAAAAAATTGACTGTGAAGATATTGACGACTTTATAATTATTCATTGTATTTCTTTTAGCCACTATAGTAACAGATGGTTTTATTTTTCATAAATAATTATTTTAGTGCTTAAATATTTAAAATTATGGCAATATAATGTTGAAATAACAAAATTTTTTGTTTAGTTCTAGGAAGTGTAACAATAAATTTCTTTTGATAAGTTTTTATTAGTACTTCCAGAAAAAAAATCATAAGAAAAATACATTTCTTTATAAGTTAAAATTAATTTGTTAATTTAAATATTTTATCAACGTTTTAGCACTTATTAATAATTATGTTTTTACTAATTAGCAGTTTATTTCAAGATTAATAAGTAAAATATAATTATCAACACTTTTAATATTAAAATAAAGTAACGTTTAAAATTTATAAATTATTAAAATATAGATATAATAATTAGAAATATTTTAACAAAAAATTACAAAACTTAAATTTTTTTTCTAATTTTATCATAAATCTAAAAGCTAACTACACATAAATAAAGAAATAAAAAGTTATTAAAAAAAAACTAGCTTCAAATAACTGATTAGATTTAAATAAAGTAAGAATGTGGACTTAATCTGCATTCAGTCCCATAAAATTTAAATAGATGTTGAATCACATAAAATATTAAAGAGTAAACCTTAAATTTCTTTATTACTAATGATTGATGCTCTATATTTATAATTGTGTATGTGTATTTGTCAAATAATGTACTTCCTCTGAATTTTGAATGATTAAGTCTCTGATGTCCACCATGGGTCATAAATAGAACCAAGAACAGAGGATTTCTATCAATGAAAGATTTCACCTACCCCTCCAAGATGATCACTATGAGATCATGCCTAATACCCCCTATGTTCTTGTACCACACGTGCTATGAAATAATCCAATAATTTTCTTAAAAGCATTTTAAATGGGCAATAAATCTTATTTTATTTAGCTTGCTTTTATAACAATGCTTTAATTAATATTGATAAATAGTTAATAAGAATATATCATTGAAATTAATACTTAATAATTGTTAATTATATGAAATCATTCTACATATAAGTTTGTTAGTTTTAGGATTGAAAAAAAAAAAAAAGTAGACTTTAAATTGTTTGATTTTCTTAGTACTTTTGTTAACTTACAATTTTTTTTTCATAATAGCTTCTTTCTTTTTGGTTTGTTTAATTCTTTTGATTAAGGGAGTTTCTTTTTCGTGTAATTGGTTTGATATTATGTTTTTATTTTTATTTTTGTTAATAATACTTTTTGATGTTACGACACGTGATTATTGAATCTGAGTTCTTAATCTAACTATGTCATAGTTCATAGTAATAATTGGGTTTTATGAAAAAAATTTAAATTAATTATATAATTGATACAGTATTGTTATAACTTTGAAAACAATATTTTTCAAAAATGTTTGTTCATTGATCCAACTTAAACTGCGAAGAATTTAAGTTTTGAATTAGATTTAATGTAAAATTAAGATAAATTCAGGTTATGTTTTGGGTTGTCCTAATCCGATCTAGTATTCTACAGTCTTATATAACATGATATTATTCCATTTAACATGTAATATTTTAAGGATGATAAAATCTATCTTCAATTTAAATTTTATATCTCTTTTATTCTATAAGTTAATTTTAAATGATGTTAATATTAATACATTATCTTAAAATATCAAGTGATACATTTCATATCGAATTTAAATTCAATTAGTTAAGTTAGTTAAGTTGCACAAAATTTTGAATTGAATAAAGACAAGTTTAATTAGTTCAACACATATTATAATCTTAGTGACTGAAAACAATACTGATAATTTTCTGTCACTAAAGATTGATGTAACATTATCAAAAACAGCTACATTACAGACTGTATTATGAGTTAACAACAACTTTTAGCTGTAAACATTACTACTTTATTTAAATATTAAATGATCATTTACATGAATAATTGTTAAGGAAAAAAAAAATGACTGCAGAACTCAACAAGGTTAGTAATAAAAGTTTATCAGATTCAGCAAGAAATCAATATCCTAGAAGCAATCAGAATGAGCCACCCTTTTGAAAATTGATTGTTTTTCGAAGGAATGGAATTAATGTTTTCTGAAGTTTTACTCCAACAACCACATCCTGAACCCCACACACTAGAGAGAGAAAGAGAGGAAGTCATTTTCCATGTAGAAGTTCCGTTGTGTCATAGTCTCCAAACTCCAAACTATACATAACAAACAGAAGAACTTCGTGTGGAGGCAAAGCCAAGTACACGCCAAAGTGTTTTTTTTTTTTTTTTCATTCTTTTCTCTACACTTTTTGCCTTAACTTTCCTTCTTCAGAACCAAGTCAATAGACCAAAACTTGAAACAAACAACATGGTCCTTCTCAGTCTTATGTCTCTTTCTCCTTAACAACCCCCTCCTCTCATAGCTCTCCACAGCAATATTAAAAGCCTCAAACACCCTCATTGTCATGCTGCCTGTCCCAAATGCTAAGCAAGGTTAGGTGAAGATAGCAACCTTGAGCACCATCAAAGCCTTCCTTTTGCAGAATAACCTGACGTGGGATCTTGGAGTTTCTTCAACACTGTCATTCATCAGATGGTGAATATTGTCAAATGAAAAGAACTAAAACTACTGGTTTGAAGAGGAGGGACTAGGATCAGTGTTGGTGTGTTTGCACTTTTTAGTGTTGCCTTGCCTTGCCTTGAGTTTTGGACAAAATGTTGCTGCAGATATCACCAAGTTTGAGGCATGTCACTGTGCTTCCCGGAAAAGGGTTGAAGGAATTTATCAAAGTGAAGGTTGCATCAAGGAGGCTGTCTTATCGGATGCTCCTCTATTCACTCTTGTTCTTCACATTCCTTCTTAGGTTTGTGTTTGTTCTGACTGCAGTGGATAACATTGATGGAGAAAACAAGTGCTCTTCCATAGGTACATTATCAGTCTCTCTCTCTCTCTCTCTCACACACACACACACACACACACAGCAGAACACAGAATAAATGTCACAGTCAATAACTTAAAAACACATACATGCATGAACAGAAACACATAAAGATGTGACTCCGTGAATGAGGCTTATATTTTTCAATATATCAAAGCATAAATGTATTTTACTATGCTTTGAACTTTTCATGATTTGCAAATGGCTATATTTATGGCTGAATTCAAAGTTTTATGATTATTGATTCACGGCACTTCTATAAATTGAAGGATAGCAAAACCAATGGAATCAAGGCAGTGTGTCTATTTTTTTCATTTTTCAATTTTGGCTATTTATCTATATTAATTTTCCTTTGCTGGAGTGGAATTTTTATAATATGTATTTTGCACTGTATTAGTTTAGTACGATTCGTCAATGGTTACTGTTGGTTAAACTTATATCCTGCAATTGTATTTACTTTTGATGCTATGTTATGGAACTTGGTATGAATCAACAATTTGCAAATATCAAATTCTAAACCCACAACTTTAGGATAATGATACATTCTGTAACCTTTTGAATTTGAAACAAGTGCATGAAACTTTTACGTCTAGAAATAATAAATTCCACCTGGTATTTTATTTATGCATAACCATGACCTTTTTTCATTAATGTATGCAGGTTGCCTGGGAAAAAAATTGAGGCCAAAGATTTTGGGAAGAAGTCTTGAATCAAATGTAATCTCCTTAACTCTTTCTGATTATATTTGTCATGTGAATCCACCTGGTAACTAATTGACCAGAATTATCTATTGGTGGCTGAAAATGAAACTGGTTTCTGATAGGTCCCAGATGTAATATACAGAATATTAGATCAACCCCTTGGCAAAGATGAATTAGAGCAAAGGACTGATATACCTCAGACTCTAGAAGAGTTCATGATCCAAATAAAGGAAGGTGGATATGATGCCAAGACATTTGCAATTAAACTAAGAGAAATGGTACCATTTTCCCACTCTTTCAAACTAGAGGAATTTAGGAAACTAATCTAACGCAAAAGTAACAGCTTTCCTAGTTCAAGTTCCTAATTAAATTCTGAACATTTTCTTAGGTGACCCTTATGGAACAAAGGACCAGAGAAGCCAAAGTCCAAGAGTATTTATATCGTCATGTAGCATCAAGCAGCATACCAAAACAGCTTCACTGCCTTGGCTTGAAGCTGGCCAATGAGCACACCAACAATGCAGCTGCACGCCTTCAGCTACCCTGTGCAGAACTTGTCCCTGCTCTGGTTGACAACAACTACTTTCACTTTGTTCTGGCCTCAGACAATGTGCTTGCTGCCTCAGTGGTTGCAACATCACTTGTTCGCAACAGCCTGCGACCTCAGAAGGTTGTTCTGCACATAATTACAGACAGAAAGACTTACTACCCCATGCAGGCTTGGTTCTCCTTGCACCCTTTATCACCTGCCATAATTGAGGTCAAGGCATTGCACCACTTTGATTGGTTTACAAAGGGAAAGGTGCCTGTACTGGAAGCAATGGAAAAAGATCAAAATGTTAGATCACGGTTTAGAGGAGGATCATCAGCTATTGTTGCAAATACTACTGAGAAGCCTAGAGCAATTGCAGCAAAGCTGCAAGCACTTAGTCCTAAGTATAATTCAGTAATGAATCACATTCGCATACATCTTCCAGAGGTAAAAGTGATGGAATTATGGAGAAAAGCTCCTTTTGTGTATTCACCTTTTTTCTATGATGCTTACTGCCATAATACATTTTTCAATACAGTTGTTCTCAAGTCTTAACAAGGTGGTCTTCCTTGATGATGACATTGTGGTACAAACTGATCTTTCACCTCTGTGGGACATTGACATGAATGGAAAAGTCAATGGAGCAGTAGAAACATGCAGTGGAGAAGATAAGTATGTCATGTCAAAGAGGTTGAAAAGCTATTTGAACTTCTCCCACCCTTTAATATCCCAAAATTTTGATCCCAATGAATGTGCTTGGGCTTATGGCATGAACATTTTCGACCTTGATGCTTGGAGGAAGACCAATATAAGCTCTACATACCATTACTGGGTTGAGCAGGTATATATATATATGTACATTACATCCTACAAAAGAAAAGGGAAAACAAAAAAAAGTAAAAGCAAATTACTTTTGATATGTTCAAAACTAAATTTCACTCCCCATATTGGAAAAGGATAGTATAATAACACATAATTTGTAATGTTTATGCAGAATATAAAATCAGACCTCAGTTTGTGGCAGCTAGGGACATTACCACCTGGATTAATAGCATTCCATGATCATGTCCACACTATTGATCCTTTCTGGCACATGCTGGGATTGGGATATCAGGAAAGTACTAGTTTTGCTGATGCTAAGAGTGCTGGTGTCATCCATTTCAATGGCAGGGCAAAGCCATGGCTAGATATAGCTTTTCCCCATCTAAGGCCATTGTGGACTAAATACATTGACTTTTCAGACTACTTCATAAAGAGTTGTCATATCAAGGCATTGTAACTTTAATCATTAGAAAAAATGTCTTTTTTTATGAGTGGAATGAAAGGTATTTGCATATAGAAGAACATGGAAATGAGAGGACTTCTTCAAAGCATATGCCCATCCACCACTGCAAAGAAGTGGCAAGACAACAATCATGTGGGCTACTTGGCAAGATGCACCCTTTTGTTTCAATTTTCTTTTTTTAACTATTCAGTTGAAATTCTTTTTCTCTTCAATCCGCAATGTAAGTATGAGTATTTTTAGATCATATATATAAACATAAGAAAATGCAGTTCTTTGGGAAACGAACAAGCAACTTAATGGATTAAGATGCAAAATGAAGAAATGAAAGTTTTTGAAGAGGGAGGAAAGGACCACTATTGAAAATCATTTTGAAACAGTGACCTCTAATCACATGATATCTAGCAACTTCACTACTGCACCAAGGCTCACTCTAACTATATTGAATGCTTAATATGAAAAAATTCTTGTCTATAAAAGAAAATACCAATTTGCTAATGAACTTCACATTTTTTTCATGCAACTTCACCATTGAACCTGGAAATTGATCACCTTCACTTCTTCTCCTTGTTCTCAAAGGCAAAAGAAGCTGTCATTAACCTTTATTAAGTGGAGTACATGAGTTTTTTTTTTTTTTTTTTTTTTTTTTTTTTTTTTTTTTTTTTTTTTTTTTTTTTTTTTTTTTTTTTTTTTTTTTTTTTTTTTTTTTT
>Ga0099824_1005292_pt1 | contig 18236 bp, 8 predicted proteins | sample SiratrowhiteBW_FD_76837 | JGI IMG/M metagenome (GOLD analysis project Ga0099824, IMG submission 76837) | Root nodule microbial communities of legume samples collected from California, USA - Siratro white BW | ecosystem: Host-associated > Plants > Roots > Nodule | place: USA: California... | reverse complement strand
TATAATGACACATAAGGATGTGAAAATATCATAATCTTTTTATAATTTCGTGCTTTTATTAAAAGAAAGAAGTATTTTAGGTTTACACTGATATTTTATATTATTTTAAGCATTTATTTTTACTTTTTATTCATTTGTAACTAAATTATTGCAGAAATAGACTCATTTATGCTGAAATTGACTGTAAAGGACCAGGAGCTGATACTTCAGAACGTGTTTCATGGTTGAAGAAACTAAATGATTCGGAGATGGAAGAATTTTCTTTAGCATCTTTTATTAATTATGACGGATGGATTGACAATTTGCCAAAAATTTCTTCATAATCTATTTTATTTTTGTAATATTAATTCAGATTCTTATATTATATGAGAATGTAAGAAAAAAAAAATTGAAGTTCTCAAAAGGGGATCAGTGATGGCTTTGTTGCCAGAAAATGATAACTCCCGTCTATTTACATCAACATAATGAAAACTCGCCCAAAAACAAATAAAGAAAATAAATTATCTAAATAAATTTAGAAAAAGGGTCACTTACGTATTAAAAAAAATTATGAACTACATGTTATAAGAAATGAAATTGATTTAATACTATTTGCCGTGCCCCTTTTTGATGACAAAAACTTGCTAACTAGTTGAAAAGAATGTATATTATTGCAGGCTTGTAGAAGGGATGGAAAATAGTAATGTGAAGGAAAGATTACAAAGCTTCCGGAGATACAAATTTGAATGAACATATGAATGATACTGAGTAGAAGGCACTGGAATCACTTTCCTATGAACCCTTGTCAGCTATGCTATCTTTTCCGTTATTCTCTTCATCCTCCACTGCTTGCGTCACACCAACTTCCGCAGGGCGAATAACACGATCATAAAGCATATATCCTGCCTGCAAACACAACCATAAGCTCCACTGTCAATTATAACATTCATTTGTATCTCAGACTTTTCAAGTAGAAAAGATACAGAAACAACAGAAGTATAAATGCGGCATAATCATAAGAGTAATAGTATCAACTATGAAGGATACAGATATGCCTACAACCTTTTACTACCCATGCTTCATAGACCCCAAATAACACGTCGTATCAACAGATTTAAGGGTCAAAACGAAATTATAAAATAGGAAAAAGCAAATCATAGCCATTCCTAAAAATCATGTACATTACCTTCAGAACAGCTGCAATGGTTCCTGGAGGCTTAGAACCATCAGGGATTTGGAAGACGGCATTATGTCTGTGAGGATCAAAGGGCTCATTCGTAGGATCAAATTTTTCTACACCAAACTTTTTAAGTACCTGTAAGCAGTAGCAGTTAGCTTTATAGTAGGCAGAAGCCTAAAGCAATTTGCTGTCCACAAAGATTTATTATTTCAAGCACCCAATAATCTACTGTGAAATACAAGCGGCAAAATCTTTTTGCAATATTCTTGAAAGTTATAACTTGTGTAAGAAAACAGTTTGTTGTCCCGGATCGTCTAGTCTAAAACAGTCTACACAAACATAGTGGATGATCCATAGACTAAGTATTAAGTTCTAAATAGCTAATTAAAATATGTTTTAAGATATGCTCTTTATTTTCCATTCTTGATGTTTATAAGAAATATCGTCAAGTAAAATATTAGCAAAGCAGAATATTGGATAAAATCAAAGATTAGCAAAGCAAAATGTTGAACAAAATCAAAGATCGCGATAAGATTTGCGTCAATAATCACAATAAAATATTGAACAGATTCTTCAACGGATACTTTGAAGAAGCCTATAAAAGACCAAAGACCACGAACATAAAAAATACAACATCTTGCATGCAAAAAGAGTCTTCGTAAAAAATCCCATAAGAACCTAAATTAGTATAAGCTTGCCTGTCAATTAGACCATCTAGTCTTCGAGAGAAACATACTGTCATATCTTCACCAAGTGAAGGTTAGTTCTCTATCAAAAGTGTGCATACAATATATCCTTTCTAAGAGAGTTTTTCCTGTAACCGTTATCAAACAACTTTGTAGCTAGGAGTCAAAAATTAAAGAATACTTATGAAAGCCAATCCAGCAAGGAGTCAAAAATATTTAGTGTTCTTAATACTACGTAAGCTTTGTTTTCCAAGCATTTGTAGCTTTGAAACTCTATTCTACCCCGCACCATATAGAGTAAACATGTTATTTCACATTTTGTTTATCAGATGGCACGGGAAGGTGATAAAGTTTTTACCAAATTCCCTAGTTCTTAGAAACCCATAAACTAAATCAAAATTCAGCAAGTAAACTAAATCAAAATTCAGCAAGTAAACTAAATATCCTATTTACAATCTAGCGACCATTAAATGAAGTGCTTCCAGAGTTTCAATATACGGCTATTTTTTATATAATGATTCACAAAAATATTAAAAGAAATTTGAATAAGAAAATGATTTCCAACATGATTATGATTTTTAAAAATAAAATTGGCCATTCAAAACCAAAACATAAAACAAGCCCTTAATCTCACAGCACCTGAACAACGAAGGTCACCAACTTTAGCCTAAAGCCTCCTCACTTGGTCCCACCAAATCACTCTACCCTCACATCACCCCATTAACCATCATTCCACTATCATTACTAAACAAAAGTATTTAAATAAGGAACTAAGAAGATAGCCGAAAAGGAATGGGGAATAAATCTTAAATACAAAAATGAGAAGAAAGAAAACACAGAACAATAGGCTGTGACTTTTGAATTTAAATAGATACAGCATAAAGTAGAACATTCTACCTCTGACAATTGTTTCTCGGTCATTTCAACGCCTTGCAGAAGTGTTTTCAGAAGTTTTACCGCTTCAGCAGAGTCACTAGGTGTATCAATATTTGAAAAACTTTCCTTTACAACTGAGGAAGCTCTTCCCAAATTGTCCGCAACATCTAGTAAACTCTTTGCAAAATTCTACATCATATTTAAACCACTCAACACTCAGTTGAAGAGGAAATTATTTGAGACAAAAGGGTTCAGACTTAGACCTGTATAGCAAACTTTTTCGAATTATCTGCTTCACGTCTTGCCCTTTCCATGATATTCTCCATATCTGCATAAGTACGCAAAACTTTATCCTGCATTTGTTCAATCTCCTTGTGCTTTAACTTCAAAAGTTCTTCTTTCTCAGCAACAAGTTTAATTAAATCATCCTTGGATAGATCACATTCACTCTCTGAATCTGAATCTGAATCAGAAAATGCTGTTCGTTTAAAACCTCTCTTCCTTCCTTTTACAGTCTGAGATTGAGAATTTGATTCCTCTGTTTTATCCGCAGATTTAGCTTGTCCGGCCTGTTCAAAATTCTTGGCCTCTACGTTTGCTTTATCAGGGTTAACATTTTCAGAATCTCCAACATCCATATTCTTCCCTTTTTCCTTGTCATTAGTTTCACTTGAAGCTGATGAAGAAAACCCAAATCGCGGAGTTGATAATGAATTTATCCTTAGCAGTGACACATTGACTTCAACAGGAATCAACTGGATCATTAGAAAGCATGTGCGGAACTTTTTGAGAATTTTAAAATGTATCATTAAAATTCACTCAATAAAAAAATTTATGAGATAATGAATCCTAGGGTATAGACTAATGATAATGACCATATGATCAATTTTCATAATATCTTCTACCAAAAAACAAAAAAATTGGAGGAACTATTAATCCTTCGTATATGAAAGGAATTTAAAACAACTTATCCTTCAGAAAAATATTTTAAGAAAATGATCAAGAATAAGAGGAAAAATATTTTAAGAAAAAATCTCAAGCAGTGCTTCTACATAAGAAATAAACAGGCTACATTTATAAGTTCAATTTCAATACCCTGACAGTATAAAAAGATTCCAATGGTAACCAGTAAAAAATCATAATTGGTATGACTTTCAAAGTAATTTTTGTCAAAATCTATTCACTTGTCATATATGACTGGTCTATGATTGGATGACGATGTAAAAAATCAGTGTTACATTTACCATGACTTTTTCTTTAGAAATTGACTAAAGAATGACTCATTAAAAAATGGTCAACCACCAAAAACAAATGTCAAAGAGAAAGCAATTTTTAAAACCTTTATACTCGGCACTAATGAAAATTAACAAGCTGAATAAAAGAAGATATGTAATTAAACCTTCCTTAACGCAATGAAATACAGCACCTGATAAAAACCCTGGCTAAATAGAACAAACAACAGCAGCAAATGACACAAGACATTTCGTCCTATTATTTCTTTCTTTCTTTCTAAACACAAAAGTGACATTCACAAAAGTTTTCTGAACATTTAATTTCAAAACGAACAGCTAAAGCAGATGATTAGCGACAAAAGAGGTGTCAAAGCAGCTAGGTATGACACTTTCTAATGCATAAAAAGAACTTCTGAAATACAAGCCACCATAACCTTAATCAAAATAAAATACATGAACATGGATTATTTAAAAACAGAGCCAATTAGGATATATGTTGAGACATGGAATCGAAACCGGTAACCCCCGAACGAAATCGAATCGTAAGAAACAGCGTAGCATGCAAAAAAGGTAACAAAAAGCGTGGAGAGGGGTCAAACAATCAAAATTTGAGCAAACCCCTAAAACCCTGGCAAAACCCTAAGAATTAAAAAGGGGGAAATGGAAGTGTTTTGTGCAAGTGAGGGACATTACCTTGCTGGGGGATTGGTGAATAAGGGAATGCAAGTGATTGGAGAAGTGTTGGGGCCTTTGCGAAGCAGAGAGAAAAGAGGTCCTGGAAATGGTGGTGGACACACGGGACAAAACCTTGTGGACAAACATCGCTGAGGAAGAAGAAGAGTTGTGGAAGATGGAATGGAAGAAGAGTTAGTGAGGAACAGAGTGTTTCTGGAAAAGGAAACAGAGAGAACCGAAAACTAATAGAGGCTTCTGGAAAAGAAACAGAGTATTGTATGGATTGCTCTTCCTTTTCCGTATAAACGACGTCGTCTCGAAGCTATTTTACAGTATAAAGTTTAAATTTAGTTCAATTATTTGTTTAGTGTATAGATATAGACAATTTTATTGTTATAGTTTATTCAGTTACATTTTTAACTCTTTTCTAACACATGACTACTAATTCGTTTTAATTAAAATTAGACATATATATATATATAATGAAATAAACGGTATTCAAATGGAGATACTACATTTTAGTTAATTGTTATAAATTATAAATTGGAATTTACAATAATTAATTAAATTTAATATTAATAATTATTTTTATCAGTTGTTATAAATGTTAAAACAACCTAAGTAATTTCCTTTTTTACATGGATAAACTTCTTCATTTTTTATCTTTTACGGTGACAACTCTTATAATTGAAGTTTTTTTAAATGTGGTTTTGATTATAAGTCTTATAATTCTGCAAACTGAAGAACTATAGAATCCACGTCACATGCATGGGAAAATTTGAAGGTGCTACAATCACCGACGGGGAAAGTTTGGTCACATCTGAATCCAGATCCTCTCTTATTAACGTAACCCACATAGTCCCACTTGCAAAAGGGAACCTCCTCAACCAATTGCAAATTTGCCTTCTCTGCCAACTTCACTATTTCCCAGTTATTAAAAGGATAAACATTCTTGTGTGTCACGTGAATCTCTCCATTTTGGGTTACCATTTTTCTTGCACTCTTCAAAAACCCAGATACCACCTCCTTGTGAAGCCTGAGTCAAACATAGATACGTCAAAACGTGTAATTATAAACATTTTGTTTTCTTTTTCATTTTTATTATATGAAAACTTACTCAATCTGGCACATTTCATGCTCATGATAATCAAATCCAGCATGTGGGAAATTGAAGACAATTCGATCAAAAAATTTGGTTTTGAGCAGAGGGTGTTCGCTCATAGTATGAGCATCCACTTCATGCACAATGGTGCAACCAAGGTTTTCCAATTCCTTCAAATTTGTTGAAGCTCTCAAGTATTTCCCTAATAAAATCACTAAAACATTTGAACACGCAAAAGGGTTAGAATCAGAAAACAAATGCATCACAAGTTTAGTGAGTTGATCAATTAATCTGCATGCAAGTAGTTTAATTTTCATCTACTAAAAGTCATACTAAATGTATGTAAACTATAATTCTATATAAAGTGAAACCAATCCTTCAAACCCTTGTATATGTGGCTCGGACACACCTTTGGAATCAAGGGAAGTTGCTACCATGTTTGAAGCAGAGCCAAATGTGTTGGCCAAAGAAAGGGAAAAGGAGAAATCTCCCTCTCCGACGAGCAATATCTTCTGGTAGCTACTGTAGTGCTTTATATTTTTTTCTTCCATTTTGGTAACTATTTGCCAACTTAATTGAACTTTGTGCTGATTTTTTCTATGAATGTAGTCTACTCAAGCTGCTATATATGGGGAAGATTTACGTTTTCTTTTCTGGGCAGGGTGCTGGCCATTTAGGTCATTTATGATAAATTTAATAGGATAATGAGTTTTGAATTTGAATTTTGACTATGAGTATGTATGAGTGGAGGCATTCCAAAGGTTTCATATGCTTGTATTATACTATTTGAGAACTGAAGAGCTTTCTAGTGCCCATTTAATTGCCTTAAGAGTGTGTAACGGCAATTGCTTAGTTTACTGAGAATTTTTAATGATACGAGTTATTCTCAACAATATGCATTTGCATATCTTAGCTTTTCCAGTGACTGAATGCATCGAATTTCGATAGACAAACTAGAGCGTCGAGCATTAATCCCTTGTGAGAAGAAAGAAAAAAAGTTTCGTGCATTTTTGGTTCTGTAATTTAATTTCAATTTTAATTCAATTCATACATTTTTAGACTTTAGATATGGGTCTATGAGATGTATTATTTTATACACATCCAGAGGAAATGAACTGAAGTTATGATTTAGGGGACATATAACTAAAAGAATTTTGTTAACAAGATGAATTTAGAAGATACTATATATACACACACAACACCGGCACACTAATGTTTGTTCTAGAGCCGATGGATAAAACAATGCACGAGAAAATTTGTCATTAGTTGCTTTCTTTATGTAATTTATGTGAAATTATTTAAAGTTAATAAGTTCAAAAAATATGATGCAAGTAAAGTTATTAAATGCTGCGGTAGCAGATTTCTCTCCTCAATTATATATATAGTTTTTGTTTCTTTTAAAGTTCAATGTTTTAAAGAAAATTTTCCTTTCTATTTTTATTTCAAAATTCTAAAACAATACCATTACTATTTTAAGAATTACACATACTTAGTTTACACGTTTACCGTGAAAAAAAAAAAGAAAGAAAGAATAATAAGTGACACTAATTAATTAATAAGACAAATAAAGGCTATAATAAAAAAACGAACTGTAATTTTAGCAAAAAAAAAAAAAACGAAAAAAATACTTTTTTCTAAATTTATATTTCACAAACTTAAATGACAAACAGATAATGCTACCATTTTTCAAATACAGTGTCAATACTTGTAAAGTGAGAAAAATAGAATGATGTAGTATAAAATTATACGAAATAAAGATAAAGGAATTGATAAAAAGAATTTATAATATTTTTAAAAAGCCAATTATTTAGTGGTGGCCTGGGCGAAATTGAGTTTGACCGTAATCTCGTGACTATGTGTCTTCTCTATCCAATATTATTTTTTTCAGCAGCGTGCGAGCACGAAGGGTATACTTATGCATGAAAATTGACAACATCCAAGGTTTAACCAAACCAAAAGGCACTTTCTTATTCAACTTGTTATTGAAACAAAATCGTATATGCAGCAATGGAATATTTCAATTTTTCAACAGTAAATAGTAACTTTTTTTTATCAGCGCAATAGTAAATAATATGATATGGTCATGCATGAAAACATAGTAACACTGACCTTCCCTCAAAGGATTCATTCTTCTGCATTCCATATTTAACTAGGAAAATCAAGTATCAATTCAAATTTACCAAAGCAATATCTTTCCTAGACAACGAGACCAGCCTGTTAATCATCATTTTTGGCAAAACTAAACACAAAGCCTGATACAAACAACTAAAATATGTTTTACCTTTATTTTCTGTCTGGATACTTTGTTGTAGAAGACAAAATATACAAAATAAAAGAACATAAATTGAATAATAAAACTTCCGAGGTAGAAACAAAGCCATCGGATGGCACATAAAGATGCCATGACGAACATACATTTTGCACAAAGACCCCGTTAAATGTGTGCTATAAACGTCACTATCACTAATCTAATATAGCACTGACTCAATTGCTCAGAAATTTAATCATAGGGATTCCTAAAATTCTTCAAGAGGTTAGGAATGTCGTAAGCTAACATGTCATCGACTGCTTGTATCATCTTTGGTTTCAATTTTTCAAACTTATCAATATTGTAACCACTCAATCTCTCTCTGAAATACTCTACATTTGGGAAATCGCCAGGAGGTAAATGGAACTCCCTTTGCACCTGTTTCAAATTTGTCAGTCATTCGTATACAATATAAGTGTTGTCTAAGACAAGCAGATAAGCAAAGTGGACATACAGATAGATCCATACCTTTCCAAATTCAGCTGCCAAATTATCAATGAGCTTTTGCTGAGCTTTAGATTTGCCTATCATAGCAGGCATCTCCTTTTTAAGATGACTGATAATATACGCATGGATCTTGGCTGCTCGGGCACGTTTTACAAACTCATTGATCTACAATATATGATAAAACTATTTATGCAAAAAGGTAACTCCATCAAATTAAATATAAACCGGTACTGAAATTGAAAATGAGATAACCACTTACAAGATGCAACTATAGAATTTATATAACAGGAAAAGCAGACTATTGTATACAACCTGTGTATGGACATAATGACACTAAAGACCTGATAAAATTACTTTTCTTTTTATAATTTCAAAACAAAGAAAGAACAATCTAATCAAAAGGCAGACTTCCTTTAGTTTCACCATGTCCACTGCCCAGCTATCTATCCTTTAATCTTCATAATTTCTTTGCAAAGCTAGGAAAGCATAGGGGCCCTTTCCAGAAAAAAATTTGTTTCCTGTGTTTAAAAAATATATTTGATTGGAGTAGTTTTTGAAATCTGTTTTCGAAACTATTCTCTCCCCACTCTTACTTCTAAAAATTAAATTTTGAAAAATGTTTAATAAAATAATTTTAAAAAACTGAAAAAACAACCAAACACACCCTTAATTGAAAACTATGTTTATGAGAAAATAAATAAATTTGGTTAAGTAAATAACTCACTCTTCGATCACAAGCTGCTTTTGGTATATCTTTTAGATCCGAAAGAAGATCATCTTGTTCCTTTTCAAAGAGCTCCTTACCAAGTGGACCAGTGGCGGCATCGTTTACGGGCCCGTCATTGAAGGAGCTGCAAAAAGAAGGTTGATTATGAGCAAATGAGGCCGTGTCAATCTCATAAACAAGGAAACAAAAATTCAGTTATATCATCATGTATAAATTGCACAGAACATGGGGGAGGTGGTCTGGAAGAAATCTTCCGGAGCTAAAATGGCATTAACACAAACAACTTCATGACAATACAAAACAATTTCAAAAACTTACAACTGTAGCAACAACTAGTCTCTCCCCAACTATCTATAACAAAGACAACATTTGAACATTGAGAGACAATTATATACATAAATGATGCGACATACCCAATATAAACACGCATTACTTCAGGTGTCTTCAGCACCTTCCCAAGTGACCACATTAAGGCTCCATAAACCCTCATCAACTACAAGGTAAGGACAAATATAGGTTAGATTTCACTGGAGTAGGTTGTGAAAGATTCAGAAGTTTGACCATTCAAGCTCTTACTTGTTGGGTATCAACTTGGTCTGCCTTGTTCAAAACTACTCGAATTTTGTCATCATGCCCCCGTAAGGATGATATCACACGATTGAACTCATCACTGATGTCAAGTTTGTGAGGATCAAACAATAGGAGTATCAAATCACACTTGGCAGCAAACCAAGATGTTACACCCGTAAAATCATATGCCCGTTGCGTCCTTTGCTTTTCTCCAGATAAAACTCCAGGAGTGTCAACAAATGTGATGTGTTCTAGTAGCTTTCGACATTTGAAAGAGTCAAGTACAAATGCTATAAAGGAAAATCTTGTAAATATTTTTGAACAGATCTAGATCAACTTACAGGATGAGGCATTTGTGAACACACAAATTTTGACAAAAATGCTGTGCCAAAAGTTGTAAGGCCACTAAATGGCATGTCTGCTTGGACAGCAACAGTATTTCCAGGAACGGTTCTCTCATCAGATCCAGACTGTACATTAGTACCATTTACTAGTTAAAAGATAAAGGATTACTAAGGAAAGGCTAAAATATGTTTTTAGTCCTCCAAGTTTGGGGGCCCGTCCAACTAAGAAATTTCTCTTTTTAGTCCTTCTACTTTTTGAAATGCCTTTTATAGTCTCTTGTGTTAGGCGACATTAGTTGCATCACTGATGTAACAAATGGTGGTTTACTTAACTTTTGTGACGTAGGTTTAATTGAATGACATCGTTTTTCGAAAGCTGAATAAATTTTTTGTTCACTCTCAAGTCATGGAGAAGGTAAATTTGTAAACCCAGCCCATTGTGATTGATGTTTCACATATAACTTAACCATGTTCCTCCTATTCCTCCTAAATATTTCTCCAGCAGAATGAAACATTATTGCTCTTTTCTTTCCACTGTTGCTCCCTTTGCTATTGAAGAACAAAAAAGTGTTTAGGTTTCTTAACATTATTGATGTCGAAGCTAAATTGCGGGAGGTTTTAGTGGTACATGCCATTGTTTTCTTCCCTTTCTTTTCTCGTGGTTATTGTTTTACTGAATTCCCGACTTCTCCTTTAGTATTGTGAATTTCACACTTAAATATGTTCTCTCTCTTTTCTCTCAACCTAATGGGGGTTTCCGACTGTTACGCAGATTTGTTTCAGATTCGTTTCAACCCCATTGTCAAAGAATGGTTAGACAAAAGTCATGATGGGGTGTACGCAGCAAGGATGTGGGTTCCTTGAATGGAGTTAACAAAAAATTTAACAAACTTTCAAAAAACCATGTTTAAATCCAGTTGGTAAATGTTAAGTAAATCATTGTTTGCCACATCAGCATCATCATTATTAATATATAACGCCAATGACTATAAAAGGCATTTCAAAATCAGAAGATTAAAAATCGAAACTTTTTAATTGGAGGGCCAAGAGAAAGTATACCAAAGTTAAAGGACTAAAAACATATTTAAGCCTTAAGAAAACAATCCAAACCATCAAATCTTGGCACTAATGCTATGGTACAAACTACATAGTTCCACTGTCAAGTTTTTGAACTTCCATACTATGAAGCATAGACAAAAGGCACCTCAGCATACACATATGTATGAGCATTAGCATTTGCAACCCAAATGAAACTAAAAATGAGTAACATCGCAAAATATCAAAATTGAGAATCTGAGTTTCTATATTGACCCTCTAAATAACTTGCTAAATTCTAACAAAATAAATTTAAAAAGCGTCATTTTACATTTTCCCTACAAAAGTTTATATTAGCATTTTATTTGTTTTAAATACTTTTATACTACCCTTTATATTTTAATTTGAGTTCTGAAAGTTAAAATATTTTTTCAATTTGTTAACTGTCCTATGCCTCGAATTCTAAAGCCATATTTAGGTGTCAGTTGACTGAGTCAAGAAACAAGTCATAAAAAAATTCTTTTAATTATACACCATGTCAGCAGTGACCAACGCATCTCATACGAATATCAAAGGAGTGCTAGTGCTGGAAGCATGACTGACTGGCATTCCAACACTGCAAGAAATAGCAGTGTCGGCAATTCATAGCGTCTGCCAAGATGTTGAATATTGCCATGATTTAGAAGCCAAATTGATTTACATGTTTAAAACTGAAAAAACACTGAACGTAATAATAGAGTCACGAGAAATGAATTGGCTTGGCTTACACATACCATGACAACAACAAACCTATCCGTTGTTGGCTCAGGTCCAATATGGGCTCCTATCAACATTTATGGGAAAAACATGACAGAGATTAGTAACAATATATTTTAAAAGTAATGCTATATCATCCTATTAAACTTCCTAAAGTTTTGCAAAGAATATCAAAATAAATAAAGAAATGCATTTCATATTTTACAGACGTTTAAAACTTCCAATACTTTGTTCATATCGTAATCAGAAGGATTAGTAGGAAACTGTTGCAGGGAGACAGAATTATTATTCATAAAACACATATAAGAGGCGCAAGAGATACAATGGGTATATAGAGAAAGAAGAATTACGTGCCTGGATAACTACTTTTAAGCAGATGTTTGATAAATGTTGTTTTACCAGTTGAGTACTGACCCAAAAGCATAACCATTGGTTTGGCATCAAAGTCGCTATTTGTCTACAGAATGTAAAATAATACAATCAATAATAAAAACTAATTGTATATCTTTGTAGATATCAATAATAAAAATTAATTGTATATCTTTCTAGATATTCAAAACGTAGTAACAACCTACACAAAATTACTTACTCACCAATAACGGCGATACAAAATCATTAAAACGGTAAGTGGCTTCTAATGGCTTCAACTTGTTGAGGTAAAGTCTCTTCAAGCCATCAATTATTGATGTCACTGAGGAAAGAGGCACCTATGAACAAATGTATCACAAATACAAGTAAAAAGACTTATGAAAGAAATATTTGACAATTTTAAAGAACTGCCAATAGTAAAGAGGTAACATATACAGATAAAAGGTCCTAAAGAACATATATGTAGGATGATGACCTTTAGGATAATGTTAACTTGATTCATAAATATTAGACAAAGTTAGCTCTTTAGATTTCCGTGAGACAAAGTACACATTTTTTGTCAAGCCAAAAAGAAGAAACAAGATAATGATAGACAAGCTCCTTCTTCATGTTGTTTTGAGTTTCTTCTTGAATGGACTATGTATGAAAATTGCAGAAGCATGAAGCAGTAGAAGGTATGCTCGGCAATTTGAAGTGGAAAGGAGAGTAGTCTAGTGAGAGGTTAGGCTAACTCAACTAGGAAGGAGTCTAAGTAGAGTCTTAGAAAGGAGACTAACCTAGAGAGAACTTAAGAACAAGTAGAGACTCAAATTTGGCAGCATTTCAATACTCATTCAAAGTTAGCAAATACATGAACCTAGCACACGTATTTATAGTGTGGGTGGACGTCCAAGAAGAGCCAAAATGAGTGGGAAATTTGAATTCAAACAGAATTCGAAAACCCTAGCACATTAAACATGTGGAATGAGAGTGTTGGTAACAGACACACAGGGACACGCCATTCAGGAGGGTGTCCAGGCTTCATATTGGCTAAAATAAGTTAAGCACACACATTGAAATCAAATAATAAGGTAGGTTACAGGCTCCTAATAATTACCTAAATATATTTGGTTCGTCGTCTTATAGAAGACAGAGAGCAACCAAATCAGATGTCTCTCAAATATACTTTTCAAGATCAAGATGACACAACACCAAACCAGAACAACCTAAAGAAGGTAAAGAATGACAATCAAGTTGGTCATTATTTGAAAACATGAAATGAATATTCAGTATGTTTTCTAGTGGACTGGAAGGTAACGATAATGCACAAAGAATCCATCAAATTAACAGTAACTGAATGCTTGCCTTTTTTGATGATTTTGAAGAAAACCAACTACTTGATGGTGATGGCTGCAATTGAGAACTACCTGTAATTACTAAACTTAGACTAGATCTTCAAAAGGAAAGAATATAAAAAGAAAATAAAATCAATATGAACGTCCATATTTGGTAGAACGAGAATTATATTACCATTTGTGTCAACTTCTTTATGTTTATTCTTTTTCTTCTGGGTAAACAAATTCCAGTGGTCAGAACTTTCACAAAATAAGCATAAAATATTTAACACTGTAGAAAAAGACCTTATAAAGAAATACTTACAACTAGTAATGCATCCAAACCATCCATTACGGGTGGTTTCAAATTTGTAAAATCAACTGAAAAAAAAAAATCCATTAGGTTAAATCTGCAAGAAGACATTCAGAATCAACATATGTGGACACGCATAGCAGCATGAATGTGCATTACAAACTAATCCAATTATTAAATGTTATTCAAACAAAGTAATAAGAAAAATCTAAACATACATTATACATAACTTACCATTACTAGTCAGCAAATCGGGTGTTATTGAGTGCCCAGATTGAGCCAAAGAAACTAGCTACATTTCAAATGAGTAAGATTTGGAAATTTATCTGCATTAAAGTTCAAAAGATATATAAACATTTTTACCTGCATAGCAATGATAAAATCAGAGAAACTAAGATATCCTTGCCGCTTAGTATCTGCAATTGCCCACACCTTATTTTGGTACAGAAGCAAACAAATAGACACTTTAGTTAGGAAGAAAGAAAGAAAGAAAAAGATAAAATAGATACTAATCAGCAAGTACAACCTATTACATAAACAACACAACCACTACCAGCCTGAACCATTCAGTTGTTAGAGATAACTATACCGAAGCAGACTTCTACATGAGATAAATTGTAAGAGTTCAAAATTTCAGTATAAAATAAATATTATAATGAAATAATAAGATGTCATGTCATGCTATAGTCACAATGCATCAGTTTTGAATTGGAATTGCAAAAATCAAAACCAGTGTAGGAACTGGATAATATGAGGCATTAACAAATCAGAGAACTGATTCAAGACCAACAACTAAGTCTGCCTGGGCAAATTGAAAAAGGAAAGGAATTTAAGATAGGAAGTGCAGGGGAAGTTCAAAGTTCACCTATGCAAGCTTGCTAGCAAAGGCAGAAGAGAGCAAACAAAAATTGAAAGCAAACAACATTTTGTTACTTACTGTATGAAATGAATGAGATTATAAGTGAACATTAAACCAAAATTGGCCGATTTGTAAAAGCAAATAATCTCAGTTTTATCTTTTCTCTACAATTGCAAGCACACTGAAAACCAAACTTTGCTTAATTTTATTTTTTTTTAGTGACTACAGGTATCCTTCATGAGAGGCAGTTCATGTTTCGCTTTATTTCAATAACGAGGAGAGAATAAAGGGAGTAGGGCGTGGTAATAACTCTCAACTGTTATCACTTTTCACTTCATCCACTAAGCAAGCAATCATATAGCATCTTAGAATTTTGGTCATGATTTCGATTACTTCCCTTTCTCACCTATATTCATTCATGTTTCAAAGCAAAAAACAACAACAACAAACAAAAACGGGAAAACACAAAACCTGCTTAAGATCTTGCCGAGACAAATTGGACATGGAGAAAAACTTGGTGGCATCACTCCCCGTAATGCGGCCATCGCTATCTGAAAAAAACGAAGTGTACGGTGAATTTTTGAAGAAAAATAAGGAACACAAAAGTCACTGAAAAAATGTGTTGTGCTGTGAGAGTGTACCTGAATCAGCGTAATTGAACCAGTCCTTGTAGATCGCCTGGTTTTCTTTGGAGCACGAACCGATTGGGATCGGGTCGAACTCCATTGATCGCAGAAAAAGCTTCGAAACCGCGGGTTTGAGATCTCGTAGCTTTCGAGACGCTGCGTTTTAACGCTTTTTTATCTTTCTCGGTGAACTAAAAGCAAGAGCATTAAACGACGACGAGGACTCGCATTAGCGGTGTCGTATTGGCGATGGAAACTACCCAGAGTCAGCGCGAGATGGTGCTTTAACGAACCTTGTTTTCTGATAATTACCAAATACTAGTGCCAAGTTCGCACTCACCTTTGCTTGCTGATTCAGCTTATCGTATTCGCTAAAATGGAGGTTTCTGTCACCACTTTATCCTTCCTTTTTAATTTAATCAATTGGGTAGGGATTATATATTAATTTCACTATTTTGAGGACAATTTTTTATGATTAGTGTTTCTCTTCTAACTCGTTTTCTTTCTCTTTTGCTATAGGCACTTTTAACAATGTTATATGATCCTTTAAAAATAATTATTTAAATTAAATTTAAAACAAATCACTCATTTGGGAAATTATCTATACTTAATTAGTATAAGTATTTAAAAGACTTTCATTATAGAAATTAAAAGTATAAATTTTAATTCAAAAAACAATTTTATAATTTAATATAATTTTTTCTTCTAATTTCAATTTTAATATAAAAATTTAGTTACAAAATTACTATGATCTATCTTATCCAATTAAAATTTATTTTAAAATTTTAATTCAATCATCTTATATTATTTTTTATCTTAATTTTAACTAACAATAATATTTGTTAGACTAAATGTTACAAACAAAGAAAAATAATAGTTTTGATAATTATAACAACCTATTTTTAAAGATATTATAGTTATTATAAAAATAAAAAGTTGTATTTAAAAAAGTAATAAAAGGTAACATAGTAATTGTAAAAATTTATTAGGTTTCAAACAGTCAAACAAACAAAATGATAGTGTTATTTTAAGAATTAAAAATTAAAAAAAATATTAAAAAGAAAATAAAAGGTAAAAGTATATTAGTGGCTTAAAAAATTCTCTTGGAAGACATTAAAATTGTTCTCAAATTGTATAGTGTATAAACTCGTCTGATAATTAGAAAACACTTGATATGAGTGAAATTTTAATCAGATTTTTCTATTTTACTATTTGGATTTGATAATTGTAAATAGAAAACATATTGAAAAGGAATCTTATTAAAAATTATCAGCTTTTTTTTTTAAGTAAGCAAAGAAGATTTAATAAAAATAAGTATCTATTTTATATAATAATTTCCATTCTCATAAAATATGAGATAGTTACCTCTTCTCATATGAAAAAAAAGTTTAAAATTTAAGGGGTCATTTTTCTCAAACACAAAAAAATAATTACATAACGAACTAAAAAGTTTGGAGTATTTTATATGTCTTCATAAATAAATAAACAATGACCTGAAACAATCACACTAACATGATATTACAGTAAATTAATAAAAATATATTACTATAAAAAATTATTAATTGAAATACAGAGAGTATTTGCATTTTTTATCGTATTACTTTTGTTTTTGGGATTTAAATTTAATTATTGATATAATTATTATTATGTTAATATTAATATGTCTTTCAATTTTATTTAAAATGACAACAGCCATTTAAAATCTAATAACATACATGTTAATCAATTTCTTGGAAGGATCTTCGTAGGTTGAATAAAAAATAAGCCTTTACTTTAGTAGCTGAACTTATAAATTCCTTAATTTATAACTTAACAAAATTATTAGCTTAGTGTTAGACAAATCTAATATTTGTTTTGGCTAAAATGTTCCATACAAATTGAAAAAAAAAATATATATATATATATATATATATGAAATAAGATGTAGATAGATGACAATAAAGAAATTAAAAATTACCACCGTAAAATTAAAAAAGTCAGTTAGAAAAATTAAAGTAATCCAAACATTCAACAAATTTCATACAATATATACAAACATATATATTCAAAATTGAAGTATTAAAACATTAAAAAAAACATATTTTATATATGATTAAATGCTTTTAGTTAACGAGATTATAAATATTAATCATTATTATTTTTATATAAATATAGATTCTTTCAAGTCTTAATAATTACAGTTAATAAAAATGCTAAACGATGACAAGATTTAATTAATACTATTAAATTTTAAATGTATTTTAATCAAAATAAGATAGAGAGAACGTTAATAAAATGTTTAACTTACAAATAAAATCATTTATAATACTTAAAACAGCAATGATTAACTACAATGTAAATAATATTAAAAAATAAATAATTCTCAAATATTTTATCTAAAAATGGAAAGAAAAAACTTATATTGGCTGACGTATAAGAATTAAAAAAAATAGAATGTTTATTTAAAGTAATAAAAATGCTTTATTTAAAAGAAAATTGAATTATTTTTTAAAAAGGAAGTTTTTTACATATGACTATATTCAAACCGAACCAAACAAAGAAATAATTCTAAACTTAACTATCTCACTATTTCATATTTTTAAATTATATTATACTGTGTTATGTTTATATTTCAACATTTTGAAAAAAGTAACGGGTCAAGCTCCACGGATATACCATAGTGGACGCGTCTCTGTGTATATCTTATAACATTAATATAAAGAAATTACTATAACATTTACCAATATCAAACTATATATATATATATATATATTAAGTACAGGTAATATAATTTAAGTACAAAATATATATATATATATATATATATATATATATATATATATATATATATATATATATT
>Ga0099824_1005290_pt1 | contig 18237 bp, 10 predicted proteins | sample SiratrowhiteBW_FD_76837 | JGI IMG/M metagenome (GOLD analysis project Ga0099824, IMG submission 76837) | Root nodule microbial communities of legume samples collected from California, USA - Siratro white BW | ecosystem: Host-associated > Plants > Roots > Nodule | place: USA: California... | reverse complement strand
TATATATATATATATATAGTTGGAATTGTATCGCATTATATAATATACTATCTAATTTAAGATACTTTCTTTAATATTTTAAATTATTTATTACATCATGATTTATTATAGAATTAAAGTCTAACTAAACTTTCAAAAATATAGAATCTACTTATGCAACATTTTACAATTCCAATCATAAGACCAAATTACATCTTTGGTATAGATGAAGATTATAGAAAATAGGAAAAATATGACAAATCCGTTGATTTCATGACCAAAATAGCAAAAAGTCATAACCAAATCATATTTCTAAGGATACAAGTCTGGCGTTTAAAAAAAAAACTGCATATGAAGTTTTAGGGATTTTTGCATCAAAGTCTTTAGGTACAATTTAATACAAATGTAAAAGAAGATTATAAAATTCAAAGCACAACCAAATTAAAAACCTTGAATGGATCCTGTATGTATTTGCCAATTTATATATATATATTAAAGAATTTTCTACATGTACAACGCATTGTTTATATATATATATATATGGTCCTGATAAATGTTTAATCAGGAGGAACGAATTGTTTTTTACCAATACAGCCAAATAATTGAAAAAATAGAAAAGGTTCAAGAAAATAAATAATAATAATAATAAGATTGATTGATAAGTTGAAAAGACATCAAATTAACGATTCAAATATAATTTCTTAAAAAAGTATAAAGAAAATTCCTCATCAGAATATAAAACTTCTATATCAAATAGTTATAAACTGATTATAAAAATTACTATCGATCTAGACCTAAAACTACTAAGTTTACCTAAGAAGTTATCTAATAAGTTTAACATCAATTAATTAAAAAACATATAATAAATACATAAAATAAATTAACAAAAATCCAATGAAAAAAAAAATACACAAGGTATCCGAAATTAGAAAATTGATATTCCAGATTGGTGATTTCAAAAATAAAATTATTGTAATCGATTTTGTCCAAAATAAAAAGGAAAAAGTGACAGGGGTGACCCTGGTTGTTTTTGCTGATGAGACTTCAATGCTCCATGCTCTTCTGCAAAATGTTGATTCTTAAAATATCCTTAATTAATGAAATAAACTAGCCATAAAATTATTCAGGTGAGAAGACCAAAGTGAAAGAGATGATTAATTTAACAATATTGAAGACATTTTCAGAAGAACTAAGTTAAGAGTTAATCTATTCCATAAATGTGGAAAACATGGTATCTTCACATATGCTCCCAAACTACAGTTACGAGAACTGTGCAAAGGCAACGATTCAATTAGTTATTGAAAGGCAGAATGGGGAAGAGAGAAAGAGGTAACAAACGCATTAAAGGTTATCACGGCATAGGACATGAGAACACCTTTACCTCATCTCTTTTGGCCTTTTTCTTTTTCTTACATAAATCTTTTGGCTTTTCAACTCCATTTACTTTGCTCCTTCCTTTAATCATGACTCAACTTATTTCATACCTTTTTTTGTTCTCTGACTGCAATCTGTTGGCACTACTATTATGGATTAGGACCAAGCTGTTGGGACGTGGAATAAGAATTTGGGGCATTTAATTAATTCATCATAAACGGCTTTTAACTCCAAAGTTTGAAAAATGAGGATTCTGGATGTTATACGTATCAAAGTTTCCAAGGGTAACCTAATATTAAAATAATTGGATAATGAAATAATGGGCAAGGAAAAGGACTTTTAACAGATGTATATTTTTGTGTCACTGTCAGTTTTGTAGAGTATTATTATAATGGTTTGCTGAATTGTTTATCAACTGAAGGAAGGGCTAAGGATGATAATAATAGAGTCCATGCAGAGAGAGAGAGAGAGAAAGAGGAATCTTTGTGAGAAATAATTAACCGGTCCCCTTCTAAAACAATAGGTAGCAGCATCATTATCATAAACTCAAAGGAAGGAGAAAAAGAAAGGCACTGTTTTCAATCACACATCATCGTCTGCTTCACCCCAAAACCAGAAGAAGCAATCAAATTGGTCATCACTTGGAATCAACTCTACAACATCCCCTCTTATCTCTATTTGCAGGGGAGAGGACGCAAAAAAAGAAAATTACAACGCAAAAGACTTCTTCAAAAAGGGTGGTGAAAAAAGGAAAAAGGACATTACTGATTACAATGAAATACTAACTAGTTACTACTTGCTACAACTATTCCTAGTCTTGTAATAAAATCATCATGAATGGAAAATTTGGATTTGACTTTCTACGTTGTTCCGGTTATTATCCTCCTCAAAATGCAGCACTTTGGAGCCACTCTGCATGCACAGTGAAGTCAAGAAAAACCGTTGCTTTCAAACTCTAAATTTTCTATTCCATCCAGCACCATTTCTTGATGGCGGCACTTCCTGCTACAGAAAGCTTTCTCTCCTCTGCACAAAAATAAACCACTTCATTACCTTAAACTAAATAACAGCAATAAATAAAAAGATTATAGAGTATTATTCATGTCGAGATATTGTTGAAAAAATGGCAGAGTTCATCTTAAAAGGCTTTCAAGTTTTGTTATCTTGTGGCTGAGGAGTCACAGAAGAAGGCTAAGATTAAAAGGGTGTGTACCTATAAATAAAGATGTCCTTGGTCTGGTCAAGATGTTTCTTGCAAGTGTGACAGAAGCTGAGGAAATTTGCGGAGGTAGCAGAATGAGAGTTTTGGTTTTGGGGGAGAGAATAGTAGGTCTCCACCACAATGCAATTATTGAATATGTGTGTGGCTTTTGGGTAAGGTCCATGGGATATCACGCATGTGTATTCCTCAGAAAGTTCCATCTCACTCCAAGACAAGGCCCTCGCACTTGGCGAAGCACAATCATCCTTTGCACAAATTCCTGACCCTGATGAGTTTTTTGAATCCTTGGTTTTGGTTCCAGAATCATCGCCACATGTCTGAGACTCAAATGGGATTTTCACTCTAAGCAGAACGTTTCCTTTGCCGGTCTCAGAATTGTCATGAACTGGGTTGTCATCATCATCTTTGAGAGCACCAACAAGAGCAAGACCAAGACCCTTTGAATGAGGCTTGTCCCAGGAAGTTCTGCTTGGTGGGGAGATTTTGTATAAGAATGGATTTCCAAAGGCAAAAGGGGATAATGCTCTGGCATCAAGAATTGAAGTGGGGCTCCTTAAGGCCTCGGTTCCGGAAGAGAGACACTTGTTGGTGAAATCTCTGAACTTTGGTGACCCAAATAGAGAGGGTATAGTTTTAGCATAGTTTTGACTAGGGGATTGCTGAGAGCTATGATCAGCCATCAAACCTGGCTTGCTCACTGCTCTTGATCTGTTCCTCAGCAGCATAAGTGGAACTAAGATGATCCCACAAGGAAAATTAACTCCTAAACCAAGATCAACTCAAAATTAGAATAAAGCATCAATAACAAAATGTAAAAAGAAAAACTCGTGAAAAATAAAACTCACCCAAAATGGTTATAGAGAGTGATGGCACTAGAAATAACAAACCACTCACACGGATGCAGGTTGCTATGTCAAAAAAAAACACCAGCAAAGGTCCTTTTCCTGGTTCTGACACTGAAGACTATCTAGCGTACTGGGAATGTTTCTGTACTTGTAACTTGTTACAAAAACTCACAAAAAACAAGGCGAAAACTGAAAACAGAATTGCCTCCTCGGTTATCTTTTTTGTCAATTCTGATATTGAATGAGAAAAAGTAGTGAAAGGCATGTGATTAGCAGCAGCTCTGCCATTTGATCTGTGAAGTTCAGAAACAGATCACAAGAAACAAACAGTTTTGGATTTGATGCTGTGTATGAGAAAAAGCATCATCCCAAAAACGAAGTCCTGAGCTTTGTTTGGTTTTGGTTACCAAGCACATGCACTTGCTGCCTCTTCTTCCCCATCACTGATTATTCCTAACTCTTTTGATTTTTCTATTTTTCCTTTTTCTTTGTTAATGCTGCAAAGTGTGGGAGTTTAAATAAAGAGCTTTGGATTTGGAGCAATAAAGAACAGAAGAAAAAGAGAGAACAGAGAGACAGAGAGAGAAAGAGAGTCGTGTTTGGATTCACATGCCAGTTCAGAGATAAACGAAGGAGAAGCAAAGGAGTCGTGTGCATGAAGATCAAACGTTATTACTATATATGTTGAATTACATCTTTGTCTTCATATGTTTGTATTGTTATCTCGTTTATTTGTAATTTGACTCAATAAAAACTGCTTTGAATTTATTTTTTATATGCAGTTATTTTTAATTTTATCTTCATCATTTACTGTTATTTAAATATCAGCCTCTGAACTTACAATATAACAAATGCAGAAATTAATATATATATATATATATATATATATATATATATATTATTTTAGAATCAGAAGTAGAGTATTTTTATTTTTAAGTTTGACTAACCTCTTTTATATTATTATTATTATTTAAATTAGATCAAAAAAACATTAATGTCTAGAAATGATTATGTTTTAGTAACGCTAAATTATGGGGATGGATTTAATATTATTATTATATATTTTACATAAAAAAAATATATTACTATTATTGTTCTAGTAAGGAAAGAGTATAAAACAACCTTTATGGTCTTGTTAATCGTCACATACATGCAGAGAGAAGTAATTAAATAGTTTAACATAAAAAATAGTCTCTATCAAAATAAAAATTTAACTAGAAAAGAATAATAAATTATAGAATTTTCTGCATACTGACTATTCTGTCAACATTTATATTACATTTTTTTCTGTTCCTCTTTAGTCATTATTTAACATTATGTTAGACAATGGAAAAATAGAAAAAAAAAGAAATTAATTGAAGAGATTTGATAAAAAAAAGTAAAATTAAATTAAAAATAATGTATGTATTATACTATTTTCCTATATTTTTATATTTTTTATCTATCTGTTATCTATCACTAAATTTCTTGTCGAACAAACCATTTTTGTATGGATTTATATGTTTTTTAAAATAATAATTTGGATAAAATATTCATTATATTATTAAATTATTAAATGGTTTATGATAATTTAAAACAAAATGCACTAAATTGTTACAGTTTAAATATGTATATACGTGATTAATTTTGTTTTATTCTTAGACTATTATATCATCTTTTATATGTGATATCAATTTATTTTTTGTTGTTCTAATTTGTTATATGACTTTTAATTTGCAACTTCTACTCCAATATAGGAGTGTTAAAGTATTTTCATTGTAGAATGCTTAAGCATTTTCTTAACAAAAAGTAATTATGTGTATTTTCTTAACAAAGATGAGAAAGAAAATGAGTTATTTATAAGAAGTAGCTATATGAAGAAAATTTCTAAAAAAATAATATTAATTACTTAAAAATGATGTGTATTTTGTTACTGATAATTTAGAAATTTATCCAAAATTTAGGATTTTAGATTTTATTATGGTAACTAAGAAGTCTTATAATATGATATTGAAAATTGGTTTTTAGTTTGAGCTTTTTATTTTGTTTTAATGTCATCCATCTCCAACCATACAACTGTGTGAATAAACAGGTTTATTTTTGTCCTTTTTCAACATTTCAATCTTTTGTTGGCTGATGGAAGGTATTTTGTCCACACTCTCTTTGGCACAGTGGCTCATATAAAGGAAACAGACACAACAGCTAACCCAATCATTTTATTTTAGAATTAACTTTCTATCTTCTCTCTCTCTAAACTTTTAAATATCCAACAAATTATCTATTTTGGTAAACAAATAAATAAATAATCTCATAACTAACTATGTAAATATAATTATAACATTGAGTATTAGTCCTTGGTATTCACAATTCCTACCAAACAATAAACTAAAAGTAAGCAATACATGATAAAAATAAAACACCACACGCAAATTAAACTGAAAACTTAGGTCAACCAACCTTGTTTTATGTGTTCTTTATATAACATATTCTTACAAAAACAGTAAATAAACATTGCCATAATTTATAGATATAAGTTTTGGTGCGTAAAGGTTAAGCCAGTTGATTGAGTTAATCATTTTAAGTTATAATATTTTTCATTTATATTAAATAAACTATATAACAGAGATACATAATGCATATTGCTTATCCTCGTGGGTTGGGACCCACTACCGAAACCTACCTGTCCCACTTAACGTACTTCTATTATCCGTTACCTCAAGTGGGCCCACCAAAGAGCCGTGTCTTTTTTCGATCTTATCCTGGGCCCACTTTCTCCTTACTGGGCCGTGTATCTTCTTCTTCAAATAAGACAAAATTATATTTTCTGCCGAAAAACAATAATTAATTTCGGCAATTAAAATCGTTTAACAATTCTTCGGTTAAATAATTAAAAAAAAGGTTAATATTGTGTTGCAAGGAATCTGGTAATTAAAATATGAAGTGGGAAACATGGAAATGACGTAGTGATTTTTTTTTCTTGTGGATTAGAATTTGGCCTAAATTAAGAACTAATTTTGGTTCAGATAGAAACTTTTTCAGGTGGCTTGTTTTGAACGAAAATATGAGCACTAGTCCACGTGGTTGTGTTTGGAAGAAAAGATTTATGAAGTTGACCACCACCATGCAGTTCATTCATCTGAAAAGAGCTGCAATATCACTTACCAACTCACCGTTAAGGCTTTCTGATTCAGTTCCTTAAAATCATATTCAGTAATCAAATTAATTTATGTTTACCAGAGTTTCTAAGTCCATTTTACCTGCCAAAACACAAAACAAATAATTAATAAATAATATTATTCTTTAAATATGTAGAGTGTATAGGAAGAAACCATTGTTACTGTAGATTAATTATAACAGATAATAAATCTTCTAAAATTACTGTTCAGTCCGTTAAAACAATTTATAACAATAAATAAACAACCATTTATAGGAGAATATCCTCACTTTTTCAGAAAATTTACAACAATATGTGTCATACCACTTGAAATTATATAATCATCTTTACAATTATATATAATTATAACCTATATCTTTACCATTATGTATAACTATAACCTATATATATCCATAATCGATTATATATTATAACATAACCTATAATATAACGTATAGTTGATTATGTATCCATATAAGATTATATGTTAAGGTTATAACATATAATTAATTATATATCATGAATTAATATATAATTAATTATATATTATAAATTTAATATATAATGAATTATAAATACATATAATTAATTATATATTATAATATAATAAAAATAATATTAAAATAAACAAATTTATATATTAAATTAATTATATAATTAAAATATTTAATGATATAATTAATGAAAATAAATAATAATAATTAGTAATAATAATATGACTGTAACATAATAAAAATAAGTATAATTACTTATAATAAATATAAATTTAGTATAATAATAATAATATTGTGTAAATTTAGGATAAAAATTAATAAGTTTAATTTATTAATTATATTTACCAATTTAATAATATTTTATTAAATTACATTTAAATAACATTAATTGCATTGAATATTTTATTTCAAAAATTACTAAAAACTATTAAATTAACTAAGTTAAAAATTTATCATTTTTAATTATTTTTAAAAGTTAAGATAAAAATGTAACTACAAATTTTATTTATTAAATATAATTTAAAATTAATTTATACCTATCTCATCATTCACAAAAATTCCCTCCAAATTTCTTCAAATCTCACCATCTATCTATAATTTTACCATCTGTACACAATCCACTCAAATTCATTTAAATCTATTTTTTCAAAGGTGACAGATTATTTAATTAAGATTGAAGAATATTTAAAATTTATTTTATTTTTAACTTTTCATAAACATATTTAAATCTTTTTAAGATTTTTTATGTGTTCTTGTAGGAATCTTAAATGATATAACAATTTCTCTTAGGTGTTAGTATTAATAGCTCTCAATCTGTGTCATTTTCGAATTTTGGCTTTAGTCTTTGATCGTGCGTAAAGAGAAATAGATATAAAAGAAACTTTGATATCAATTTCAGTTTTTGGAAATCAGAACTATTTGATATATGATGAAATAAAACATATATTTTTCTCTAAACATTCTCTTATTATTTATAATAATTTTTAAAATATGATTGATTTGATAAATAATGATTTTTTTACTTTATTAATTATCATATAAAATGCATGAATTGGAGGAAAGATAAAAATAAGGAATCGTAAAGAATAAACCGTATTTTAGAATTCATATAATGATTAAGAATTCATATTTTAACTAGAACATATCGACCGTACATTACATAACTCTTAAAAATTATATAATGATTGTAAATTTTTAAACAAAATATTTTAATCTATTTTTCCATATAGTGCATAAAGCATCCACCAACATTTTGCATTTCCCTTCTTCCAGAAGACTCCACGAGGACAATAAAAACGTGGCGAAAGAGGAGTGTGGAAATTGCAAACTGAAATATTTGGCTTGTATTTTGAATTATTAGATAACATGGGATGTTTGGTCTCATAATGCATACAATTCCAAAATTATGGAAACCAAAGTTTGTAAATAAATAAATTGGAGGTGACCCCTTTTATTACATTTTTGAGTAAGGGAAGAAATAATTTTTTTCCACTGCAAAAAATCTTATCTACAGCAGGTGGTGAGAGAGATAGCAATACCTCTAATAGTGCTGTTTCTTGGTACAGTGAACAATAAGAATAAAAGACTCATTTCTAGAAATATATGTACATGCCAAAATTGCCAAAATTGTAATATAAACATGTTAAAGTAAAATTCAAGCAACTGAGATTAATATATTTTATATAGACGAAAAGGAACATGTAAGTATGTATGGCTATCAATATTCTTTCTATATTGAGTAGAGTAAAAATTATTAACAGGGGCAGTGATGATTGATTTAATTTCATTCTTAAAAGTAAGAGTTCTTTTCTCATCCTAATTAACAAGCTTAAACACCATCAAAACAAGCACCAATAATACACTCTGCCATGAAAAAAAGTAGAAAAAGACGAGAAACTCGTAAAGGATAAAAACGCAAAGAGGAAAAAATGGGCATTACTATTACATTTCCAAAAAAAATTATAAAAAATCTGGAATAGTGCTAATAATCAGGGAGTGTTATGCAAAGAGTTTTTTTTTATGTATTTAAAAATTCTTTTACTAACCAGAAACATTTTTTAAGTATTGACCCATTTTGGGGTTTTTTATAATAATGTTTTTCATTCACAATATTTAAAACAGAAATATCGTTTAAAAGATTCAGACTTGGTTTTACTTAAATCAGTGTAATGTAAGGGATGTGAAGATGAAACAGGACAAAACTTATTTATTTTTTGTCATTTAATACACACAAAATTAGAATATATGTTTTTTTTTTCATTTAGGTATAACAATCCTTATCAATTATTATCTTACACTGATAAAATGTCTGTATCTACGTGACATCTATAAAATAATAATCCAGCAATTAAATATATATTAAACTAATAAAATTAATTTTGATTTTAATACAGTTTGACTTGACTCGTTCTAATCTTGGCTCCATTATACACTAGTTAAGTCAGAAATTCAAAAATATCAAAATTAATCATCAGGATGATTAAGTTTTATTTTTTAAATTAAAGTTTCCATAAAACTTTTCCAATACAAAAGAGATCAACCTTTTTAATGTAAATTAATCAAATAGAAGACAACTAATTTTTTAAAATTTTATAGTGTTTAAATAGGAAAGAAAATCGTAACCATGGGCGAATTTCCTTTATAAAGGTTATTTAAGTTAAACAATATTTGCTGATAGTAAAATTGCTTATACACGAACATAATTGCTTACAAAATTTACTTATGAAAAAAGATATTAACAATAAAATATTTGAAATATTTATAAGTAGATGGATGCTAGAGCTATTAAGTAAAACTAAACAGTGGGATTGATATGCTTGGTATTAACGTGAATGAGTGTAGAATACCAAACTTTATATGACATTACAAAGATTCAAAAAATGAAGAAAAAGAAGTGGTTTAAAGTAAAAGTGTTATGAATGATAGAAATAGGTGGTGAAAAATAGTAAGTGTTGGGTTGAATTATGAGGTTTGGGTAGGAAGAAGACAAGAAGAGTTGAGGCATATAGTGATAGAGGAATGAGATAAAGGAGTTAGGTAGAGTGTCACCACTCTACGTTGATGTTAATTATAATGCAGCCAAATATGGAGGAGGGGTCCTAAAAGCAACGTCAACACGTGCAAATGGAACTGCCATGTTGCCTCTGCAAATCACCATAGTCAAAACCCTACTTTTTCATCTTCATGCGACTCTTCAATTCAGTGTTAGAACATAGCAAAAAACATATGCATGGTTTTCATCGCGAGATTTACGTGACTCCGTTTTTTCTCATATTGGATAAGGATGAAGTTATTGCCATAACCTACGATAATTACTTCAATCTTTGGTGTGCGGCTATTTTCTAGAAAAATGTTGAAAAAACACAGGACCACCTTGTCACAACCATAGAGCATTCGACACATTAAGGATGAGGATGATGTTATGCGCAAGAACACAACACGTATCATTATTATTAATATAAATTTAGACTATTACTTGCTAACGTGAATTAATGAATGAATCAATTTCATAGTTGCATGTCCACAACTTTTTTTTTTTTTTTTTTTATTTTTTGTGTATATTATTTTCATTCTTCGTTAATATGATAATATAAACTCAATATTTATATGACATAGTGCTTCAATTAGCTTCATATTAAATGCATTAAAGTTATCACTCTTTGAGATTTCATATTTGTTTTCATTATGCATCATGGTGTATATTGAAAACGGTTTTGTTAATCAGATTCATTTGAAGAGTTTTATACATGTATACATATACGTATACATTATACAGATGTATACGGCAGTTACATTTTCTAAAATGAGGAGGAATCGTGTCCTTACACGCATGGTAACATGTCATGCCACTGTTTATCTGCTTCCATTCCATTGTTTCTCACTTTCTCTTTGGAGAAAAGATTAGAAAGCCACGTCAGCATCTACCAAACAATTTTTCAATGAAGTAGTACTCCATTAACAAAATCATTATATGTCAAACTAATTAATAGTACAAGAGTATGCCTTTGGTGGTGGGTAATGATTGAGACTCAATCAATACACCATTTTTTTAATTTATTTTTATCTAAAGTATAATTTTAGTCTTTTTTATTTTTATATATAATTTTAATTTTTTATTTATTGTAGTCTTCAAGTTTTAATCTATAATTCTAACATTTTTTTTCTTGTGATCACTTAAAACAACTTTATGATTAATTTCCATCCCTGCAAATTATAAGCAGTGACATTGTTGTGCGTATTATATATGGAGTTTCTAACTAAGTAAAATATGATGGTGATTTCGTCTGAAATTTTTATATAACGTTGCTTGTGTGTAAAGCCAGAGGTTTTTTTTTCTCTTGGTGGAACTATTGGTTTTTCTGATATTGATTGTAATGACAGCACCAACTTGCTATCATTATCAGTTTAGAGAATCAAATGAGTGGAGTTGCTTGTTTGAGCCAATGGCTATTGAACTCATCAATCCAATCATTTTGATAGTTATTAATTTTTTCACCTCAACAGGTGCTGATGTGTTGATATATCATTTATATGATGACATGGGCCCAAGACACGTCATTGATGGAACAATCTTGTTTACAAAGCCCAGAACTCATTGACTGCAGGAATGAACTCATTTTACCCCTAAAAATAAGAAATTAAAGATATTAATGGGAATGAAAATGTAATCATGACAAGTCCTACACAAGTTGTGTTGAAGAAACTTTGATAAGGACAGGACACTACTCTGGGGAAAATTGGGTTTTTAAGTAATCTTGGGCATCTTAAGAATGTTAGGTCATTATACACTTAATACAAAAAGTCTATATACACAGAAATCTAATATATCTCCAATCTGAAAATAACTTAAAATTAGAATCGATCACCCAATTTCATTTCAATTAATTGTTAGAACATGTCATATGTCTTGAAAAATGTTTTTTAAAGTTTAAAATTGATTACTAAAACTTAGGACTTTCAAAATTTACAAGTTGGTATTATTGTAATAAATTCTAAAATTCATGGAACAAACTAAATTGTTTTTGGTGTATTTTTTTAGACAATTAAAACATGGTAATTAACTAATTACACGAATGTCCTAATCGGTTACAAAATAATAAAAACTTGAATATTTAAAATATATTTGTTCTAATATATGATACTGTTCGTAGATGAAACTCAAGCAAAAAAAAAAACACTTCAATCAATTATAAAAACAAAAAATGGATATATTTATGATCCATTACAAGAAAATATAATAATCGGTTACAGATTTCGGAGTTGGTTGAGAGCTTTAACATGTATATTTTCTTACACTGCATAAATAACTCATATATCTAATTAATTTATAATATATGGCAATGCTTCACAGTTTAAACAAATATCAATGAGAATCATGGATCATGGACTCTAAGGTCTATGTTTTTCAAGTGATCTGCAGTTGTAATCTTGGCCGCAAGGTTGAGATATCTCTATGTTAGGTTTGATGCAACAAATGTACATTTTTTTCATGAGTATTTGTAAGGATTCATGCAAATGATAAACAATATAAGAAATAATACAAAGAGTGAAGGTAGTAGTCAGAGGTTTAGAATTAACCAAAGGAATTTCTTAACATGCAATCTTCTACATCTGTCGCTTATTTGAATTTATTATTAATGTTATTGTTCATTGTATGAAAATCACATAGGATTAATTCATTATTATACTTGTTTATCCATCTTCTTGTAATCATTAACCCATCTCACAATTATAACAATTTTTTTCAACATCAATTGAATCCTTCACAAAGACAAAATTTATAATTTTCGCAACGTTGTTCAAATTTCAATTCACCATCCTTCACAAAGACAATTTATAATTTTTTCACAAAGTTATCCGAATTTCAATTCACCGCCCTTCGTACATTAGTCATTATTTGTCAAACTATGGATAAAAAAGAAAAAAACAACATTTTAAAAAGATTTTTTTTTCTCAAGATGTGTTTAACATTGGATTATTTTATTAACTCGTTTTCTCTAATAATATTGGACAATTTATATTCAAACCAATTTATAAGTAATTTATTAACCTATTTTGAAATTTTTAATTAAATCTATCAATTTAGATTATTTCATTAACCATGATATTTAAATTTTGTATCCTATTTTTTCAACTCATCCACTAGTTGAGTCGTAGTGATGTACTCAATGTGATATTGCACGCAACAACCAGCGCATCAGCTCAGCATTGAAGTTCAACAAAAGACGCTCTCGCACACATGACGAAAATTGCCTCATGTTATTGTACAATTTAGAAGAGCTGAATTCAGGAAATGGTATAGATAAACAGTGATGAACAACAGATACAAGATGTCAAGAACAATGTTAAAATGACAGAACAAAATTTATGGCAATCTTGTTTTAATATTTAAGATGCACAGTTTATCAGAATAAAAAGAATGGATCCTTAATATCCTTTGGAAAGTGGTGATCGAGGAAACCGTCCTAAACTGCTTCATATATTAATAAAAACAAAATGAAAACAGAAAATGCTAACCCTTGAGTTTTCTATCATTTCTGCATTTCTTCCTAGATTCTCTATTCTCTGAAGGGTATTGTTTTTTTATCAACAGGTGACACATTGCTGTTTTGACAGCTTCAGCTGCTGCTAAAAAAGCATTGTCATCAACTGATGCAGTTCCTTGCAACGTTTCTAGCAGTTTTTCTCCCCCAGGTACTTTATCATCTCCCAAAACCACTGGTTCTTGCTCAACATCTATATCAGAAATTACTCTTACACGAGCCAAGGCGGGATAATTACAACCAGGTAAACTAGATACGCCAGTAACCATCCACAATTTTACTGTAGAGGGACTGCTCCCCAAGCAGGTAGGGACAAAGGCCTCTCCAGCAATTGAAACCACCTGGAATGTTCCCATCATTATAAAGGCCCACCATTAGAAACAAATATTTCCCTTCTTATGTATCAGCAGTTAGTTTTGTTTTCACAACATTAATAAAAATATATAACTTCACATGTTAAAAATAGACACAAACCCTAACTAAATATTACCAGAATGACACAAGTTAATAATGGTTGCTTCAAGCAGGTGTAAGAGCAATTACCTTGGCAACAGAAAGAGTTTTTGCAGAAACATTGCAACTCAACAATATTATGCCTTGCAAACTACAGAGTTGCCAAATAAAACTTGTTAGTAAACCAAAACAAAATTCTCAATATGACAGAATGTTATAGTGAGAGACTTACCTCTGAATGGCCACAGCAACAAGCAAACCATCAAGGACGGTGCATAAATCAGTAACAGCATGGTCATGCTCCTCTGCTTTCCCACCAGACTCTAAAAGTCCTGCCTTTGGAAACAGAGGATGCAGAATAAGAAAGTAAAAACCAAGCTCAATAGCAAAAAGTAGTAAATCCACAATCTTATGGAAATCAATAAAATTTATTTCATTTATGAGAAGAATAGGTCCACTAATAATTTTTGAAATGCTTTCGAAATGAAGACAAAAAAAAAACAACAATTATACAACTTTGAGCCGCCAATAATTAAAAGAAATACCTGAATTGCAACCTCACAAGTATCTAGAAGTGATCCAGAGTCGACATTCCACAATCGAACCTGAAAAAGGTAATTCACAGTTTCATATTGCTTTCATCTAAGAGAAAATAGATAGTATGCCTGAATCCTGAAGAGTTTAATGAATTACTAACTGTGGAATCACCACTGCCAGAGAGAAGAAGGCCTTGAGGGCATTCCTGAGTCTGGACGAAGGCAAGGCAGGAAACAAACCTGCAAAGAGATGCATATTCATTTAGTCTAAAACCGAAAAAACAAGTCTAGGAGGAAAGTAAGCGTACAAGAAACCATAACTCTGAAAATATCTCTTATATAAGATGATCTCAATAACTTAGGTCATCTCCAATGCTAGAATGCATTGTAAGTTTTTAACACATTTTTTTGAAACCACATATAACTAAAGAACTTTCCGTGTTTTTCTCTTGTGCTAAACTTTAATGAGTTCTTAACCTATTTTAATAGATCCCATAATGTATTACATTTTTTAATTTAATTCGTTCTCCCTCCATTGTTGTTTTTCTGTTCATAACAAGTTCTTCTAGCCAACTCATTTTTCTAGTACAGCAATGAAATAGGAATTGAGTTTTTGCTATAAAAGGTACAGTAAAAATTAAGCATTTGAAATGCCCTTTAGTATTGTTAAACAATAGAATAAATTACGCAAACATACCCAGTATCAACAATCATTAAAATTTGATAATAGCAGTCACTGAACGTCATCAAATTCAAGAATAACAGAAGCAACTCTTACTCTGTATGACCGAGACAGAAACTTTGTATCTCGTGAGCTCCGTTTAAGGGCTTTTTGGGAAAACAAGTAACCTGCGAAATGGATATATTATTACAGGGGAAAAAAAAAAAGAGCAATAGCGGACACGAATTTTGAAATGATATAACTTACACGAATTTTGAAATCACGATCAGCACTTAAAATAAAGCGACCATCCGGGGAAAATTCCTGCAGAAGACAATGGCGTAGGAACAATTAGAAGAAAGTTAACTAACTTAATTCGAAAAGCAAAAGGAAGCAAAAACACGAGAAGTGACAGACCAAGCTAGTGATAATACTGCAATAGTGCGAAAGAAGAGGTGCCGGTTTCTTATCGCGTAACGGAGGATCGAGATCCACAATCCAAACAAGACCAAATTTGTCGCCGAAGCAAACGTAGGTTCCGTCGTCGCTAATTGCAACTGCGGACACTCTCTTCTCGGAGGACCTAATTTCATCAGCACAAAAAGGAAGAAACTCAATGATTGAATTGGAACAGTGCACGTGAAAAAGAGAACGAGAGAGAGGTCGAAATTACACGCTGGTGATGCAACGCCATGACTGTGTTGACCAGACCTTGACGGTTTTATCGTCACCGGCGGATACGAGTAGTTTTCCTTTGGCGCCGAAGCGAATGGCTCTGATGTTATCAGTGTGGGAGGGGACGGCGTCGGAGTCGTCCGTTAAGGAAACTGCGGAACCGGCACTGCGGGTTTATCAGTATAATAAGCGAGTTGAAGTGAGGTGAGAGAAATGAAGTTTTGCTTACAGGAGGTCGAAGATGCGAAGGTGATGACCGACGGCGACGGCGACGGCGACGGAGCTTTGGTCGGGGTGAACGGCGATGAGTGCCGGAGCGACCTCAGTGTCCTTCTTGGGTTCCGAATCCATGCTGCCACTGAGAAACTAACCTCCGTCTTAGGGTTTGGCGCTTCTCCGTTCCAAATATTGGGCTTTTTAGTCTCTCTATAGCCCACCAACGGAAAATAAAACTTCCACGTTTAAATATATTTTCTATTTTTTAAAATTTAAAATAATTTTTTTCCTTAAATTTAAATTATTTTTTTTTTGTTTTGTAATTTGAAAAAACAAGGGTCATTATTTTCAATGTATTAACAAATTTGTTTGCATGTCTCATTAGTTACACTTAGTTTATTTGACTTTACATTCTTATGGCCAAAGATCTCGTATTCTTTTATAAAGTATTTTATGATGATTTGGTAGAAGGCGTTCGAACTGAAAATTTAAACTTTTATTTTTAAAATATAAAATTAAAATTATTTTTTAAATTTGTAAAAACCACAAATTAACTACAAATTTAAGAAATTAAAAATATATTTAAAAATCGATCTTCATTCTTAATACATTGAAACTATGAGTTTAATGGCAAACTGTGAGTTATGATTATTAGTATTGTTTTAAAAGTATTTATTATAAAGGTTAATAAAATTGTTATTTATCCTTAAATGATAATGTGAGCTACATAAAGTAGAAAATTATCTGAGATTATTTATATTGTTGGTTACATATATTAATTTGTAATCAAAATGCCTATTTCAATTATTTATTATATAAACATATATATTCTAGATAAATCTTAAATAGTTAAATAGTTTGATTATTGGTGTAAAGGATGATGTATCTAAGTTAATATTTTCTTCTCTTTTCTCATATATTCTTTCTCGTCATTTTTTGATAGTTTTTTTTTTTTTTTTAAGATTTTTTCTCTCTATTTCATTTATTTTAAAATTTGATTACATTATGTAGTAACATAACAAAAGAGTAAGGATCATTTTTACACAATGAACTTTTCAAACAGTAGATTCCTAGTTACTTTAAAGGTCAATTGAGAAAATTCATTCTCTTAATTTATTCTACTATATACTAAATTTTGCTTATATTTAGATAATTTACTCTAAATTTCTTTATTTTGAAGTTATAATATATTTTGACTTTTGAATTAGTTTAAGTTGAGCTTTTTGCAATTTGACTTTTGAATTAGTTTGAGATTGAACTTTTTAGGTAAGGGAAATTTTAAATTTTTCAATAGTATCCTAAGTTATAAGATATGAATGTTAAGGGGACATCGTCTCAAGTTCCAATTTCTTTTACAGGTATGTTATTTAATGAAATTGTTTGATTATATGTTATGTAAACCTATATAAAAATTACAATTTAATAGTTTGGTAATTAAGTGTAGTTTTTATGTTGTAAAGATTATTGAATATTGATGGAATGATATTTTGATATCTATGATTCATATGTATTGATGATAGTGATGGAATGTGAATAAAATTAACCTCATGAATCTGAGATTTGGAATCATGTATGAGTTGTTATATAATTGTATATTAAGTATGAAAAGTTTGTACTTTAACAAATACATTTTGACTTCACTCATGACCTAAGTCAACTAGACTAATATATCAACTGGTGAGAAGTTCATACTCACCACCAGGACCTCTTCATTTCAATAATTTCTAACTACAAACCAAAATAATATTGGGCTTAATGAGTGATAAGGTGAAGCGTGGTTACTTCATAAGGTGAATAATATATCGACTTTCACACATCCACTTATAAAAACACTAATACTCAAACATGTATAGACTAGTAAATCTTAAGTGTGAATAATAATTGTTAATTATAATATTGATGATCTAATATTTGAATTTTATCTTAGATAACCTTATTGGATTAAGCTTGAGCACACAAGTTTGAGTCTTCTTATGAATGTTATGTTTCATTTTCATACTTATGTTTGATAGGAAATAATGTGCAATATATAATATCACAAAATAATATATATATATATATATATATATATATATATATATATATATATATATATATATATATATAT
>Ga0099824_1005287_pt1 | contig 18239 bp, 7 predicted proteins | sample SiratrowhiteBW_FD_76837 | JGI IMG/M metagenome (GOLD analysis project Ga0099824, IMG submission 76837) | Root nodule microbial communities of legume samples collected from California, USA - Siratro white BW | ecosystem: Host-associated > Plants > Roots > Nodule | place: USA: California... | reverse complement strand
TGATTGTTGTTGGAACTAAAAACAAACCACACACAACACCAAACAAAAACACCCTTCATTTCTTAACCACCCCCCCCCCCCCACAACACCACCACCCCCACCCGTTGGGGGGGGGGGGGGGGGGGGGGGGGGATGTTGCATACGTGATCTCACCAGTATTAGAAGTACCGAAACAACATATCAATGCTGAAATAGTTGGATGGAAAATGGTGTGTGATGAATAGAATTAGCAATCACCTGTCTCCGATACCAAGTATATATGTGATAACAGAGTAGCCCGCGCAGCTTTTTATAAAAGTTTCAAGGCAGGTGGCTGTGATTCCAAATGGTCCATGGTCATCAGGATGAAATTTCTGCAAATAGCTTATGATGCTACGATGCTCCGATAAAATCTAGCCATGAAAAGATTATATATTAGTACAGCAATTGCAAGATTGTCCATCCTACAACCAACATGATCATTTATTTAATATCAAAAACTAAATAGCCAAGCATATATGTAATTATAAATTTCAATATCCAATATCAATTAGTAATTAGCAACCTGACAGGTATTTGAATTCCTATTCCCAACGTGATCTTTTTTTAGAACACAATAAAATCAAATCTTTCAAAGAAATATTAGCAACTAAGCATATAAACTTATAGATAAATCAAGTGACTAGGCTAAAAACACAGCTACAAAATTCAGATATTTTTAATATTTTCTACAATGTCATGATGCCTAAGTCAATGAATCATTTTCAACTCCTTCAATCGATAATATAAAGTAATTCAGTGTAGAAACAGATATGAAAGTAAAGATAAAAGATGATTTATAAAACTTAGACCAAAAGCATTAAGTTAACAAGCCTTTTTCTTATAACTTGAATTTGAACATAACTCAACACCATGGCTTGTAAGATGAAACTGACACTCTACTTGTACATTTTATTTTAGTTGTATCAGTAATCAGTGTAAGATCTCAAACATCTTTGTCAGTTAAAAAAGGTAAATATGTTACAACTTATAACTAAATGTTAAGAAACTACCACTAAATGTATCAAAACTAAACCCTTACTATATGTCAATGCAAGAAATCTTCAGTTACGAAAAGAACCAGTGACTACATACTAATACAAGAAACAGCTTTACAAATCATAAATCACCATACCTGGGCCAATGATCGAGATGGAATAAATTCCAACATGCCTTCATCTTGTCCAGTTGCTAGCACCTTGTATGGTGTTAGGTGCAAATCAAGATTTTCTAGCTTAAGTAATCGGTCCATTAGTGATACCATTTGAACAACCTACATAAAACCAACATTTATATAATTGAACTCATGTTTTCTGAATATCTATCGTGTGTGTGAATGAGAACATGGAAATACATGTATATTTGGTGCGTCAATGCGCACATGTATTCATTTGCATGCATGACAGGGGGACAGAAAAAGGATAAGTAGGAATACCAGCTGGTCCTGCCGAATATCATCTCCCTTTTTAAATATAATTTTAGTAGTTCCACCATTTGTTGTTCTAAAAGTAAGGCGCAGAGGATGCAGTGCACTTTTAAATATTGATGACTCTGAAGGTACAATACCACTAATGAGGACACCAGGTGCCAAAGGTGATCGAATTGGCTACAAGTGAAACATAGCAACAATAAACAAACATTTTAAGGACTTTAATGAATATACAACTATTGAAAATAAAATAAATTGTAGAAATTAATAGTTTGTTCAACATTCATCATTAATTAAAGTAAGAAAGTAAAAGATGAAAACAACAAATGACCATACAGCTTCATGTTAGATTATTTACACCTACCTCATCAAAATAGGTAAGTTCACTAAGAAGACCAGAAAGTAGTTGTCTAAGCTTTTCAATCTTCTTCTGTGTATTACCACGAACATTCCTTACATCTCTAGTGATCGAACACAACTGAGCAGTCAATTCAGTCTGGCGTACCAAACTCTGCCACTGTTTAAACCCATCTTCCTCTCCATTCACACCAGCTGCCATCTAAGACAAATGAGCATAATTGTCATGTTCGAGAATGAATTACTCCAAAATTATGCCACACAAATGAATCATGATTACATATTAAAGAAATCTACTCATTCACAGCGAGAAAATTTTCAAATACGGTGAAATATGAAAATATTTTCTTATTTAGGTATTAGAAAATGGGTTTAGTCTAACAAAACCCTATAAAACTGGCTTGTAAGACACACCCCCTCACACCCAGGACTTAACATCACGAGCATTCCAACAAAAGTCACTAAGATAGGTATATTCTGATACCATATTAAAAAGTAGGTTTAGGCTTAACTCAATCCTACAAAACTGACTTATAAGATGAGACTTTTCACCCACTTATATACTATGCTTTAACTATATTTCTAGTCTATGTGGGATCTATAACAATAGAAGTACAAATGAAGCAGAAATGGATTGGCTATTCCAAATTTGCAACAATAAACCAATGCACAACATGTAATCTATAAAAATAATATTTTCCCAATGTAGACAAGAGGAAAAATGATTCATCATGATAATAAGTGCCACAGAAGCAAAACCTTATAAAAGTAAACGGGTACATATTAAGAAAATTGAGTCCAAACCTTCATCATGTTCTCCTCCAGAATCTCATAAGTGCAGTAAAATCGTTTGGCATATGCAGGATCATAAAGTTCAACAGCCACATACCAGCGAAGAAAGCTTGCCAATTCAATATTGCATAATGCTGACAAAATTCAGGTTTCTTTCAGAAAAGAATCAAATATAACTAGAATCAGCACCTGAAATAGCTTTTAAACTCTCATGCACCTACCACGTTGGACGAGGAAATGAGAAAGACGAGACTTGTCAGAACGCTCAAACCGAAGAGCCTGAACCAATTGAAGCAAGTAACACTGAAGCTCTTCATCATCAGCTCTTTCAAGAACGCTAACTGCATAAGCACGGACCTGCAATGAAGCAGTTGAGAAATGGCCTCATTTGGTTCTTCAAAGATGTACAAATTTCTCCATTTGGATGAAAACGTAGTTGCAATATTAAGTCATACATCTATAACAACAGTAAGGCAGGGAGTGCAATGTCATCTTTGCTCCTACACTTGGTATTGGAATGCTATGTTTATGGCCTTTCTTTGGTGTTGTTCAATTCATGGTTGTATGAAGGAAATTACACTTTCTAAGGTACAGAGAGATTGGGATGGTTTGCTACATTCCTTTACATTTTGTGATTCCAGTTCTCAGTTATGGAAGATACACTATTCTCCCCCTCATCCCTAGCTGTGATACTCTTCTCTGCTATCTGGTAAAATTTCTTTTTCAAACTAATAATAATATGTGAGAAAACTAAAGGAAACTTTCCTGGTTCTTACCACTATGTCTGTTGATACTGATAGTTAAGTATGTTGATAGTTAAGTGTATCCCGTTATTAATGTATTGAGGGCATTACATTCATGATTAATGCTTAGATTTTTCTCTGTACTAGTACAACATTGCACTGCAAACCTAATTAATATAAACACAAGACATACACCCATATTGATAACAATTTTCCCAAAGATCTCTCTTGAAAATTACCTCTTCACTTTCAAAAACAGGAGACAAAAGTTCCAGTGCATCAGAAACATCAATCATTTCCCACTTGCCCATCAATTCTAATGCTTGTTTTGCTTCCTGGATAAAAACAGCATCATAAAATGAAAAATTAGACCACTTTTTTAGCAATAAGAATTCAAGGAAAAGAAAAGAAAAAAGGTAGAGATAGGAAGATAAGATAATGATAAATTCAAGAAACAAAATGCAATGACACCATTGTGTTACATCAAGAGCCACTACAACAAGGCCATTTAGATCTAGATCCTTATTAGACTTTGACTTAGAGTTTTTCGTGATTATTATACCCCACATTTGATAATTAGAGCAAATGGTCACACTAACATCCTTTTGAAAACAGATTTTTCTAAAGGAAATATGCACTGATCTTTCTAATGGATTAAAACAACACAGCCAATACACAATGTGTGTGATATGATCAGAGCTGCTACACGTGGAGAATGAGAGCAGAATGTACTATTAACTACTTGAGAAAACCTAACATACATTTAAGTACCATTCCTACAACATACCAAAAAATATCATTTATCATAACATTTGTTACTATTTTCCACGATAATAAAGGCTGACCTGAACATCACTCCATTCAACACAACGCAAGAACTTTGTAAGAGCCCTCTTTTCAGACATCAAAGAGAAGCGGAATTTCCACAAGAGCTGCCTCTCATCTCCACTCAAAGTCCTTGTTGGTGGATATTTTAGTATTCTCTGAATTGACCTTGACATAAAGGATCAAATAAAAAGGTTAAACAATGATCTATATATAAAGATGATAAAGAAGTACACTATTATAGAGGGAAGAAAACGATATTCATAACAGAACCAATTAGAGAAATGATAAGGGTTTGTCAGAAGAGATACTACTTACACTTGATAAAAAAAAAACCCAGAATTTACAGATAAGACAATTAGACAAATAAGAAAAGAATCCTAATAATTAAATTTTCATTTATCAAACAGAAATATGGTCTAGATCCCTTCAAAATGGAACATCCAAATGGCCCTGGAAAGAAATACATTATTTTAATTCTTTCACATAAATACATTTTCCTTTTCAATTGCAAATTTCCTAGAACAGATCAGATCATAATTTTTTTACTGAAGTTAAATCTGAAATCATTTAGTTTAACCACCCAACATTAAAATGTGGTAATGTTACAATTATGGTCATTGACACTGACATTATTACAAAACAAAATGTCCACGTGTATTTGAAGTGTTGCATCAAATCTGCTATGAACATATCCTCTTTCTTTAACATAGTGTTTGGTTGGAAGGAAATGGAGGGCAGGTCAGGATTTTTTAGACCTTTTTTGTTTGGTTCATTATTTAAGAGAAGGGAAGGGGAATGGAGGGAGCAAAATCCCTTCCAATCTAATTTTGGCTTTCCTCCAATATTGGGGGGATTTGGAGAAGAGGGAAAGTGTCAATCTAAACATTTTCATTAGTTTGAATAAATTGACCTAATTGCTTTTCGCCTACATAATTCACTTCTTCTCCTATCATTCTTCTCACTGTCATCTCCCATTCCCAACCTACCAGAGCTTCAACCGAGGAACTTCAACTCGAATTGAAAATTAGCAGTTACTGTGGCTTGAATTGCGCCAAAGAGCTATAACTTAACTTTTATGTGTTGTTTATTATTATGTTACTAGGATGTCTTGTAAGTGAAAAATTAGTTATAGTACGAGCTCTGAGAGAGTGAGGGTGTGTGAAGAAACAATGGGCCTAACATGTATATTTGTGTGTGTATGTCACTGAACAAACTAACCATTTCAAATACTGAGGACGTAAATCATTTCCAACATTAATCTGATTGAGATAACAGAGAAATTATATTTCTACAAAAGTTTAAGCTTACTTCCTCTCATTTGAGCTTGGCTTCAGATCCCTGTCTATGACACCACGAGTCAAACTCCTAGCCAGCTTTAACTGTTTGTGCTCAGAGGGATTTATCTTTCCCACTTCTGGATCCCAGACAATAACAATATCATTGGTTGAAGCTATAGGAGATGGCAACAAAAAATTTGCACCTGATTCCTACATTTTGTAACAAATAAGAGTTAATGCACATGTAAGATATGTATCAACGTTTATTGCATTCTTGAAGAAGAAAAACAACTGCATCAATAACTTCAGGGGTTCCCTCGAAAACTGTTAACTTTACAACAGTATGCAGGGTAGCGTACCTCCATAACTTAGATGGTCTATGCATTGAGTGTTAACATTCTTTATAATATAAGTTGCATTCAAACCCAAGAATGCGTTCTAGGTATTACATCTACATTTGCTACACTAAACTCAGTGATCATAAATACAAAACCATTTTGTGCAGGAGTATTTCAAATAAGGGGAGGGAGGACCAGTACACCACGCTAACATTTATTGAAAATATATATACTTTTGTTCATTAACCAAGTATCCCACAGGCAATTTTGTGAGACTAATACTTTGGGCAATGGCACAAATAAGATGCAAGAATACCTGAAAAACAACTCGATGCTCAAAACTACAGAAGTCTACAACCAGGTAATGAGAACTTCCATTTTTCAAGCTTTCACGTTCCTTGATTCTCTCCATAGTTTTAAATGTGAGGCGGTCCAGCCAGTCTACTCGCTGAATTTGACCTCGTTCATACTTGTTCACAAGCTTTTCCAAACGCTCCAACTCCCCACGTTCGTGCCTAGGAACCTGATGAGAACAAACCAAAGTTTGTTTTATAACACAGAAAGATTTCGTCAAATTAAACAAAAAGAAAAATGGCCCTTATGCTTGTTTAAAGCATTCACTACCTTTCCAGGTGTACTAGTAGGAAATGTTCCATCTGCCTCTTTTCCTGCCCAAAGCCTAAGCTTTTGTTTCCCAGTTTTCAGCTGCTTTTTGTTATTGAAGAGAAGAATTGTAGCTCCTCCAATCAATCCTTCGCCATGTGAAAGATCCCAAACCTATTATTCATACAACAACATTACCAAAATAATGAAGCTCACACTTCACAAATTATAAAGCAAAGCTTCGGTAGAATGGAAGCTAATGAAATTCAAACATAACCAGATTTTAGTTCTTGCAACAATTCATAGTTGGCACAAAACAAGTTTTGTGCTATCACTATTTGAAGGAAGCATAAATAAGCTTGTAAGCTAAATTTGAAACTTACAGTGAAGGTGAGTTGTGACTGAGCAGTTAAGTCTCGATATTTAGTTGTTAAAGTGATGAGCTCATTCCAACAAAATGGTGGTCCAGTGGACTCCAACCTTCACCAGATAATTTTAAAATATCAAAATTCTCAAATACATTAAAATTTCAATGTAATATTATCACTATTAACACATTGCCGACTTGGTAAAACATTCCAAAAATTGATTAAGAAACCCCACCCAATTAAATTCAAATCTTTACTTTTAACACAACACCTCACTTACGAAGGTTGAGGCACATGGAGATGAAAGCAAGAACAGTTACAGAAGAGGTAAATCAGCAAAACAAATGTCATCCAGTAAAATTTATTCCTCCAGTACATAGGATCAAAACGTTTAAAAGAGTGCTGGGAACACACGCTCTAACACTGGCTTTCTAACACATTCTCTCCCTTTGATTAAAGTTTATTGAAAGTGTTATCCTATCATTCTTTAAACTTTGATACCAAAGTTGTGTCACGTGTGAAGTATATACCGGAATCAAAATAGCCCAATTTAAAAATACAAAACCTTGTTCTGGTGGGAAGGCCAAACGGCGCACCATCAATGTACAACGCACACTCCACGTACAACTCCGAGGTCCTATTCTCCGTGGGGGCATCGTTTTCTGCAATAAGCAAACAACACTAAACTGTGATGTGCACAATCATTGAAAGTTTAATTGATAGACATTTGAGATTGCACAAGAGCTCAAACTGAGACCAGATAATTGGTGAATAGAATCATGATATGAGAAATTAGAAACCTGAATTGGGGAATTTGGAAAGGGGGAAACTGCCTTCGAGACGCTCAACGCGGAAAGTGACCGGAAGATTGATGTCGCAGGACAAGAAGAAGCGAAACTCGTTACCGGTCATTGTACCTACTTGGTTGTGCTGAACCAGTGCTGGTTCAATCACTTGCACGATAACGGAAACAGAGTCCAATAGGATCGGAATTTGGATTCACCTTTATACCAGAAACAGAGGAAGAGAGTTACCTTCTTTTGCGTATTTATATGTTCTCCTTTTCGGCCCATTGTTTTAGGATTTTGCTTTTTGCACCGCTTACTTTCAAAATCCTTAGGGTTTCAAAGAAACATTATCGAAGGTTTCTGAATTGCAAATTAGTAGTTACTGTGGTTTGAGAAATAGTTATAGGAAATTATGAAGTAAAACTGTGAAAAATATCTCTAAACGATTTTACATGGTCTCGGCTGGGAAATTTTTCATGAAAAATGTTATGAAAAGAATTCTCACGAAAAAATTGATAATATACTTTAAAGTGTTCTTTCCCTAATGAATTTTAGTAAATAGAAAATCTTTGACAGTAATGAAAGATAAGTCGTTGAAAAGTTAGAGGAAAGTGAGACTTTTTTCTCATATCATTATTGTGTACTCTTTTATATTCAATGTTATTTAATGTCATCAAATACAGGAAGGAGGGGGAAGGGACATCGTTAAGGTGAGTTTAAGTATTGAAGTATTGACGACTTCTTTAATGAGATTATGCTCAATAACAATATCATTCAATTTTGATGTGTGAAATAGGTAGGGCAATCATAGTTGAAAATAAATTGCAAATGTTTCACTTTTTGGTTTGATTTGATTTCGTGAGAGACACTGTGAAATAAGAACATAATCATAGCATGGTAACATTATTCAAATTTTGAAAATTATACCAGTTACCTTGCGCTTTTCTTTTCAATGCCTTGCCATTACTCTGCTTTTGGAGTTTCGCTCTCCTCCTTTCTAGTCTTAGAATGAGGACTGAAATTTTCTTCAAGCAGCGTAGTGGAGAAGCGAGGGAATGTACGGTAGAATAGAGAGAATGTGGAGATTTGGGATGTGTAAAGAATTGGGGGTGTGAGAAGGGAAATTGGCTGATTGACCCAAAAGGAGCAAAAGAAGAGGTGTAAATATGAAAAAGGAAGGAGTGGGTGAAGAAGAAAAGAAACCACCTTCAATTTATTATTTTATTTTATTTTTAAACTGGATTAATCTATTTTTAACTTTTTTTTTTCTCTTTTTTAAGAGAAACTATAGAAAAAAAAATGAACACGACAGCAATAAAATGTGAACTATGGGTTCGCATTTTCTAAAACTAATACAAAAGTTAATAGTCTACGGTTTATTTTTTCTTCTTTTCCTTTTCTTTTAAGAAAATAAAAATTATAAAAATAAAGACAAAAATTAATTTTTTTATATTTTAGGGTTTAAATAAAAGAAAATAAAATCTAAATTTAATTAAATGACTATTTTTTTAATTTTCTTTAAAAATTGATTAAAAATATTTTTTTATTTTTTAAAATAAATTTTATTTATTAGACAAAATTGGATGTTGATAATAATGTAAAATAAAATTTCCATCACTCTAATTGACAATAAAATCAAACGATAACCACTTAGTTAAAATGTAAAAATTTTAAATATTCGATAAAATGAATTATTTTTACTAAAACTTAACTGAAAATACTTGAATTTAAAAAAATTAAAATATAATTAGATCTTATCAAAATAAAAGAGTTAAAATATTTCCTATTCAACTCCCACTAAAAATGTTCTTAAAAATTAAAATTGGATCTTCTAAGCAAAATATCTTATACCACAACTCTTTTTATTAAAAAATTTATTAACATTCTTCCTGAGACTCTTTCATACATCAAAATTACTTTTTTTTTCTATTATATCTACTTTAAACAAAATATTAAAATAAATTGCACAGAATTAAACTTTTATATTAAAAAATACTAAAGATAAATTTATGCATTTTCAAATGGTATGATCATATATATATATAATGAGGAATTTATTGTTTTTTATAAGATCATTCTTCGCTGGAAATCACTACTCTAGAATTTATTATTATTATTAATATTATTATTCAACCTTAATTTAAAAAAAAAAAAGAGGAAAATATGAAAGTAAGATTACCAAAATTCCACCAAAATGTTAGTGGCACAACCACTTCCAGCAATTGAAGATGCTTATGCTCGAAGAAGGTCAAGAAAAGTATCACTCGTAATCAACAAACGTACACTCATTAAATTCGATTAAGTAATCATCAATACACATTATTATTTTAGAATATAGCATTATTATCAGTTATTTATAGTAATATGAAAACTCTATTTGTACTTAGCAATACATGGAGAATGTTTGGTAAGTCTTAATAAAATTAATTTAATAATTTATAAGATAGTTTGACTTTTAAACTAAAACGGTTCAAGTTGATTTACACCAATATGTTAATTTTGATTACACAGCTGATTCTATCTTTTAAATGTTAAATAATTTAGGTTTAAATTTTGAACTTGATTTTGGCCTGTCTCTAAATTTGAAAGTGATTCCAATAATGTTAAATTTGTACTTATTTTAACTCATATAATTTTAAATGTGGTCTGATTTCCTATAAAAAAATAATCACAAATGTAATTGGCCTAGCATTAAAAGTCTAACTAATATATAAAATTCAAACATAATTAATTATCATATGTAGAGTTTGAGTAGGTATAAGTTTTTTATACTTTCAACAACTATTGGGACAATTTACTATTTTATACTAAGAAATATAATTTTGTATTAACAATATAGATAAGATTATAACCAAGCATACTTGTTGTAGAATCAAATACTAATAAGATATTAAGACCATTGAAATTAATTAACTTAGGTTCACCCCATAGAATATTCGTTAAAATATTACAAATAAATCAATTATTCATTATTTATTTATTACTTCATTTATAATTTTTGTTGATTTGGATGTGAAAGTGTTTTTACACATACATATAAGAGGATAAAAATAGTTCAAAATATTAAGACATCTAAGCTAGAAGTAATAAAAAAATATTTAGATTTTATGGGATCCAGCAAAAACATTTATGAATAAAAATCAAAAGTTTGTAAGAGTGCTTCAAGTGTACAAAATGCCTTTTGCTTCTACACAAGAGAAAAGATTATGTGGAACAAATCAAATGCATAACTATGTTAAATTTCAATATTCAAAGCACAATATGATACGCCAGCACATTATATGTTATATAATCAAAATATTGTTTTATATAGAGACAAATTAGCTTAGACAAACAAAAGTGTCACTTTCTCCATAAAATTATTTAATATATTGTTTACCTAAATCAAAATTATATGTTATATAATTTTCAAAATATACTAAAATTAATGTTTTCGATATTTTGCTGTTATTGTTCAATTTTAATCAAATTAATATTGATAATTGTTATAAGTTAAGAACTGAATTGATAAAATTTATTTTCTTATATAAAACAATGAACGATATAGTATAATAAAAACTATATCAATATAATTTAATGTCTTTATATATATATATATATATATATATATATATATAGAGAGAGAGAGAGAGAGAGAGAGAGATTGATTCCATTTATAAAACAAATAATAGAAAACTAAAACTGGATAGAGATGAAGTTTTTGAAAATTTTGAGAAAAAAAAAATTGTGATGCAAAAATTAGTTTATGTATTAATCAATTTATACAAAATATTTTATTTATTTATTTTACAATCATAATTTCAGTTGATGATTAAACTAGTTTTATTTTATTAAAAAATATTTCACTTTATTGTTTTTAGTTTTTTTCTAAAAGGTATTTATGTATAAATTTATTGAATATATCTTAACTCTAAAATTTCCTAGCAATTATTCGCATGTATATAAATTATGTTAGACAAAAATAAAACGTGGCGTACAAAAATAAGATAAATAACACATTGGCACTGCAACCATGATCTCATGACACGGAGGAAAAGATGATTTTGAGTTTTGCAACAAATTGGATGCATTCGACACGGTTAAGGATGAAAATTGGGCAATTCTTTTTTGTATTTATCAAAAGTAAATAATTTTTTTTATTAAAATAAATAAATTGTGTAATCGAGGTACAATTTCATTAAAGAAATCCTACACAATTTTAGAAAAGAAAAGAAATCATGCTAAGATGATAGGATTTTAATTTTTTTAATTTTAAATTTAAGAAAATAATATAAAATAATTAAAAATCTATTTTCATTTAACTTTTCAGTAATAATTTTTTTAGTGTATATTTAATAATGGAGTCATTATATTGTATAAAATTATCGAAAATTTTATGTTATTAAAATTTATGGCAAAATTTTAAAATGATTACAACTTTTTAAGTATTTTATTTATATTTATTTGAACTATATGTAGAGATTATTAGATGAGATAAATATGACATAAATTAATAGTTATCTTGTAGTGTCATCTTTTAAAATGTCAAAAAATGTTATTTGAGAAAAAATTAAAGGTTTTTTTGTAGTCAATTAAAATCATGTAAATGCATAAATTTTTGTATTTGAAAAGTCACAATGCTGAGATGAAAGAATGAAAGACAAAAATGATGGTGAGATATAAAAAACTACTTATCAAATAATAAATATGGTGGAATATAACAAACTACTTATCAAATAATAAATATATGTATAATTTATAATAACACTTGAGTTTAGAATATTCTTTCCGTGACATATATAACAATTGGGTAGTGAAAGATGCTAAATAATTGAACATTTACAACATATAGTAATTTTCATAGCCTAATCCTAAACTAGCTCTCAATCTCAAGAAACATGTTAAATCACAATAAAGTGGAGTATTACGTAAGCACGTGCCTATTGCCTTGTTTGAGTTTTTTTAGAACAAAACTAGTATTACCTGGGTAAATATTATATTTCTACAATTTGAGTCCTATAACCTTAATATTTCTATAGTTACTCACAATGTTAATAATATTTAGGATAGAATATATATCTTTGTTAACACCATCACTAAAATATTAGACTTTATACAACTATGTATAACTAAGTTGCTATATTTTCTACATTGTGACGAATGCTTTATGTGTCTTTTATGAATAGATACTTTTTGGGCATTTCTAACAATATTAATTTTGATTCAAATTTTGGTATTTCTAATTTTCAACAAACAAGAGAACTAAAAAGCTCTTTTCTATAACATTTTTCCATTTCTAATTTCTATTTTAGGTTCAGAATTATAACAAGAAGATTGTGAAAATATATACAATGGTTATGTAACAAATAAGAGAAATACAAGTATCAATATGAACTTTAGGTAAATGAAACAAAATGGAGACCACAACAAGTAACAAATATGGGTAAAATATGGATAAATAACGTAGAAGCAGATACTACAATAGACGTACCCCAGGGTGGGAGAGGAAATTGATGTACGAAAATTGTTTATAATTACAAGTTTTTAATTGTATCTTCTTCTAGATATTTTTTTTAATATATATAAATTGATTTTACAAAATCATTAACTTTTAGTAGTGAAACTTAACATGTGTTTTCATTAAAAAATTGTTTTCTATTTTTTTATAAATTCAAGAATGTTACAGAGTCAATAACTTTATATGAAAATTTGAAGATTGGACTATTAAATTATAAGTTTATATTAACATGATTGTTGATATCACTTTTTTAAAATTGAACGATAGTAACAAGGTGATCAAATGATTCATATTTAATTGTATTTTAAAGATATATATATATATATATTACATCAATTTCGAATTTGGACAAACAAAATTTAAAATAAATATAGAATTATATATAATTTATGTGATAGAGACCTTTTAACTACAGTGAGTTATAGAAAAATATGATAAAATTTAAATATATTAAATGGTAATTTGATTTGTCATCAACATTTTTCCAAAATTCACCACATTAAAATTTATTTTCACATAAATCATATATATTAATCTAAAACTTTTGTATGTCATATTTATTTAGTTCAAAATTGACATAATGTATATTCTTCAAAATGTACTAAAACATAAATTATTCGATAATATTACTGTTGTTGTTTAATCTTATCAAAAAATTACAAAAAGAAACACGGTTATTTAAAATTATAATCCATGGAATTTACTTAAGAAGTTATTAATAGTGTAATATTTGGTAAAGATTATATTGGTGTAATTTAATCCCTCCCATAAAGGAGATATCAAGTTTAGGAAGATATTAAATTACATTAGTGTAACTTTTATTAAATATCACACTAATAAATATCTTTCAATTAAATTATATATATATATATATATATATATATATATATTCACAATTAAATTAAAAATTAATTTTGACATAAATCACACAAATGCTTATATTAATATAAAATTATTTAATGTCTTTATTTATATCAAAATCAACATAAAGTTACATTTTTTAAAAAATATATATTTAAGTGAATCATTTAATCATTGGTCAATTTTGAGAAAAATTGACAAGGATAATTATAATAATACAAAATTATAGTTTAATAGTTAGATAAACGAAATTTACTATTGAAAGTCTCACATTTGATAAAAGTTAAAATAATGTAATTTGATTTCTTCCTTATATTACATGTAATAAAATATGGAGATATTAAATAAGACTTGAGTAACCTTACACTATTCAATATCTTTCAATTGAATTCCATCTACAATCTTTAAAAATGAAATAATGGATTATAAAAAATAAAATAAATATTTTGAAAGAAATACTTAGATGAAAAATCATTGCATACTCTTGATTTTGGCATTTACAAACACAAAAATTAAAACACATATACGAAATGTATAACATAGATTCATGTGTAAAGTTTCATATGAAAGTTTTCACGGTTCTTCTGTATATTTTTCAGTCGATTTAAGGATATAAATGTTCTAATCATTAATATTTTATTCTTCGTACAATGTTTTGAAACAAAATAAAAACTCACTAAGATTTGCACAAAGAAAGGAAAACACTAGTATCTAAAACTCCATTGTTATACATTTACTAAGTTGATTTTAGAGAGGATAAAAATAAATTAAAGTGGTTAAGTACAAAAGGGTTTGTAAATTTACAATTCGATACCTTTTCGTGATATTTATCATAGTATCCCAAATTTTAATTAATGATGAGATGGTTTAGACAAAAAAGGAAACAAATCACTCAAGGTTTGCAATTTTGAATTTGAAATCATCCCTGGTCAACACAGTTTACAATATCTATGTACATTATAATAATTTTTAAATTTGTATGTTTTCAAGAACAAACATAGAAAAGGCCAGACATTTATGAGTAAAAATTTAGAATATGAAATAAAAATAAAAATTAAAAACAGAAGTAAACGGATTCTAAAGAAAAAATTTAACATAAAAAAAAAAACATCAATTACATTCTATAATCCATGGGATGTTACTTGTAGCTAAATAAATATTAATGACATTCGTTACTTATGAATAAAACAGTAAAGAAACAAAAAAAAGTGATAAATTAAATAATTTTTTATTGTATGTTCATGAATACATAATAAAAATATAAAATATACTTAAAAAATACCACCACTAAATGCTTTTTCACGTCTTTCTGATAATAAATTTTTTAATTCCAAATAAATAGTAAAAAACGTAAGAAGTAACAAAGTAAATATTTATTAATGTATGTTCGTAAATACTTCATAAAAATGTTAAATTTATTTTATTGAATATAAATATTTTAATATATTTATGCAGACCATAAAAAATCTCACAAATTAATAATAGTTGTCTCCATTTCTTATGCAACACCCACTCCTTCCTATATTCTATTCATAACTCTCATCATTCATCCATCCACTTTCCTTAATCTTTCATTCCAGATCTCTCTTACCTTCTTCTTCCTCTCTGTGACCCTTTTCTTCCATCATTGTTGTTGTGTCTGTATAAGCCTGATCTTTGTGTTTTTTCTTTCTTGTAAAACATTTCCATCGCAAGGTATGTACTGGGTTTTTGCTTGAATTGATCTTCCATCTTTTGATGTCTCAAAGCTTTTGACTTTCTAGATTGTAGTGCCTGATTTGCTCTGTTGATGGTGGATTGCGTTGCAGCTTTCCATTTGCCCTCTTGTGACCAACACAAAGATGTTCTGAACACCAAGATAATGATTTTTTTGTTGTTATGTATGCCAGCATTTAATCAGTTTTTTCATTATTTCTTTTAGTTGTTGTTGATCCGAGTGAAATGTTGTGCTTTCATGTTCATAAATTTATAAATCACTTAATAAATATGATATTTATCTTGTTTGTTTTGCTGGATATTTAGTTTCGATTACTCTTTTGTCTTGCTAATTCATCTGATGCAATCAAATTTTAATAACACCCATCAGATTTGTTTGACATGTCCATGGCTTCCTTTGTTGAAAGGAAGAAAGGCCAGTTTTTGTTTTTGTTTTTTTTTCCATTGTACAAAAAAATGGGAAGAAGGACATATATGCATAGGGGATAATATATATTTTCTTTGCCAGTTTCCGAACTACTCAAACTGATGTAGGCAAAATCCATTCATTTTTTTCTTTTTCTGGGGAATTCATTATACCATTGTAACACTTCTAACCTTTCTTTTTTATTGTTACAATTTGGTTATATAACAATTGATGGACATTTATTTATTCATATAACAAACTTTCTCAAATATGATTCTGCATAAGAATGGCTTCCCTAGATGCTTTATGTGATTATTTAAGTGAATATTAGGCCACATTTCAGAGATATTGTTGTTGGAGGTTAGACACCTACTGCTGAACTGTTTTTGTTTATGATTGGTAGTGAATATATCTGCCGTGAGTGATCCATGTTTGGGGTTTCAACACATTTGAGAGCTTAACATAATTGTTCTCCTTTATTCGAGCTTGGGTCTAGCTTATGAGACCGTAGGTGGAGTGAAGATGGATGTGTGGCCACTGAAGGAAGGACAAGATAAGGAATGATTGAATACGAAGAGATATTAGCATAACTTATTGAGGAAAAGAAGATAGAAATTCGGTATGCAAAGAAGTCCACTCGAGGCATTGGTGAGGAGTGTAGATGACATGATTTTTAGCTCCATGAGAAGCAGTAAAGAGAGATCAAAAAGGACATTGGACAAATTAAAAGGGATTTCATGGTGAATAACATACTTGATAGTTTGGTTTTTAACTAAGCCCCGTCATGTTTTTTGATCCATGTATCCAGCCTTGCTTAGTGGGATAAGGCTATTGTTGTTGAAAATCAATATAAGATTTTGTTGAACTCTAAAACTTGTTATTGTTTGAAACTCAACTCAACATTTGCTTCCAAGGAATGTCTGCATTAACTTCTTAAAAGCAGAACTCTTTTAGTTGATGGTTTGGTCTTTATTTCATTAAAGAAGCTAAATTTATTAAGCTGCTTTGAAATTGTGTTTGCCTAAGTTTCTGCTTCTAAGCAGAAGAAAAACCCAAAAAGGGCTTGAGAAGTGTATGATTAATTGTACTTATCTTTACTACAAATCACTTTTCTTGGTATTACCGAACTTGCAAATAACTCTGCTTTGGAACTTTAGATTTTAATCTTAAGAAGTATATGATTTTAATCTTAAGAACTTTAGATTTTCCTTTGTATTTGTGAAAATATTTCACCTAGATATTGATGAAAGTAAATATTTATTTTGTCATCTTCAAATATTTTATTTTTCCACATTTGCACTAAATGCTAAACAATTAACATTGGTTTCGACCCAAACATTAGTTTCTAAATATTTGCAACTCAACCTTGAGATGGAATTTGTCTATTTTCATCATTTTGTTTGAACATGTAGGTACATTGGTATATTGATTTTTATGTTCTTTTTCACTAAATTACTTGACAAGTAGGAGATAGAAGTATCGTCACAGCAAAACCAACTTATAAGTATACCTCACTAGACCATCAACTCTCCTAAACTTATAAGCTAAATAGTAAAAAGTATTGTGCTAATGTGTTTTTCGGTGCTGTAACATTTTGTGTTAACTTTTATATAAAGTTGATGCTGAGTTTTTCCTTTAACCTTTTCTTCTAGATAATATTTGGGAGCTTCACTAATATTCTTTCGAGGCTACATACTTGAGCTAGGCAATCACATATCCAGGGATAATGTTTGGAGGCAACAATGGAAATCGCTTGCTTCCTGTTTTCTTGGATGAGACTCAATTTCGGCATCAAACAAATGCGTCAAATCAGTTGCAGTTGTTTGGAAATTGTAAGTTTTCGCTTTTCTTTACTCATGTAACTAAAATTTTTCACTAAATCATTTCAATGTGGTTGTTAAACAGGTTATCTCCGTTTTCATCCACTTACGTTTTTTATATTTTTCTGGTTTAAGATTTTTACTCAAATTCTACTTTCCTTCTTGTACTCTCAACAATTCTATCCTCTTGTTGCTGTTGGTAATAGGCATATTTATATCATCTCCCTTCCTTTTTTGTACTATGATGGAATGCCTTATGAACTTCGTCTTGGCTACTTGTATGGATGTTTTGCATGCATTGTTTGCATGTGACACCTAATTTCGTCGGACATAATCGATGCTGACATGTGTGCCTACTTATCCTGCACTCTTTCTCTTATGTTTTGGTTTTGAAGCAC
>Ga0099824_1005285_pt1 | contig 18242 bp, 14 predicted proteins | sample SiratrowhiteBW_FD_76837 | JGI IMG/M metagenome (GOLD analysis project Ga0099824, IMG submission 76837) | Root nodule microbial communities of legume samples collected from California, USA - Siratro white BW | ecosystem: Host-associated > Plants > Roots > Nodule | place: USA: California... | reverse complement strand
CTGGTGTTAACACTATGGACCAAAACTTAAATATATATATATATATATATATATATATATATATATATATATATATACACACACACAAAATTATATTTTATAAAATATAAATATTCTTTGATATGTTTATTATATATTTTTTACATATTATTATATTGTTTTTTTGTTATATATATATATATATATATATATATATATATATATATATATATATACACACACACAACATTCAATGTTGTAAAATCTAAATACGCTGTGATGCATGACTTATCTATTATTATTTGATTTGACAAAATCTACACGATTCAATTTGTATATCCACCACTCTGCACCTTAAGGACTTATACTGCTCTTTCACGACTTTATGTAGGACAAAGAAGAAGTACAACACCACATATCCGTTTTGCTTTTCGTAGGGTTATCTTGTGGCATTGGGATGCTTTTGTTCACAAGGCTATTTGGTGCTGCAATAATAACTGGTATTGAAAATGGAGTGTTTTATCCATCTGTGCTCTTCAACTCATTTTGGACAGCTAGAATTCACTTGTGCTGAAAAGGTTAGAGCCAATCCCATAACTGATGATTTTATATGCCTTTTCAGCTTTCATCGGACCAAAGAATTCACACATAGTACCTGCAGCTAGCAGTTATGTAAAGGTTTGTTTCTACTTGATTTTATATCCTTTGAATTAAATAAAGACTGCAATCCGTGCTCTATAAATTCTAGAAGTTATAGAACTATTCTGGAGACAAGTAATTTATCAGTTCATCAACAAAGTTTTCTTGTAATTGTAAATGAAGGTATTATTGCTTTTTCTCCAAAGAGACAGAATCTTGTAATAGGAATTTGCTACATTAATTGTTTTTTAAATGATATGTGGCGGTGTTCTCATCTACTTATTTTCATGCAGTGAATTTTCCGTTACAGTTTTCTTTTTCTTTTTTCAATTTTAGATTCGAGGCTTGGCATCGCCTGCCTTACTTGTTGGATGGATTGCTCAAAGTGCAAGGTGCAAATATGCTATTTATTTCTAACGTCTGACTCTCTGATGTAAGTAGTTGGAAATTTTTATGTCAAATCTGAGATACTGGTCCAGTCTTGTTATTCTATTTCATGTAGCATTTGATATAAATACTGTTCAATATATCAGTAGATTATTCTTGATATTTTATTGTGTAAAATTCGTTTGCTTTAACATTTCTGAAAACATCTCTATATCTGGAATATATGTTGTCTATCTCTTATATTTTAAGCAAAGTATGCATTTTCCTCTTTCTGAGTTTTCTTTAAAAAATAATTGTAATTATGAATAACCTTTTAAAGTTTCTCTTATATTCGCAGAGCTTAATACATACTCGGTACCAATGTTTGCTTTGTCTGATTTGAAGAATATGCTAAGATTTGGCTTGTTAAATTAATTAATGGTTTTAGTATTCATGTTCTGCAGTCTTGGTATGAAAGATTCCTGGGGACCCTTGAAAGCTTTGGCTGCTGCTAGTTTTATAAATATAAGTGGTTGTATAATTTTGTGCGTCTATTTAGGCTATGGTATTGTAGGGGCAGCATGGGCTACAATGGTTTCACAAGTATGCTGAACTAACTCTTATTTATGATAATGTATTCAATTGTATTATATACGGTTGTACCCATTCTCAAAGTACTAAGCTCATTGTGCACTGCTTTTCTCTTCCCTTTTTTTGCTTCTAGATTGTTGCTGCTTGCATGATGATTCAAACTCTAAACATGAAGGGATATAATGCACTTGCCTTCTCCATTCCTTCAGGGAAGGAACTTTTGACAATATTTGGGCTTGCTGCTCCTGTATTTATGACAATGATGTCAAAGGTTGTCTCTAGTGTAATACTAGTTCTGTAGCTTTGTACACAGCAGTCTAACCTTTTAATATAATCTGAAGTTATGATGTTTAGGTGGCTTTCTACTCACTACTTATATATTTTGCTACATCAATGGGTACACATACAATGGCTGCTCATCAAGTTAGTTTTATTTCTGTTTCCTGTTTTGTGACTATTCCTTCCTTTCCCTGCTATATGACTATTTATTTTCTCCAAAAACGAAATTCTTGGACAATAATAATCTAATCTCTTGCTTCAGGTCATGGTCCAAACATATTCCATGTGTACAGTATGGGGTGAACCTCTCTCCCAAACTGCTCAATCATTTATGCCTGAGCTGATATATGGAGTAAATCGGAGTTTGTCAAAGGTTAGTGTTTCTCATTTATAATGTCACAAATCATACTCTGATGTCAAAAGGTATATTCCCTGTCTTCATTTCTACTACCTTTGATCTCTCTACCCCCTTTTTCTTGTTTTCATTATATCAAACAGGCCCGATTGCTTCTAAGGTCTCTTGTGGTAATTGGAGTTATACTTGGCTTATTGTTAGGGATTGTTGGAACATCAGTTCCTTGGTTATTTCCCTACATTTTTACACCTGATCGGATGGTCAGCCAGGAGGTCAGTTTATTCTTTTTTCAAAATTTAGATTACATATTTGTGTTGTTTCCTCTTTCATTTTTAATCCGCTGCAACCTGTTTCAAAATGTGTGGCAGTGCTATCAATCATTAGAAGCTAAATTGCTTTCTTCACCTGTGGTTTATTTTGTCCCTTGAGAGTCTTATGAATTTAAATCATAGTCTGGATAATAATGTTTTTAAAGCTGGGATAGAGACATTAAAACGGTAAAGATACTGATGCACAGTCAAACCATTGTAAATTATACACAAAATAATAATCAAATATAAAACATAAAGAGGATTCTTTTGGTTAGATTTGAAAATAACAAAGGACCATATTATTATGTCTCTTGCATTGTTAAAACTTAATAGCAAGAGTTGAATTAATAAATAAATTTAAGTTACATAAATACTATTAGTAAAATGAGTAGATATGATTTAAGATGAGCTATTATGAAGATTTTGTGAAATAAAAATGCCACCACGTATAACAAAGAAGTAGTTGCCAGTGGCAAGGTGATGACGGACGAAGCTGGAGGTGTCAAGTTTGAATCCTGAGATTAGATGTATTTGCACAGATTTTTATGAATTATACTGATTTGGAATTTAGACTATACATAACTGTTAACTACTGTATTTGTAACCATGCAGATGCATAAGGTGCTGATTCCATACTTTATAGCCCTCGCTGTAACACCCCCTACTATCAGCCTTGAGGGAACATTGCTGGTATGTGTGTTCACTTCATCTTCTTCCGTACTTGTTCTTCTAGGATGTTTAAGATTTTTGGGTGTGTTTGGGTAAAACTTGTATTTGAAAGTTGCACAGCTGTGCAGAAAAATGGTGCAGCTGTACAATTTGTCATGCAGAAAGAGGCATGCGATTTTTAATATTAAATCCCTTTCCTCAGCCCTTAAATCCTTTATTATGACCTAAAAACCCTCATCACCTTTGGATCCCCTTGAAGGTTTACCCACAATGATCTGGTTATTGTACAATCCATGGGATGCATCAAGCTTCACGTGTTGTTTATGAGCATAAGGTTGATGCATACTACTTTGAGAGAACATGGGTAGCTACTAGTGATGACATTTGTTTGAGGAACTACTAGTAGCATGCATCAGTCTTCTGTTCATAAACAAAGTGCTTGACCTTGATGCATCCCATGGTAGTGGGTCTAGCATAACCCATAAAAAGACGAGGTCCTGGGAGCTGATTTTTCCATTGGACTCACCTCGACAAAAAAAATAGTTGATGCTTAAAGCCTATGCATAATCTTAGGTGGAGAAAGAATGTGGAGTTGCAATGCGATGCTGTCCACTCGTTAGTGACTGCCTCCAGAAAGTCTTTGGGTCAATAGGTGGATGAGGGTTTGTGTTTAATTCCACAAGTAGGAAACCCAAAAATGGAATTGAACTCAGCCAATGCAATGTTAACAACATGCAAAGAAGTACTGAGAAATTTCAAAACCACTGTTAGGTACAATTTTTCCTTCTTTGTGGCAAATCTTATCCACCCCACATTGCCTAACAAAATTGAAATCATCCCTCAGAACTAGAAAATCAAGGGAGGTGAAATCCAAGTACATGGTGGTATGAGTGCTGTGACCCCACATCACATTGTACCTTGTCTAATGGAAAGGGTGGTAAGGAATACAAGAACCAAAATTGTTGGTGGGCGATTGCGATGTTATTCTTTTGTACGACAAATGTTAGTTTTTCCGTTGGGGCACTCAAACCCACGATTTGGATGAGTAAGGGTAGTGGTTATCCACTACCCCTGATTACCAGTTTAAAATTACCAGTAAATTATTCTATACCCATAGATATTTATTTTATTTTTTGTAAATTTAAAAAAAATTGTTATCTAAATATGAAGTCAAATAAAATTTATCCTAAAGTATAATCCAAATAAGATTGCATTTATCAAGATAGTCTATCTCAGTTGATTGTGAGTTATTCTAAACTCCTTAGCATGTGTTTTATTTCTACGGATAAAAGAAATAAAATTCCATCATTAGTCTTTTTTACAAAAAAAACAAATTTAAAGAAGTTGCATTGTAAAATATAATGTTAAATAAAAGAACAACTTTAATTTCATTAGTCTAAATAAAAAAAGCATAAATTTATGAAATCAAACTCTAGAAATTCTTTAATTGTTAATGTTTTCATCGCCAACAACTTTACTTTGGTCCCTTGATTATAAAAAAAATCGAAATAAAAATCACAACAATTGACCTAAAGATTTTATTAAAATTTGAATTAAATATTGAATAATCACAACATCCTTCTTTTGTACTTTTACTTCCAAGTCAACCTTTATTCCCTTTGTGGTTCCCATGTCCTCCCCGGGCTTGGGTTGGAAGATGACTCAACATCTTTCGCTTGGAGGCCATTGAGCTGCAACAATGGAGGAGAGAGGGAGAAGATTAGTGGGTCGTAAGAGAAGGTTTTGATGTGGGAAAGGGTGATTTGTGAGAAAAAAAATCAGAGATAGGAAGATTTGGGTGAAGTGATGGTGGTGGCAGGTTATATGAAGAAGCGACCGTGGTGGTTTTGGGTGGATGATGAAGATTTTAGTGGTGGAGTCAGAGAGCTAAGAAGGGATAAAGGTTTAGGTTAGAAAGCGGGATTTTAAGGTTGGGAAAGGGATTAGAAAATCATCCCGCATGACAAATTGTGCGGTTTGACAGCTTCAAAGTTCAAGAAATTTGAAGCTGTCTTGCATGGTCCTGCACCGCTTCCAACAGGCTTTTTTTTCCTTCTGCAAGACCTCCGATGCAATATAACACTCCTTGAACAACTCAATTAATGGAAAAATCCTCCATTATCCATGCAATAACTTGTTAGTCCTACTTTGTGTGTTTCATTAAGTCTCTTAAGCTCATCTAAATTGTGTTGTTTCAAGTTTAATTAATATTTTGATATTTTTTTGTTATAATGGCATCTAATGCTTAATTTGATGATGATGATGATAATTTAATTTTATGCCCAGCATTGCAACTCATTAGAAACAGGGACCTCTGCATGTGTCACATAACAACTGCTATTGCAACTTTAATGTATGTTTACCCGTGCAGGCTGGGCGGGATCTGAGATTTATAAGTTTGTCAATGGTTGGATGCTTTTGCGTGGGTTCACTAGTATTATGGGTAAACACCTTTCCTTGAACTCGTGGCGTACATATATTGCTTGACCAATTTTGCCTGAAACATCAATTTTTTTGTGATGCCCAGGCCTTGAGTAGTAGATTTGGTTTGCTAGGCTGCTGGTTTTCTCTCGCAATATTTCAATGGGTAAGAATATGACCTAGAGCTTGTACTAAGTTAAAGTACCAGTTCCTTGAGTATTCTGATTTGCAATTCCGTTATGGTTGTTAGGCTCGGTTTTCAATGGCCCTCCAGCGCCTTCTTTCTCCCAAGGGCATTTTATACTCCGAAGATACAGACCAGTATGAGCTGCTAAAGCTAAGGACTGCCTAGTTTGTGTCCTCGGTTTTATACTTCATATTACAAGGACAGAAGACTGTTGGGTCATCTCAACCCACGGGTCATCAGTTTCATAATTCATTTTATCTGTGACTTAGATTGGATAGAATAATTGAATTTTCCTTCCATACCTATATATTATTACTATAATAAGTAGCATAAAAATTAATTCAGATCCTTTTAGTGTTGCAATTTGTATCTATTTATGTAATACTTTTCTTTTTAAATTTGTTTTTTTTACATTTTTATTTTTATTTAACTGCCATCTTCAAAGTATAGAATAATATTAATTACTCTTTTATCATTTATATAAACTTTCACTTAATATTTAATTAATTTACGTATATTTGTATATTATGATATAGAAATGAAAAATATAAAATAGAAAACTTTATAAGTATTTATTAAATCAATAAAATTTGTTGTATTTTTAAATCTTTTAAGAGAATCTTGAATTACACCTAAAAAGAAAGTAATATCGTATGACTCATATTACTTCAGATGTAAACCGTGAACTATAAGGGCATTCAGAACATTTAGGAAAATGTTGTCTGGTAATAAATGAACTTTGGGGGTGCGGACTATTTTTCACGTGGTAGAAGGATAGCGCTTGTCTGATGCAATTGGAGAACACGTGATCATTTTTTTCAGCATCGAACTATCTTAACATCTAGAAATGAACCTCCAAGGAGGTACACCTTCTAAATATGGGGTGTAGAATGTAATGGCCTAAACTTCTACTAATCCTCACATATCACCTACACTAAATAAATAAATAATCATCTCAAATCAACGTTGACGTTTATATTTACAAATATTAAATTACCTATCCCAAGCAATCCATTATGCAGAAACGAAAATGAACAGAACGTGAAGAAGGAATTAGGCCTCTCGAAGAATCAAATATGTAAAATTTGTTGCGGAAAGGGACGCCACGTACAAACTACAAATATAATTTAGGCGTGGAGGGTTTTCAAGTGGCATTTAGACAATGACCATGTCCCCGTGCCTCTTCGTTCTCATTCGACGAGAATGTAAGTTCAAATCTCGTGATTGGGTTCTTCGGTGAAGAAGACCATGGTGATAGATGCACAACATGCACATGCACTTGCACCCTCCAAAGTCACACTGTTGTCCACCATGCAAATCACATCACTCATTTCTATTTTATTCAAACAGTACCATGAAAACAAAATGGTTGAGACTTATGCCCTTGATTCTGTAACCACACATCAATTTGTGATGGTGACCCAGATATAAAAATGGAATTAAATAAAAAATAAAATGCGTTTTTAATTCCATTTTTATATTTTAAAACTAAAAATGGAAAAAACGCCGACGCCCAACACAGCCTAACCATTTTGGGTTACAAATCCCTTTCGTTTCGTTCCCCCCATTCACCAAAGCCGAGAGCGAAGGATGGCATTCAAACTCAAACAACTACCTCTTCCTTCCTCTCTTCACTCCTCTCCCCGCCAAAACCCTAATTTCACACTTTCAAACCATAGTTTCCCTCGTCTTTTATCTGCAACTTCTCTTCCTTTCAGTCTCTGTCTCTCAAGCACAGCTTCATCATCCACGTTTCACCGCACTGCATTCGTAACTGCTTGCGCGTTTCGAAGCGATGAACTCGCTGCCGAAGGCGAAGAAGGAGAAAAAGAAGAAGAAATGTCGAGGCAGGGTGAGAAAAAGGAGCTCGCAAATCGAGGGATATTGGATCAGATAAAGGAAATTGTGATGTTTACAGGTCCAGCAACCGGACTTTGGATATGTGCACCACTTATGAGTCTCATTGATACTGCAGTTATTGGTCAGAGAAGCTCCATTGAACTTGCTGCTCTAGGTATTGAAAGAGATTAATCGTTGCTTAATTCACATTATTAGGTTTTATTTTAATTATGATAAATATCTCGTTTATCTTATTTTAATTTCCCACGTGCAGGTCCTGCTACTGTTGTTTGTGATTACATGAGCTACGTGTTCATGTTTCTATCAATTGCCACTTCCAATATGGTTGTCACTGCCCTTGCTAAACAGGTTGGTAGCAAATGTGTGAGATTTTTGGATGTCGAATAAGATGCATGTGTCGTTACAAAAAATTGATGTTCTTATTCATAGTTGTTCTGCCACTCAACTCGAACAAGTATTGCCAAAACTGACTAGTAAACACCTTGTCTCTATCTGTAACAATGTTGTAGGATTAACATGTAGTTTGGCTGGTCTTCATGAATATCTCAGCCACTTGCTTGCTGGTGTAACCGGCTTTAAGTGTAGAGAAATGGGCGTATTTGGATAATATATCAATTACCACCAAAATCACCGAAACCATTGGAAGAGGGAAGCCCTGCGATAAAATCCATAGCTAAATTTTCTCGTATTTGATCTGGAATACGAAGGGGTTGAAGTAAACAAGAAGGAAGAGTATTTTCAGTTTTAGCTTGTTGACAAACGAGGCAATCCTGAACGTATTGCCTGACATCTTTGTGCATGGCCTGCCGATAAATTGGGCTGTTATTCTGGACAAGTTGTAGCAACACCAGCATGTCCCCCTAGCAATGAGATATGAAACTCATACAGAATCTGTTACTAATTCATGTTCTGCTAGAATAACTAGCCTACCTTTCGATTATAACAATTGATAATGTACTGTGTAATGAGAGTTTAGAATCAGCACATACAACCTCTTTCAGCATTGAATAAGCTGAAATCTTGGTTGAGATCAGACCAAGAAGAATGATCTTGATACTGAATCTGCTGTCTCATTATCTATACCAGGTTTAGATTCAATTGTAAAGTCATAGACCAACAACTTGGGTAGCCAATATTTCTGTTCTGGCGTCTGGAGTACTTTTTCAGTTGAACTCCGTAAACTTTTCTGATCCATCTTAATCACAAATTTGTAGCCAAGGAGGTAAGTCCTGAACTTAACAACAGGCTCAGATATAGCATAAAACTCCCTGCTATAGTCTTACTGCTTCTGCATTGTAGTTGTCAATTGGATGGTGATTTTTGCTCAACACAGCACCTATCCCTAATCCGAGGCATCTATTTCCAAGCCAAAAGTTGAGAAAAATCAGGAAGAGTTAGTACTGGGGCCTGAGCAATGGCAGTTTTGAGATCTACAAAGGCTGTGGCAGTATGATTATCTCAGTGGAAATTTTCTTTCTTAAACAAATCTTAAGAGGGTTGGTTAATGAAGCATAACTCTTTATAAATCTTCTATAGTATCCTGTAAGCGCCAGAAGGCTTCCTAATTGTTTAAGATTGAAAGGTATAGGCCAATCAAACAGTACCTCCACTTTACTTTTTGTCCATTCCCACTCCTTTACTTGAGACTATGTTCCAAATAATCTACTTGCTGCAATATCTGAAGTGCCACCTCCAAATGAGACTAATGGGAGGACCAAGAAGAGCAATAAATCGATATATCATCAAAGAATACCAAGGCATATTTCCTCAAGGATACCTTGAAAAGCTTCATTCATTAAGCTCTGAAGAGTTGCAGGGCCATTAGTTATTGCCCAAATGGTTTCATCAACCATTCATAATGGTTGTGGTGAGTTCTAAATGTTGTCCGATGTCTATCATTCTCCTTGACTAAAATTTGATGATATCTGAATCTTAAATCCAGCTAGGTGAAATAAGTTGCTCCATATAATTCATTAACAACTGGCATAGGAAAACTGTCTTTTATCATGATTGTATTCATAGCTCTATAATCAATAAAAAATCTTCATGTGCCACTTTTTTTTTTACAATAGGAGAGGAAAAGGGGCTACTGTTTGGCACAATAATACCTTCTTGTAACATGTCTCAAATAATAATATTTGCTGTTTCTAAATTGTATGTCTTTCATGAAAAACTTCAATGTTGCACTATTTAAATATGTGATAATACAATGACCACATCTTTATCTAGTATTAAATCTACATGACCTTTTAGATTCCAATCTGCATATCTAACTTGTTGTGTACTTTTGGGACTTGTACTAATTTTTTCACGAGCTTCTGTAGGACAAACAAGAAGTACAACATCACATATCTATCTTGGCTTTTGTTGGGTTATCTTGTGGCGTTTTTATGCTTTTGTTCACAAGGATATTTGGTGCTGCAATAATAACTGGTATTGAAAATAGAGTGCTTTAGTCACTTGTGTTCTTTCACACATTTTGGAGAACAAGAATTCACTTGTGCTGGAAGGGTAGCAGAATCAATCCCATAACTGATGATTTTTCTATTTATACCTTTTCAGCTTTCACTGGGTCAAAGAATGCACACATAGTACCTGCAGCTACCAGTTATGTAAAGGTTTGTTTCTACTTGTTTTTATATGTTTTGATTTAAATAAAGACTGTAATTAACATTCTATGAACGCAAGAAGTTACTTGACGTGTTATTTATGGAGGGAAGTAATGCAGAGGGTGTTTTTAAATGTGTTTCTATTATCCGTTTTCACCTTTTAATTAAAAGTTGTCAACCTTGTTTATAATGTGATTCCCATTCCAAATATTTATACTGGAAACATTGAAAACAACATTTTTTTGTTTTTTTATTTATTTATTTCTTTTTGTTTCTAGTACACATTCTTAATAACAGATTGAAAATAAGTTGCTGCTTTGTAGTTTGAAAATAAAATCAAAAATTGAAAATGGGAAATAAAAATGCAAGTAAACACCCCTTAAATTTCACCAATTTTTCTTTTTTTGCAATTCTAGATTAAGATAATAATAACAAGGCAATTCCAAAAAACTGCTAATAAGATTTTGCTTTGTGTTTCCTTATTATAAACTGTGGTGTTCTCCTCTTAATTTACTGCAGTGATTTTTCGGTTACTCTGTCTTTTTGTTAGATTCGAGGCTTGGCATGGCCTGCTTTACTTGTTGGATGGGTTTCTCAAAGTGCAAGGTGCAAATATGCTTTTCATTTCTAACATCTGAGTCTCTGAAGCGATAGATTTTGTTCAATCCGAGTTAATGATCTTGAGGCTTGATATTCTATTTCTTGTAGCAACTGATATCATGTAGGAAATACTATTCAATATAATAAATAGATTTGTCTTGATAAATTGTTGGAAACTATTGGCTAAAATTCCCTTGTTTGACATTTCTCAGACAAAAAGGTTAATTTACTACGTCTTTAGTTTATGTTGAATATATATTGTATATATCTTGTAATTTGAACTAAGTATGCAGTTCCTCTTTCTAAACTGTGTAAACAATCTTTTTACGCTGCTCTTACAATTGACAGAGCTTAACATAATGCCAAATGTCAATGTTTGCTTTGAAAGATTTCAAAGAATGATGAGCGTTGGCTTATTAATTTAATTTCACATTCTGTAGTCTTGGCATGAAAGATTCCTTGGGACCCTTGAAGTCTTTGGCTGCTGCTACTGTTATAAATGTTATTGGTTGTATAGTTTTGTGCACCTGGTTAGGCTATGGAATTGTAGGGGCAGCGTGGGCTACGATGGTTTCACAAGTATGCTGAGCTAACCCTTATGCATTGTATTGTATTTAATTGTATTATATGTGGATCTACTTACTCTCAAAGTGCTCTCTCGAACTCGTTATATATTGTTTTCCTATTCTCATACTGATTCCAGGTTGCTGCTGCTTACATGATGATTCAAACTCTAAACAAAAAGGGATATAAGGCACTTGCCTTCTCCATTCCATCAGGGAAGGAACTTATGATGATATTTGGGCTTGCTGCTCCTGTATTTATGACAATGATGTCAAAGGTTGTCTCCAGCATTATACTAGATCTGTAGCTTTGTCTGGATTAGTTAAAGCTTTTAATGTAATCTGAAGTTCTACTGTTTAGGTGGCTTTCTACTCACTGCTTATATATTTCGCTACGTCATTGGGTACTCATACAATGGCTGCTCATCAAGTTAGTTTTATTTCTGTCTGCTGTTTTGTGATTTTTCCTTTCGTTGCTTGCTGTTTGAGCTTTTTCCGTGAAAACCAAATTCAAGGTCAGTGATAATATAAATTTTTGCTTTAGGTCATGGTCCAAACATATTCCATGTGTACTGTTTGGGGTGAACCTCTCTCCCAAACTGCTCAGTCATTTATGCCTGAATTGATATATGGAGTAAATCGCAGTTTGTCAAAGGTCAGTGTTTCTCATTTATAGTGTCACAATCATACTCTGATGTTCAAGGGTCCCTGCCCTATCCTCATATTTACTGTGTCTGATCATTCATGTTTAGCTGACATTCATGTTATATAAGACGATCATTTCTAATCATTTCTTCTTTTTCAAATTTTCACGGCAGGCGCAATTGCTTCTAAGGTCTCTTCTGACAATAGGAGTCATACTTGGATTATTGTTAGGGATTGTTGGAACATCAGTTCCTTGGTTATTTCCATACATTTTTACACCAGATCGGATGGTCATTCAGGAGGTCAATTCATTCCTTTTTATAATTTAGATTTCATATTTGTGTTGTGACCCCTTTTGTGCTTAATCCTTTGCAACTTGTTTCCAAACATGTGCCGGTATTGTCAATGAGGCATTTAGAAGTTGAATTACTATTTTTCCTTGTTTGTCTTGTTCTTTGAGAATTTATGATTTTAAATCATTACCTGTGTAATAATATTTTTAAAAACGGATCAGATATTAAAACTGTAAATATTGTAGTTCAGAGTTTATGTATTTGACGGGTTGAACCAATGTAATTGTTACACAATCAGAGTAATAAATGAATATTATGCTTATAGAAGTTGAGTTTGTTTAGATTTTAAAATAACATAAAAGACCATGTTATGTGTCTTGCATTGTTAAAATTTAATAGAGTTGAATCAATAAATGAATAAGTTTAAGTTGCACAAAATAATATAGTAAAATATATAAGTATTAGATTTAACACAATCTAAAAGCAGTATTAGAAAAAAAAAAATTGAAATGAACGACCTTCTTTAGTGACCAGCAGCATGGCATGGTTATGAAGCTGGACATGCCAAGTTTTGAATCCTAGAGTCGAAGTTTTGCCTTTTTGTACACGAAGCTCAAACCAGTTAAGTACTAAACAGACTGGTTCACTTAATTCTTTACTGGTTTTCAAACACTCAGTTAAAGAGGGTGTACTAACTGGTTACTGAACCAGTGCCTGGTTGGACCTGCAGACACGCAACTGGGAAAATAAACGGAAATGCTGCGATTTTTGTGAATTGGTATATTTTGGAATTTAGATTATAGATAACTGTTAACTGGTGTGTTTGTAATCATGACCGTGCAGATGCATAAGGTGCTGATTCCATACTTTATAGCGCTGTCTATAACCCCCCCTACTCACAGCCTCGAGGGAACATTGCTGGTACGTTCGTTACATCTTTATATATAAATGGGGGAAAATAAGCATATAAAACTTTTTCGGTATGTTTAAAGGACTTTTGGTGTGTTTGTGTTAAACAGCTTGATGAAGCGTTTATTCTATAAGCTCTTATCATGAGAGCTTATGTTATAAATTTGACTATAATATTAATACTTATTCGAATAAACTAAAAAGAACTTGTTCTTGAAAAGTTTGCTAAGAAGCTTATTATAATAGGCTATTTTATTCCCGACACCACAGTCAAACTTGTTTTATTTATGGTATTACTCATTCAAAACAGGGACCTGAGTGTCACATAAAAACTTTAACGAATCTCTACTCATGCAGGCTGGGCGGGACCTGAGATTTATAAGTTTGTCAATGACTGGATGCTTTTGCGTGGGTTCAGTAGTATTATGGGTAAACTACCTTTCCTTAAGCTCACTTGCTTGCCCAATTTTGCCTGAAACGACCAATTTTTTGTGATGCCCAGGCCATGAGCAATAGATTTGGTTTACTTGGCTGCTGGTTTTCCCTCGCAATATTTCAATGGGTAAGAATAAGACCTTTAGTTTTTAATTAGTTAAAGTCCTAGTTCTTCAAGTATTCTGATTTGCAATTCTTTTCTCGTTGTTAGGCTCGCTTTTCAATTGCCCTCCAGCGCCTTCTTTCTCCCAAGGGCGTTTTATACTCAGGAAACACAGATCAGCATAAGCTGCGGAAGCTAAGGACTACTTAACTTGTGCCCTTGGTTTTATAAAATAGATCTTTCTAATCATTGGCAAAAAATGATTTTGAATGAAATCAAATTTACAAATTGATTTTAGTTAAAATTTATTTGAAATTATGTAATTTATGTTTGGATATCTTTGTTTCAAAAAGAATTTTGAGGCAAAAATAAGTATCCATGTATTGATTAAGTAAAACCTATCTAAAATTGTTTTAATTCAGAATTAATTCTAGACCCAATCAATTTTTCCTATGTTACTGAAATAACAGAAGTTTCAATTTCTTCATGATTCTAACGTGAAACTATAAAATCCAACATGAAACTAAACGTGGTCTATATTACATTTCCATTGTAGTACATGCATTTCAACAACTTGCTGACTAAATTCTTAAATACTCGTAACAGAAAAGGGATGCAGAGTTACATTTCTTGCAGCTTGCCAATCAATAATTGTTTTATCTGATCCTTATCTTATAGTGAAAGATGTCCCTTGAAGGAAATGTATTTATCAAGGTTTCTAAGTTATTGCCATCACTGTGTTCAACAAGATTTCTGATTAATAATTGCAAATACAATATGTTCATAGCGGTAGAATTTACTGATTTGCTCGTAAACAATCTTTAACCAAACTCAATGCATTGTTATGCTCTCCAGTGGTTTACAAGCACATTCTATCGTCGTATTGAAGCGTTTTTTGATATAAAATGAGCTTTAACTGTACTTTCTTCCGCAAACAAACATCCAATACCATGACCTTTGGTTTTCATGTATGCAATAGCCTCAAGCTTGTTCGGGCAGAGCACCAGGTCAAACCTCAACATAAGTAGAATGTGTTCATGGCCTACTTCTTCCCCTCCATGTAGAACCAGGCCGCGATAATTTGGGCACTTGAACCCTACTCTGTAGTTTCACAAGAGCATTAGGGAAACCTGGCAATTGAACACAATACTTTACGCAAAACAGCATAACGGCAGAACCTTTACCTTGTTTACCGGTCTTGGATTTTGTTGCTTTTTCGGAATAAAGTTACGAACTTGTTTCTTCTTTTCTTCCGCTTTCAATTTGGATGCACTGGGCCTGTATAAAATCACAGTTCGACCAATCTGATCAACAGCCACCGAACCAGTTGCTTCTTCCAACTGCTTCACCGCATCATCTAACTCGCCTGGACAGCTCCTATGTATTTTAATCTGTACATACCATGCAAACTGCAAGTTATGATCAAAGATTTTGAAAAACTTTACACCTTTTCATTTTACAAGTTACGAAGCAACAGAGTAAACACCAGACGAAAACACCACAGTAGAAACAATTATGTGGATAAAAACAGTGACTAGTATAGATAAAATCCACCCAAACATAAGTGAAAATCGCATTTTGTTTTCTAGGCATGCAACGTAAATGAATGCCTCCAGCCACACGAAATATCCACTAATATAAGTACACCACTGAATCAGCCAAAAAGCAAGAAAATACAACTACAATGGTTCCTTTTTCCAAGCATCAGGAAAATCCACAGAAACAAAAAAGACAACCACAATTAAACCGAGAATAATTTTTTTTTTCAGAACACAAACATACTAAACATGGGATCGAGAAATTAACGTAGTTGATTGATACCTTGAGAAGTTCATTGGCTTCAAGGGTCTCAATGAAAGAGGTGGCAACATTGGACGTAACACCAGACTTTCCCACCAACTGGCTCTTGAGCTTATCCCCCAAACTGTGAGCATACGAAGCAAGCTCTTTCCTTTCTTTCACACTGAGACTCGGCACTTCCAACTTCAGCCACTCCTCCCTCTTTCTCACCAACGGTGACGACGTTGAATCCAATTGGGTATCTCCAAAATCGCCTCTTTCGCTATCCAATTCATCATTTTCAATTTCTGTTTCTTCGCCGTCTTGGGAAACCACAAGAGAAGAGGAAGTGGAGAAGAGAGATTTTCGAAGCGGTTGGAAATGGGCATGTCGAAGGGGTGCAGATACACTATTACGAGACGAAACAAGAAGAGGTTTGAAGAAAGAAAAGAAAGAAGAGGGTGAAGGTGACAATGGCTGTGAACGAAGAACAAACATTAGATGAGAGGATGCTGCTGCTGCTGCCGCCATTTTGGTTTGGATGAATCGTGAGATTGTTTCTGACTAGTTTGGACACAGGTTTGGATTTGGAAAGAGAGCGTAAGAGACAATAGGTTGTTATATAATATTGATATATACTTAACTGTAAAATTCCATGACAACAGAAGGGTGTTTGGTCTAGTGGTATGATTCTCGCTTCGGGTGCGAGAGGTCGCGAGTTCGATTCTCGCAACACCCCATTATTTTATTCATATTTTTCTTAACCTTGGACTTTTCACCTTTTTATATTGTAGATCATTTATATGAAGAAAAATTACTTAATACATCCAAATTTGTTCGAGTTTTTGCATGAGATATGGGACGAAAACAAGACCGGATCTACCCATTTTCAAATCATAAAAACATGACTGATTCAAAATTTAATCAATAAGACTCTTGATAATAAAGCCAATATATAGTTCACGCGATAGAATTTTCTACCTTCTACGAAAACGTAATGCAAAAAGAGAAAATAAAGTAGCGCCCTTAAATTTAATACAAAAATTACTCAATCTTGGATTCATAATGTACGAAGAAGGAAGCGGCTCCCAAGGACCATATTATACTTCATCAAGGTTCCCACATTGAATAAACTATGGAAATCAAAGATTTTATCAGGCCTTTCTGAATTCTATTAAAACATTGCATGTATTCCATGTAAATATAAATAAATATATGTACATAAGTATTCGAAATAGGAAAAGTCTAATTTCAACTAGCTCCAATTCATTTTAAAATTATAAAAATCACGATTTACAAGAGTTTATTCAAATTTAAAAACAAACAGCTTCCATTTCTTACAGTCGCGTGGCCAGCGTTCTGTAATTAGTACCCAAACTATTTGCACGCCACTAACAATTTTATGTAACTACAGCATCGTTCCCAAACTTTGAAAGGCAAGTTTTTAGAGCCTCAAAAAGCCCACTACTTACAATTGCAGAGATACTATCAATAAAAATAGTTCCAAACGGCGACCCTAAGAAAAAGTTGAACCCCCCGAATCTGCACCATTTTTAACCACCCTAGAAAGAGCAGAAAACACCCCCTTTGACCAACCCATTAATTCTAATTGCTTCAAAAAAGGTTAAAATCTTTTGACCCAGCAAGCACAATCTTAAAAGTAAATCAACCCATTCAGTACTTAGCACTGACCCCAGACAAGGTTGGTCACCTTTGACTTCATACATATCTCCAGGCGCTGACTAAAACCCAAACATGCTCAGATATCACAAAACAAACATCAAGAATTTGAACTTTCGCAGCAACAAACTGCGACATCACTACAAATGGAATACAAACGACAACGCATTAAAACATATTCCCTAAGCCGAAAAACAAGTTCAGCTTTCGTAGGACACAAGCTATTTATATTAGCCAATATATAAACAGATATAAGAATCGCAGGAACACTGCAAAACTATCTAAACTGAACCAAAAGGAACATCATTAGCATAAACATCCACAAGAGAAAGGGTGGACCCCACCACACAACCTGGATCATATCATGGGATCAAGTGGCCAGGGTCCACCCTACCCATTCGTGGAAACTTTTCAAAACCACGTTCATCTTATGAAACAAACATCACTACTACGATTCCCAGAACACAAAACCTAAAAACAGAAATGAAATATACAAAGAAACATTGAACAATCTGCGACCTTTGTCATGACACAATCTTACACTTCAAATTTATTGACGCTTCCAAAGTTTTCCACAAGTTTGTTGCTTTACATTCGTTACACCGTCGCGAGGTGGGTTAAACGACACTGGGAGAACATCATCGGACTCGTAGGGAAAGTTCATAGTTTCAAAGTGCTTCTCCAATCTCTCTTTCCCCTACATTGTAGTAACCCAGAATATACAACAAATCAACAATATAAATATTAATAAAGAACTACAATAATAATTAAAACAACAACTATATATATAGCATTATACGATTGTAAATTTAGTCTCTAATAGTCACTGTCCATTGTCGAAGTATATTTCAGTTTCAATGAAGATTGCATTTCAGTACAGTCTCTTAATGCAAAGATTTCATAATTAGGACAGATTCATGATTGATTTTTTTTTTTTATCAAAGGCTGGTTTTCTTTAACAAAATATAT
>Ga0099824_1005280_pt1 | contig 18253 bp, 9 predicted proteins | sample SiratrowhiteBW_FD_76837 | JGI IMG/M metagenome (GOLD analysis project Ga0099824, IMG submission 76837) | Root nodule microbial communities of legume samples collected from California, USA - Siratro white BW | ecosystem: Host-associated > Plants > Roots > Nodule | place: USA: California... | reverse complement strand
GGTGGAGGAAGAATTTGTCTTTCTGAAAATGGAGAAAGAATGCCGCTGGAGATGCAGAAAGGCCATTGTGATTAGCAACAGCCCACGCCTAATCCAAATAGGCTCAGCACGCTCAAGGTGGTGTGTACGTGAAATGAAGGGGGTTGGAATAGTAATCATAGATAGGCTCGAGTCTTTTTCCTTTCCACCGTTTGCTCTTCCCTTTCTTTTTGGTGATGATATTTTTACACTACTATTTATTTTTGATATTATTTAATATTAATATATATTATTATTTTATTTATATATAATATTTTATTAACAAAATGTAATATCAAATAGAGATATAATATGAACAGTGATGTCAAATTAGTATTTTTTCTGCTTCTCTCAAAACTTTTTTCAATCTCCCATTCAAAATTGAATTTAGGACAAAATTCAAAATGATCTGGTAGTCTCTACTTCAGATCATGGTTTGCATGAAAAACAAAATATTGAAGGCTTAAATTAAATTTATTTTGTTAAAATTCAAACGGGGTGTGGGTTTAAGACCCTATCATAAAACAAAAACAGAATATTGCATGAGATTTTGGGTTCATGAAACATGTTATCAACTGTTGTTGTATATAGTATGAAGATTTTCATTGCTTTTGACATTTGCTTTTTATTCTTTAATTGTTCTAAATTATATATAATTTGTTCTAAATTTTGTCAAAATTTTTTAACCACATGATAAATGAGTAAGAAGATATTAATAAAAATAAATTCCTTTAGACAGGAGTGAAATGATACAAGAGATTATATTGATCATATCATCATCTTTATAAGCATTATCTTTCTTAATTGATTAATTTATTTTTCATTTAAATTAAGTTGTATAGATAAAATAACCTTATAGCATGCTTAAATTATTTATTATAAATTAAATTATATAATGCTTTAATTATTCATCTTATGCAATGTAAAAATAAATATGTAAGGTATGATATTAATGGTTTTATAAAATATGCTAATCTAATAATAAGAAAAAGGAATAAATTTTACAAAATTTTATAATAATTAACATAACATATTATTATCTATTGATTTTTATAATAATAATTTTTAATTGTGATATCTTGTTAGGTTAAAACAACATATTTTTATTCTACTAATATTTTTATTTTTTTAATAGACCTTTTTATTTTTTAATTTCATAAATAATACTTTTTTATTTTTATACTCTTAATATATCAATTGTGATTATTGGTAATTTTTTTTAGTTGATAACAGTTATTAAAAATTATAATTATTAATTGAATAAAATAAAAATATTAATAAATAATACAGAGAATAAAATAAAATATTTTATAGGTATTTTCATTGTTAGATTTATAGTATAAAGATAACTAAAATAATTTTTAATGTTTTTTTAATGGCAAAAATAATTTTTAATCTTTTCTTAATCATAGTTTATACTATGTAATACTTGCTAATTATATTATTAGATTCTAATTTTAGTTAAAAAGATGCTTATTGAAAGTATTGTCAAATGTAATATCTCAAGTAATATAATAAATAAAGAAACAAAGAACTTATTTATGTATCCACCAATCCAAAAACACATTTAGGTAAGAAATTTTCTACGGGTAAGTAAACAATAAATATTGTGTCAAATGAAGTACCCTGCCATAAATTTACTTATAAATTCTTATTTTATTTGGGATTAAAAGAAGGAGTTAATTGTCATTGATTATTTCTCATCCTATTAAAATAAAGTATATTTTAATCCATTTGCATGTACCTTGTGGACTTTAACTACTTCGTCAACATGTTCTACATTCTAAGTCTAGGTTAGTTTTTTTAATTTCTATTTATTTTTATTTAGTTACTTTTATTTATTGTTAAATCAGATAGTATTTATTTTTATTGAACATGTTAGTATTAAGTCTAGGAATGTCCGATATGACCAGCCATGTAAATCTTTAAAAATATTCTTCATACAATAATGAATTATAAAGATAAAAAGTTTCACCTCATTATCTATTTAACAAGACATGTTTAAATTCTAACAAAGAAAAAGTTAAAAGAAATCATAGGTAGAGGTCATATGTATATATATTAAAATAATCCTACATTATTAAAACGGGAGTCCACATTAAATAATCACATCTAAACCACGATTTTTATTGTAATTTAAACATACTAATGATTTAAACGGCCACAAAACAACACTATTTTTATTGTTTATAAATAAAACATGTTAGAAAGTATGGTAAAGTGGTTAATTAAGAATTTAAAAAGAAAAATAAAATTAGCTAATTGGTATCATTGGCACTCTTTAATTTTTATACACGATTCTGCCACTTTTTTTTCTGTAATTTTAATTTCAAATTTAAAAAATTGTAATTTTTTTTGGTTAAATTCTCAACTTCTTATGTATTTTATTTTGGTTTGATTAAATTATAATCTTAATATTTTATTTACAACAAACAAGAGCACATGTTCCACTCTTTCCGCATTTCTTTTATACTAAAATATTATATTTTAAAAAATATAAAAAATAAATAATAACATTTAAATTTAGGAATTATGCTTTTACTTATTGATAGAAAAGACTATACAATTATATATTTATCATATAAGAAAATTATTTTAATTTGATGAAAGATAATTTTTTAATTAAAAAGTGACACCAAAAGCAGTTATAGAATAGTGTCTCTTTTGTATTTTATTTGGAGAGCTTAGGATATCATTATAAGGACTAAACTCAGTTTGACCGAAGTTAGATCTTAGTTATATATTTCAAAAATGATGATTTTCATTGTGTTTTTATAACTGATGAACTCTATCTGTATTTTAAGAGTTTATGATATCTAAAATAAAAAATTAAAAAAATTAAGATACAATTTATCTTATAGTATTAGTAGTTACAAGTATAGTATTGAATTAACACACATGGTTACCATATGTTCATTTCACAAATCCTTCCAAGTTTTGCATGCTCCTATTTCATGTTAATTTTCCACGTTAATTTCATGATTATTGCTATTATATGGTTACCATATGTTCATTTCATGTTAATTTTCAAGGAAATGGATTTATAATGTTTTTATATTATTTTGTGTGTCTTGCATATATTCGATGAAGGTCATTTTTAACTTTCAGAATTTAGTTCATGATTGAGCTCTTAGAAATGCTCAATCATTATTCCAAACTTCAAACTATTTTCCTTTGCACTTATAAGGTTTAACAAGTATAAATTTTATTACGTTTTCTTCAAAACATTAGTATTACTTTAATTTCATGATTGTTAGTTATTAGAAATGCATATTCAGAATTGGATGAAGGTCATGGATTTTACTTTCAGGATTTACTTCATCTTGATCTGAAGTATTTGCCTCTTAAGAAATGGATTGAGCTCTTGGAAATGCTCATCATTCTAAAAATTCAAACTATTTCCCTTTGCACGCATTTCATTCCCTTAAAATCTGCCGTCTTGAAATTTAGCATAGTTTTATATATGAGTTTCGTTTTGCAAGTTATATTTTGTAGCATTCAAATGTTTACGGACCATGAAGATAGATACCTACGGATATACGGATATATTCATTGGGAAAAGACTTAGATTTGATAAGTGAACTGTCATCTTTCATTTGAATAGTTACTGTGTGAGCAATAATCAATAACTTAGAAAAAAAATTTGATTTGTTAAGACTTTAGGTGAGGATGAATCTAATAAAAGTTTGTGATTTTTTAGTAAAACATATTTATAATGTTAATTGATGTTACTAAAGATATGTAACGTGGCAAAGATATATAAATGAATTTAGAAGTAAACTTTTTTTTAAGATGATTCATTTGTCGATAAAACAATGTTTTTCATACATAATTTTAGTGAAGTAAAAAACATGAGATCTGATTATTATGAAATCTGATTAGTTGTAAAAAAGTGAGAGTCAAAGGTATCACAAAATCATGTTAGCTATGTTTTTTCATATTGAATTAGTGTCATCTAAAGGTGAGTTATCTATCTTGACAATATTTAAAAAAATCCAATTTACCCATATCAAATTATAACTAAAGATTTTAACCCTAAACCTTAACATTATGTCAGTGCTGACCGGAAAATTTAATGGAAATTGAAATATAATTTAGAAAATAAGTTTTAATCACATAGTTTACTTTATTCTCTTAATTTAAATTTAAAGAAAATGTCACAGGTCAAATAAAATACAACATGAGGGCAACAAGGGATCGGTTGGCTCCAACAACAACAATATATTCAGTGGTTGCACCTCGCTTCTGATGTTGCTTCTTTCTTGATGTTTCAATCGCTCCAAATTCCACCGTCCCGGGAGAGGGGTCCTGTAGGTACTCCGACACTCAAGTTAGAATTGGGTGGAGAGTGCAGGTGATTTAAGTGAGAGTGAGAGTTTAGAATTACCTTTCTTAAGGTGACTAAGCCTGTATTTATAGGTGGAGTAGTGGGCTTAATGAGCGATTATTCAGGGCTACTAACTTGATGGTGGGTCCCGACCGAGAATATCTTTCGGTCAATCAAGAGTTACCAGTTACATGATCCATATGGGGAGACTCTTTTATTATTGAATTTCGCTAATGACTGCTAAAAGGTTTAAAAACTTTGCTTTATGCATGTATATATTAGTATTTGTAATTGTGCACAAAATGTATTGCTCATGCTTTTCTTGTTAAGGTCTTGGAGTATGTGGTATGGAAAAAGGCACATTGGCACCTAAACATTCTCATAATTTGTGAGATTATGGTTAACTCCTTTTGATTAAGAAACTTATTCAGAACTGAGCCAAAATCCATATAAGGAAATAACACCACCTTCAATCCAAACCTTAAGACATTGATCTCACACAATGAGAACAGAGCCATCTCACATAAGAGAATGACACCACCTTCAATCCAAAACCTTAAACATTAGGTTTATGTGTCTTCTTTTTTATATGTTGCTTAACTTTCTCATCTCTATCCAATGTGGGACTTAGACTCACACTTAAATACCTAACAATTTTAATGACCATGTTATTTAGAATTTATTAAGAGACAGGCATACATGTAGTAAGTGAGGCAAGTTGTTTTTTCTCCTATGCATATCTCAAATCAAAATGGTATTTTCTTAAGTCCATTGATAGTTACTATACTTCTCTAGAATGTTAAGTGTTTGTGTCATATTTACACACATACTAAGTTACACTGAGCCACCTTATCTCATATGTCATGCTAAATAATGAAAATTTTTTCTCAAGTGGAGATGGATAAACTTAATAAAGGTTGTTAATTTTTCATGAAACACTACGAAGTTTAAATATTTTTATGTTGTTTTAGGAATTCAAATTTCACATTTATAATCTGACCTTTATTAAAGGCACGTTTATATCCGAAAGTTATATAGATGAATTTTTACCAGATGGATCTATATGAGTATGTTGTCATCTATATGAGTATATTTTCTATAAACTTTGACTTTTTAAAACATGATTTGTTTGCCCATAAATATGATGTTTATCATAAACCTAATTATTTTAGGGGCAAAATTCCTAAACTATATATGGGTTTATGTTGACATTTGGCTTGTTAATGTGAACATATACTTAATTGAATAACAACTAAATAGTTATAGAAATTTGAATAGGATCAAATGACTGAGTAGGAGTGTTAAAATTTAAAAACAAGTAGAAAAGGATTTGAAAAACCCTCTTGAGGAACCAAAATCAATTTTAGAATTTTGCAAAATATGCAGACTCGTTGAATGAGCCATATATTCAAGGGCGAAATTCAAAATTTGGAAAACACGAGACTATTGATCGCTGGCAAACCACTCTCGTTAAGCGAATTTGATCTTAGGGGTTTGGTCATTAAGCAAGAAATTCGGGGAATTAAAAACCTGAGACCATTAGCCACTAGGCAAGCCTTACTTCTTAGGCAAAATTGGTTCCAGTGGTTTTGTTATTAGGAGAGTGTGAAACTCATTGATGGAGAATACTTGTTTTGTATATATAAATTGTGATTTTTTTTTTATATTTTCTAATGTACTTTAAAAGCTTAATTATGTGATTTTATGGTATATTGGTGTGTATTATGAAGAATGAATCATGTTGAAATGTGATTGAGACATATTATTTTTAGAAAAAAAAATATTATATTAAAATTGTTTAGATATGTATTGAATTAGATATTTGTTTAGAAGGATATATCTTGATTTTATCAGTAATTCAGAATTATATAGATGAAAATTATTAGTTGGTGAGAGTCGAGAGAGATCCATATGATTCCAAAGATAGTTGATTTGACATGTCATATGGATTTACCTTATCATATAAGAAAACTTATTTTCTATGTTCATATAATTGTATTGGAGAGATAATCCAAATAATATGAGAAGTGTATATCTTTGAGTCAAATAACTAATATGAATTATTAATAGACATTTTTTGTTCAATAAAATCTAGCATAATAAAATATGAAAGTTGAGATGTTTCTGACTTGTTTAAATTAAAATTGTTATAATTTATGTTGAATTTTTTTAAAAACACTAACTCATTCTTTATATGTTATTTTCTCATTAGTGATGATCATGTAATATATAAAATTAGAGAATATTATAGGTAATATATAAAATTAGAGAATATTATAGGTAATATATAAAATTAGAGAATATTATAGGTAAAAGAGCTTCACAAATATACATTGGAGTTTGTTTTTTTTTTTAATATTTTTATTATATATATATATATATATTTAAAGTTTCTTATAAATATGAATAATATTTTATAATATGTTAATATTAAAATATAAATTATATATCTTGTATATGTACATGGTACAGTGTATATAATGTAACTCAGAAGTCTCAGACTTTCTCTTTAACAAAACCTCTTCAAATGTTATGTTAACTTTAGTCTTTTTAATAAGTTTTTATAAGAATAGAGTTTAATTGTTAAAAAGGTTTCTTTAGTTTGAGAATATGAATTCTTTACATAGTAATAATATATTATATAAATAAAAGTATTGATATAAATAACATGTTTTATGATAAAAATAATATAGTTTTTAAATTTTAAAAAAGTTGGACATATTAATTCAAGATTAACCTCACATAAAAAGTTAAATCAATTTTCATTGATTTTGTGGGTTAAATACTATTAAAAAAACTAATGTTCAATTCTTTTATCAAATAACATATTACTTTTATATAAAAAAAAATCATTTAAAATATTTATGTGAAAGAAAATGTGTCCTTTGCATGGACCCAGTGCTATGTTATCTTATCCAAAGAAGCATCAAGATGAATGGATGATGGATTTCCCTCAAAGGTGACCCTTTTTGCAACCTTCCCTTACAAGACACAAACCTCAAAGTTTGCCTAAAACCTTATCAAACTAACTAGTTTTGCTGTCTGTCTCTTTCTCTCCAATTTTCTGTCACATGAAATTTGTTCTCTGAAATTGTTGTAGGCATCATTTCAATGGCAGCCATTATCCCCTGCCACTACTGTGTTTCCCTTAGTCCCAAATGGTTCAATTCCAACAGCACACACTCTAGGCGTTTATCGTACCCACTTCGAGGACTCCGAGGTTTCAATGCTCGTTGCTCTAACCGACCATCCCATCATTCCGAAGTTCAGAACAACCATGTAAGTCTCTTAAATATTTGATCTTGTGATTGTAGATGCTGTTTGGTTATCATGAATGGTGATTATGCTCATCTAGGGTGGAGATGTGGTAGGTACCCAATCAGCATTTTACTTTTCTTGTTCATCTCATGTTTGAATACAATCAATTTGTTAAAAAAAAGGTAAATTGTAGAAGTGAATTTCACAAGGGAAAAAGAGTGTAAGTTCTATACATTCCAGTGTGGAAGATATGCCTCTAATAAGGCACTGAGAGTGGGCTAATTGTAAGCAGTTGGAGAGGTTTAAATTTCTCTGTTGCCATTATAACTGAGAAAGTGGATATTTGGGATTTGCATTTGCCCCAAATGCAGTTTGGTTACTGGAGTCGAGTGTTTCAGCCTAGAGATAAGCATTGTAAGAAAAATAATAGTGTTTTTTCTACTAATTAATTAATGTGCCCAACTCTTCAATCTACAGTGGTAATTGTGAAAACTGAATATCTGGGAATATATGTTTTGATAAATTTCTATGTTGTTGTCTGTGTGAACTTCTTTTGCTTTTCTGTTCTTTTCAATTTAGATAGAAAGAGTTTATGTGCTTTATTTGTTTTCTCTAGACCTTGAGTTCTTATGTTTACAATGTAACTTTAGATTGCTGCAATGTGTCATTGCAGCCCCAAAGCTTATTGTGTTCTCTGTTGGTGCAGAATGGGAAGCTATTTTCCTTCAAGAATTGTGCTATATCTATAGCACTGGCGGTTGGGTTAATAACCGGAGTTCCTACATTGGGGTGGCCCACCAATGCTCAAGCAGCTAACCCTGTGTTGTCTGATCTGGCTGTTCTGATATCTGGACCACCAATTAAGGACCCTGGGGCATTGTTGAGATATGCTCTTCCTATTGACAATAAGGCCATTAGAGAAGTACAAAAGCCACTTGAAGATATCACAGACAGTCTCAAGATTGCTGGAGTCAAGGCTCTTGACTCTGTAGAAAGAGTAAGACATAACACTTAAAGATTCTTATTCTTCAATCTGTAGATGTTTATTGTGTATGCAGCTTGTGCTTGGGATTTTGTGTTTCATTTCCCTTAGGGATAGAAGCTGATTTACTTTACATGGAATGTAGAATGTGAGACAGGCATCTCGAGCTCTCAAGCAAGGGAAAACTTTAATTGTATCTGGTTTAGCTGAGTCGAAGAAAGAACATGGAGTTGAACTGCTTGGTAAGCTGGAAGCTGGTATAGATGAGCTTGAACTGATAATACAAGATAGGAATCGAGATGCAGTTGCACCAAAACAGAAAGAGCTTCTTCAATATGTTGGAGGGTAAGCATCTCAATAACGAAATCACTTACGTAAACCACACAAAGACCTTTATCCTTCCATACACGTTCTCAATAAGAACAGGATATTCTTTTCTTCTTCCTTGGAAGAAATGAAAGACGAATTCGTGGATTCCTTAAATGTTTTCACTCTGTCATGATGTATTTCTCTTAAGTGTCTATTCTATCTGCTAGTCATTAAGAATCTGAGACTCTGCTATTATTAGGATTACAGAAAAATGCATAGACGTGCAATGACAATATAGAGCACTTCATTTTCCTTAATCTGACCATAAGAACTGAAAGAATTAAGAGTTAGTTGCTTCAATGATACAAGTAGGCTTTTTTACCTTAAACCTATGGGGCAAAGCAATTTAACCTTGCCACACATCAATGTCATAAGAGAGCCGCATTATTGGTTCAACCAGTAGATCACCACTTGTCCTGGTTTTGTATATCCTAACTGTGCCTAAAATCCAAAGGTCTGACTAAGTACTGTACTGCAAAGTGTCCTGTTTAGTTAGTCAGGTATCCATTGAAAAGCATTCATTTGGACAACCTGATATTGCATGCTAGATTTGCAACCATTTTAGCATGATCCCTCCAGATTGATTTGGTTGTAAAATCTGCTATGTTTGATCTGTTTTGAGTGGGCAGAATCCAAACTGTCCAACTAATGAACAGGCTTTCCTAGGAAACTGGTAACCTGGTTCTATCAGATGTTGGCAAAAATTGAATCCTCCTCATAACAGTGGGAAATTGAGAAGGACTTAGAAAATTAACCTTCTTGAGAAAGACTTTTCTCATATAGAACCTTTCATTGACTGCAGCTGAGATGTTCCTGGGGCATTGCATTTCTGCAGTGTTGAAGAAGACATGGTTGATGGCTTCCCATATGAAGTGCCCGAGGAATACCAAAATATGCCTTTATTGAAGGGGAGAGCAGCAGTGGATATGAAGGTCAAGATTAAAGACAATCCAAATCTTGAAGAATGTGTTTTCCACATTGTTCTTGATGGTTACAATGCCCCTGTAACTTCTGGGAATTTCGTTGACTTGGTTCAAAGGCACTTCTATGACGGCATGGAAATCCAGAGAGGTAATAAATACGATTTTTATTGGACATGCGTTTTTGCTTTTGATTTCCCTTTTGGCTATAGCGTTTGGTAAATAATGTTTTAAGCCTTCTCTATCTATGTTTTAGAAATAAATAGTAGGTACACCAGTTTCTCTCATTGCACAACAGGAAATGGGAAGGAAGAATGTATACATACATATATATATATATATATATATTATTAATTCTTTATGTGGATGAATTGAATGTATTTTATCTTATGTGATGGAAGCTGAATGACCTTGATATCTGTAATTTTGTATGGGTCTGTTTGGACAAATTTCTCCATAAGAACTTCTAAGAGAAAAAAATAAGAAAAATGAAATGAACTTTTTTGTAAACTAACATTAGTCTATGTATAAGCTAATTTGTAGAAACTCTCATATAGTTTCTCTAAATTTTTATTTTTTAACTTATGGATAAGTTAGTTTTAAGTCATAGAGAAACTCATTTCATTGTTTCTTATTTTTTTCTCTTCTAGAAGTCTTTATAGAGGAGTTTGTCCAAAAAATGCCCTCTGTGGATATCCACAATTTCTGTCTTGCTTTCCTCTTTACTTACACATTCACCAAGATATAGTCTTCGATTTATTTTTTCAAATTTATATTTTGGGCAGCGGATGGGTTTGTTGTCCAAACTGGTGATCCTGAAGGCCCTGCTGAGGGTTTCATTGATCCAAGTACAGAGAAAACCAGGACAATACCATTAGAAATTATGGTGGACGGAGAAAAGGCACCTGTTTATGGGGAAACTTTAGAGGTGATCTTGAGCTGTTTACCACTCTTGGGGCATGTTTACTTTTGCACATTTGTATCACATACCTCATTATATGATCAGAAGAAATAAGTGTTCTTTACTAGTATTTTCTTGCATGAAGTTTCACTTTTGTAACTTAATGTATTTATACTTTCAAACATGTTCCTCTAACCGTCTCAAGATTGAAAACTTTCTTATTTGCTGTTGGCAATAATCTGTTTGGACAGGAGCTTGGTCTATACAAGGCTCAAACAAAACTTCCATTTAATGCTTTCGGTACAATGGCAATGGCAAGAGATGTGAGAATCTAGTCTTTGACATGGCTGTTCTTTAAGCATGCTAATATTCTTTTCTTGCTTTTATTTACTCCTTTTATTTTGCTGAATAGGAATTTGAGGACAACTCTGCCTCTAGCCAGATATTTTGGCTATTGAAAGAAAGTGAGCTAACTCCTAGTAATGCCAATATATTGGATGGTCGGTATGCTGTGTTTGGCTATGTAACAGAAAATGAGGATTACTTGGCCGACCTCAAAGTTGGTGATGTCATAGAATCTATTCAAGTAGTTTCTGGCCTTGATAATTTGGTGAATCCAAGCTACAAGATTGCTGGCTAGAGAACTTTTTGTGCTTTTGCTACAAATACCACACGAGTGTTTGTTGTCACTTGCTTCAAGGTTATTCAGGAGTGCAGGCTACTACATTGGAAAGTTTACTCCCTTTAGTTTCTCCCATTGTTATCAGAAAAGCAAGTATTTATTTTACTATAACCTAGCATTCACTTAAACAGCTTGAGATTTTATTATTGTTTAATATTCACCATCCCGGCTTGTTAACTTTCATTCCACCAATTAAACAATAAAATTATGATTGTTCAGTGAGGAAATTATGGGCCAATCTCATACAATTTCTGGCATTCATCTGGAATTATTCATATATGTAGAGAATTATTTTAATTTGTCTACTTTGAGCACAAACATCAACTATGAATGGATCAACACTCATTATCATTTGAGCACAAGACCAAAAGCCTTTTGATGGTTACTTTTACCCGAGTAATGATGTTACTTAAAGATATACATTTGCAGAGAATTTCACATAATTCTTTTTACCATTACATCAATCACTAGACTTGGGCGATATTAAAAACTCATGCAACTCAAAAATGGTTTTGATGAATGGTTCTTTGTCTGAGTTTCTGTATAGTATTTTCCTTCTCCAATCACCTCTGAAACATCGATGTGTTACCTTATGTCCGAAAGTGAAAATATTATTTCACAACTTCTATGGGAAATTGTTGAAAGGATTGAAGATAACACTGTACAATAATAACATTTTATCAAAGATTCTCTTTCACACATTCAAGCAAGGGAAAAAAAAAATCTAAAGAGAACAAAGCATCTTTCTTTGGTGGTGGATATTGCATCATCCAACTTGTATTCCGAATTTTACACTGTGTGTGTGGTCATTGTTTTCCCAACAGTATATCAATCTTATTGCGTGTCTGCAATTGCTTTCCTCATCTCCAACATCCGATATGGCCAAGGATGTGCACTGGAGCTTCTCTCTTTGCTTATATTCATGCGATTTCCTATACCAGTCGTTGTGAGCTTCGACCATGGAAAGAATCTTTGACCAGAAGTTGATTCTAATATTTGAAGTCAGCCATATTTATGCAGTTGAAGCATGGCCTAGTAGGATGCAGAGCTGATTCAAAAGGGGTTCCCTTATTAGATGAAGTTTCTTCTGAAGCTGTAACCCAAAAGAAGGTATACGGAACTTCTCTAATCTCTCTCTTGTTTTGCAAGGTAATCAACAAAATGAAAGATATCATTAACATATCAGACACAGCTGTAGAACAAGAGAATTCATGAACAGCTCAATCAGAAATTCTAACAGAAGGATCTTTTGTTCATAGCAGAGTTTCGAGAGAACTGGCCCCATTAATGAATTTTTTAGATGACCAGAGTTCCTAATAGTTTGAAGCAGAAACTCGATTTGAGAAGATGGTTACTTTTAGGTCATTTTTGTAAAGATTAGATCAACTGGCTTATTGTTTTCAAGAATTAGAAACCTTTTCAATCTGAGGATAAGCAAACATCTGCAACTTCTTTATCATATGGTCATAATTGTTTATATATAGCTTACCATTCTGAACCCCGCATAAGATCCTTGACAGTTAAAATATCATGTAAGATTTTACCATTTAAGAATTAATTATATTGGTTCGCATTGATCTTGTTACTGGTGATGAACTCTAGTCCTAAATAAGTTCCTACATAGTTTTGTTGGTCAAAAGGGAGCATAATTAACCATAACATCGTAAATTACGAGGATAAGTAACATTTAGTCTCAACATGTTTCTTGTCTGGTTCTGATCCTCTATAGATTTTGCCCGTAGAAATAAACTTGTTAACAAGTAGATAACTTCAATATACTTGTCAGCAAGTTCACCACTCAACATGTCAATTGGATAAACAATAAGCTTCCTCAATCTCAACAGAAAACATCTTTTACGACCAAATTGTATATTTATTCCATATATTATAGGTGTCTTTCTGCACATGAAGAGCAGATCTTCCCAAAACAGATCACTTGTAGGCTCATCGGACATCAAATGACCCCTCAGGACTCTGATATTAGTGTTGGAACAATCCATGCTACTACTGTCAAGTGTACAACTTACATAGAAAATATTATAAAAATGGGTGCAATGAGGAGAGAGCACAATTAGCTTTACAAAAATTATAGCCCAACAAAGTAACAAGTAATTGCAGAGCTCATCTATGGCCTTCACACTTTTTGTGTATGCATTCCATCCTGAGTCTTCCTTCCCTATTCCTTCAATGAAATAAAATACAAACTGATTTTCCAGAATACTGTATATCATCCCTCCATAATCGATTTCCTTGTCAGTGAAAAATCTTTCAAGGTCCTCGATAGCTGCGAAAACATAAACAACCCTGAGGCTGATCAAGAGGGATCATACCTCCACCCTTTGAAGTGTCAATAGCTTCCAACATGGACACTACTTCATCCATCTCTGGCCTCTTATCAGGATTGGCATCCCAGCATCTTTTCATCACATTTGCCAGAGAGCTAGGACAACATCGTGGAATCTCCGGCCTCAGATTCTGCACTTCCACAAAGAATCTAGTTAAAATAAAAACAGCTACTAGGGATGAATAAACATCAGATATGATTATACGAGACCTTTGCAAATAACAAACAATTGTACAAGTTAGTGATTGTTAGCAAACACTACGTCTTTTCTCATAACTACATGATGTTTAAGGTTAATGCACATGGATTAAGGAATGTGTAATGGATGTAAAAAGTACTATATTTGGTTTTGAACAAAAATGTCCTTATTAATATCATGAGAAGGAATTAGACTTTGGATTTTGAAAACATCAGTTGTTGGAGGTAAAAGTTAGTTTTTGCTGCTGATAAAGCAACTTAATACACTTCATATACCTGCCGTACTACAGCTGATGTCACTTCGGAGAAGCTAAGGTCCGGATATGGCATGTCACAGCAGTATATCTCCCATAAGCATATGCCGAAACTGTACACGTCACACTTTCTATTGTATGGATTACCATTTAGAACCTGCTCAATTTCTTCAGGTAAGATTTTCATATACACAACATCTGTTACTATTCCAACAAAACATGGATTACTTATGCAAAGCCAAGCTACTTATGATTGTAATACAAGCAGAACATATGTCAAAGCTCGTGTATTTAAAGAGAGTTAACTGTCAATTATAGTTAAATGACTGGCTTATTTTGAAGAGACTCATCATTAGAATACTTTCAGGAAAAAGCAAAGCAATGTTTGTGCTGGATGATGTAAATATCTGAAGATTAGTGATAAAGCATTCTTCCAGTACTTTGTACCAAAACCAACATGGATATATACGTCGTTGATGGGACAAAAGGAATGCCTGATAAAGTATGGACAGTGATGGAACAATGCAATGTCTTATTTTTCCAAAAATGATAAATATTTTAATCAAGAACTAATTTTAGTGATTTTCACTATAGTTTTAAGAGCAGGATGGGCATCCCAGTTCCTTCACAATTAGTTAGACAACAGATTTGACCACATTTAACATGCCCAAGAGTTTCAAAAATTGTCTATGCAGAGGCAAGAACTAGACATTAATGAGTGTTTGAAACAAATCCTAAAAGAACAGGCACGAGTGAGATGTTTCCAAAGGAATTGAAGCGTATACCTCAGGAGCCATGTAACCAAGGGTTCCAGTTTCACCTGTCATGTCATGAGGATTGGAAGCCTCAATACGAGCCACTCCAAAATCAGCTATTTTCAAGGTTCGTGTCTTGTCCAGAAGCATATTTTCTGTTTTAACATCTCTGTGGACAATCTTCTTTATGTGAAGATAGCTCAACCTGTGAAGTAAATAAGAAAAAGTTCTCAGGCATAGAAAGAAAGCTTATTCTCTTAAGCTTATATGACACAGATAAGGCATAAAGATTGGACCCTCTTGCAAGGTCAAGAGCCAGTTGAACAACCACTTTAAAAGCCAGCTTCCTTCTTCGGTTTTTAATAAGATAAGACTTCAGTGCGCCTCCAGGACAATATTCAACAACAACACAACAAACATTACTTGGCATGCCTATATGACCATTTTCTGTTTGTATCTGTAGCTCTGATGTTCCCATTGTTGCCCCAATAAACTGCAAAACGGATTTGACAGTAAGAGTGAATAAGAAGATTCTCAAATAAATGTTTGAAGTTATGATGCAAATTTCATGCATTACTTATGAGGAACCTTAAGACCAGACCAAACACTTGCATTACTTATTGGTGCAGATTTTAATGCACTAACCCAACTACCATTCAATCCTTTTCCCATGCCCCAACACAGTAGAGACAAAACAGAAAATAAATCTTAAGAGAATTTATTTGACACAAATGTGACCACAATCAAGCCTTCATATCACATTCATACTAGTCTGAGATTCTGGCAGTGTAATGTTTTAGTCCTAGAATGTTTTCCAACATTTCCAGCTTGAACATATTCCAATATTTGCCTCAAGTAACACATTAAATCTCAAGATCTTCATCATCATTTATCTTGCCCCTTTCATTTTGCTTATTTATATACTCTCCCGTTCTTATAGTAGCAAGAGACAGCACATAAACCACCTGTTAAAGGAAGTTGTAGGTCCTACCACAGCACAAGATAAAGGACAAACATGATTAAGACGAAGAGAAGAATGAAGGAGCAACTACTACCTTGGTTACATTAGGATGGTCAAGCTTGTGCCAAACGGCAACTTCTTGAGTAAACGCTGCTCTCAAAGAAGCTATTTCAGCATCTGATCGATGTCCCTCTTCCCCCCAGTCAAGGAGCTTAACTGCGAAAAAACAAAATGAAAAATTAATTGCATGTTATGAAAGCAGAAGGAGAGCATGCATGCATGCATTCACAAGTTAAACGGTTCGTTCATCTAAATTTCAGTAAAAAACTGCAGGCTTAACAAGTTTAGCATCCAGGAACTGTAAAGATAATAAAGTTCAGCATATTGTTAACATCACGACAATCATGAAATCTCAAAAAGGCATTACCATCACTGATGGTTTTAACTTTCACGAGAAGAGTTCCTGTAACTGACTCCAACTAGAAGAATATTGTATGAACGGTAAATTTATGTGGCAACATAATAGCCAGTCAACTTAACCTTTTTTGTTTTTTTTTTTTAAATCCTTATACCACCCATGGTAGCAAAATAAGGGGCACAACAGTAATAACCAAGAACACATGAAAGATAAAAAAGGAAATAAACATTAAAGTTCATGTACATAACTGTCAAGTCAACTGGATCTTGTGAATTCCAGGGAAAACAAAAAGAAAAGGAGCAAAGGGTACTCAATCTTGTGAATCTCGGATTTTGCAAATCCTGATCTACAAGGTTCCAATGCTAGGCAGTTATGGCTAACCAAACACTATCAACTTAGATGCCATGTCAAAGAACTTGGCGCAACAAAAAAACAGCAGAACACAGAGTCATGTCCAAGAAAAATTGTTGCTTGATTGCAAAGGTACGAGTAAAACGAAATCACAAGCAGGCACAGGCAAAATAAAACTTAAGCAGTGGATCTACTGATAAAAAAAGACATAACTTTGAACCAGCTCTTTGAAACCCCTTCATAACACTCCCATTGAAAGTTAAGTAAGACATCATAGAAAATGCACTTGCCTATGAAATGAAACCTTGACATTCACCCAAAAGAAGGCCTAAAAACCAAACAACCTACACTTTGGGAACATGTGCACATTATGCGAGTACACCTTGAAAACACCAACTATACTAACTTCCACAAGTGAATGAAACTTCCCCCTTGCGCATGCGCGTGGTGTTAAACCATATAGTGCAAGAAAGGGAGGGAAAAACAAACCATGCATGTTTTCTTTTTCCTCTTTCTTTCTAGACATGGTTAGTAGTTACATATGAAAACAAAGAGACAAACATCAAATGAAGACTCAAAACACTTCATGCGAGAGACCAAAATAAGAGTGTACTACCTGCAACATCTTGTCCATCATAAATCCCACGATGAACTGTGCCAAAAGTGCCACGGGCAATGACAGCCTTGATGACAAGCTTAGAGGGGTCAATCTCCCACTCTTGTCTGCTTCTTGTGGACCTTCCTTCAACCTCCTCTTCCTCCTTCTCCTTGTTCTTCTCCATAGTCCATGCTCTACTCAGATGCCTCTGAAGCTGCTCATCCAAGCTCTTCAGATCTATCTGATCCGCTCTCACATACCCCCCACTCTCACTCTTCTTCATCTCTCTCACCTCTTCTTTTCCAAATTCACCACACCCCACTATGGACTTTGAACCTCAAACCACTTAAAATCATCAAAAGATGCTAACTTTAGGAGCAAGTTCCGGTTTTGAACAATTTTTCCTTGGTGGGTCTCTTGTGTCTCTCCTCTTCCACTACTATATGTTTCTGCTGCCACTGCAGGTGCTGCTGCTGTTGCTACCTGTGTTGATGTTGAGGTCATATATATAACACTCTCTCTCTCTCTCTCTCTCTCTCTCTCTCTCTCTCTCCCTCTCTCTCTCTCTCAATCATCCATGTGGGCACATGGATTTTGCCTGAACACGACGTGTGTTTCTGCCCCACTTTGGTTCCCTCCGATTAACAAAACCTTCAACTTCTTCTAATTTATTGAAACCAAAGATCTCTTTCTGTGTGTCTCTGTGGCTCTCTCTTGTTTGGTGTGTCTTTGTTTTTCCCTTCCCTTTTTCATTTTCTTCTATTTTTTTTTTTTTTTTCTTTTTTGCATTTTCTGGTTTTTTCCCTTTTATTTTTTCCCTCCCCTTTTAAAAATTTTTTTTGCTTTAAAAGATTTTTATTCATTTTTTTTTGTTCATATATTTTTTTTTTTTGGAAAACATTTTAGATTTGATGTTT
>Ga0099824_1005277_pt1 | contig 18259 bp, 7 predicted proteins | sample SiratrowhiteBW_FD_76837 | JGI IMG/M metagenome (GOLD analysis project Ga0099824, IMG submission 76837) | Root nodule microbial communities of legume samples collected from California, USA - Siratro white BW | ecosystem: Host-associated > Plants > Roots > Nodule | place: USA: California... | reverse complement strand
TTTTGTTTTTTATTTTTTAGTTTTTTAAAATTAAATTTAAAAAAAAAAAAAAAAATAATTACCAGGAAAAAAAAAAAATAAAAAAAAAAAAAAAAAAATTTAAAACTAAATTTTAGATGATTTATAAAAATTAAAAAAAAAAAAAACATGAGAACAACAATAACAATTGTCTTGTAAAGAAGAAGCTCTATAAATAAGTATGATATTAAGAACTACTTAGTTATTGATGACAAAACAAATAGGGATAGGGGTAATATAGTAATTTCATATATACAATTACTTCCTTCACCTCATGATTTCTTCTTACACCTTTATGTGATGTCAAAAGTCAATGTCATTATATATAAATTGTAACCTCCATTTGTTTATTTTCATACACCTTATATAAATTTCATAAATTCTGTAACTTCTGTTACTGATTGTGTTGCCTTTCAAAGTATGGTTTCTATGTGTTGATATTGTTGTTTGTAAGTTTGTTTATTTTTTTTCTTCTTCCTCTAGTTTCATGGTTTGTGGTTGTGTGAGGGTTATTGCGAATTGGCTGATCTGCAAATTTTTATTTTTGTAGAATCAATGGTAATATTGTGGATACAGTAATATATAATATTTTAATATTAATTTTTTTTATTTTGAATTGTGTAATTTAAAATATAAAGAAGTCATTTTCGATAGGATAATATAGAATACTTTTTTATATTTGTTAATGTTATTTTATAATTTTGTTTTGCTTTTATCTAATGTTGTATTGTTTGATTTTAATTTGGATAATGATGAATAGGACAAGGTGTGGTGTTGTTTTGAGAGTAAGAAATCTATAACCCTTATTTATAAGAATGATCACATTAGACCCTCTAATGTGGGTGGTGTTAATGTTGGTATGCATGTACATTACGTAGTTACACATTTTAACGAGCTATATTGATCACATTCTAAGAGTTTGTGAGATATTGAGGTAAGAATTAAAATTTATTTAATTTTTATGTTTATTGTGTTGTAAGAAATGATTTTTTGTGTAATAAGATATTGAATATTGTCTTTGTAGGATTTGGAGAGTTAAAATTGGTGTCATGTGCTAAAATTAAATAAATTAAAGGTTCTACTCTAAAAAGATTGAGTTGTTTGTATTGTAAAATTTTAGTTTGTTATCTCTCTACAACATTAGTTATGATGACAAATTGATTTCAGTAACTTCATTTAGAGAAATGTTATATTGAAATACGAAAGTTTTCATTTGATTGTTGATGAAATAACTATCACACTATGTGATGTGATATGTCTAGTTGTCTTATTCAAAATCACTAAAATATTTCTTAATTTTATTAAACTCTTAGTCATATTAATAGGCATGTATAATTCATTAATTTTTGATATACCAACATTTAGATAATTTATTAATGTATCAACCAATTCATAATTATTATATTCATATAGTCATTTTACAATTCATTTCCAATTACTCTTCACTAGTTTACCACACAATTTAAATGAACAATCATATTTTTTTTTTCACTTATAATAATTATAAAAAATGACAATTTATATGAATGGTGTGTTTATTTAATTTCACTTTATAAGTGAATTACTTTTTGCACTCCTATTATTTTATTTTAAACATAAAATACACCCGACTCAGTTGATACAATAATTATATTGATTAAGTATTGTTTTTATTATGAATTGTTTAATTTTTAAATTTTAATTTACAAAAAGTGAGAATAACTCAAAACCATAACTCTACAATTACTCGAATCTTCTGAAAAAAAAAAAAACTTATTAAACCTTGATCCTTGCAAAATACAATCTAAAACAGCTGTAAAAAGTGCACAAGTCGGAGAGGGAAATTAGCCAATTTTTAGATGTTGAAGAATATATAAATAAAAAATGGCAAAGTGGATATTTTAGAAGATTAGGAGTTGTAAGAAGAAAATATGGGATTAGAGAAAGTAAATTTTATTTCTCTTTTACAACCCAAAAGTATAAAAGGACCATATTGTTCCGTTTTCAAACTTTATTGTATCTCTGAAGAAATAAATTGTATAATTCTTTAAAAGATAATTCCGTAACATTCTTTACGAAATGAACTTTTCGAAATAATATAAAATTCATTCCAAAATAGAATGGCGGTAAAAAAAAAAAAAAAAAAAATTAAACGTTTTTATAAAGACCATTTATTTAATAATAGTAGATCTCGTTAAAAGGTGTTTCGAAATTATATTTTGGAAAGATGTTAAAATTTTCTCATAATACCTTTTAAAAAAGTGTTAAATTCGTTTTAAAATAACATCTCTGAAATAAAAATGTAAAAGAAGAACTCTGCACCAGCCGGGAATCGAACCCGGGTCTGTACCGTGGCAGGGTACTATTCTACCACTAGACCACTGGTGCTTTTTGTTGTATTGTTCTGCTGAAATTAAAAATTTTAGAAACAAATTACGTTAGTTACATTATTTTTTTAGTTTCTTTCAATCTACTGTAAAACCAATTATGGATTTTTTCTTTTCTTTCTTTTTGAGCCACTTCCATTATTCACTTTGAATTTTTAGGGTTTCTGAAAACAGATATTTTGTAACAGAGAGTAAGTGCCTCTTTTTCTTCTCTTATTTTGATTTACAAGTTATATTCATCATTTTGTTACCTCAATAAATCGGATTCCTTGCTACTATACATAGTCAAAATTTAAGAGGTTTTCATTCCCAAACATAATTGATTTTTCAAATAATCTATTTAGTGTAAATAGCGCATTTTAGATATTTTCCTATTGTAGTAATTTTCAACATGACTACTAGTTAGTAACCAATATTAATGCATTAAATTCGCTTAAGTGATATTGAGTATGAATATCTTAAGTTGAAATCTTATAAATAAAAAACAACATAATGGATATATACTTCCTCCTTTTACCATGAAAAAAAAGAAAAAAAAATAATAGTTTTGAATATCTGTTATGTGATCTTAGAAGATGAAATAAATATTTAAAATACATTCTAATGTAAACCATGGAAAAAGGAAGAAAAACCTAGTTTTGAATATCTATTATATATGTGATCTTAGAAGATAAAATAATTCTAATGTAAACCATACATGTATTTAAAATTTTAATTTTCCTTCTTAAATATTAAAGATACGAATAAAATATTCGAATTAGTTACTAGAGAAATTGAAAGCTCTAGAAAAAGATGAAATATTATTGGGAGACACTTTCATAGTTTTCACTACACCCAAGAAGTTTCGTAATTTATTATATCATTTTAAGAAAGTGTATATTCTCTTGTGTCGGTGATAGATTTGGATAATTTACCACTACTAGATGTTTCAAGTTTTAAATTGCGAATGTTTTCGAAAAGAAACATAAGAGAGAATAAGAGAACAATCCAAGCATCTTAAAAGAGAGGAGTGTAGTTTTTCTCCCTTTATTTTGTTTCCATTGAATGAACATTTTTTTTTTTGCTGTTAGCAATTGATGTAATTGTTAAGCAAAAATCATATATAGACAGAATATTCAGCAAGAATTAGAGCGTGCATGTGAAGTCGAGAATAATCACATGATGGAAATATTGTATAACGAGCTCAAAACCATTGGCTACATAAGAAATGTTCATATAGATAAAAGAATTATGTTGAATTGTAGAAGTGTGAATGAGATGGGAAAAAAATGAGATAAACACATAAAGTGAAAGGTATGATCATAGATGAGATAAAAGAAGAGATGAATATATTCTCATCTAAAGTTATTTGCGTTTTAAATATTCCTCCTTCCACCAACTTTTGTTCTGAAGGCACTAAGTAATTGATTAGTGGATGATAATTGGATAATAATATCAAGAAAAAAAATATTGGGATTGGAGAAAAGCAGATGAAAAATACAAATGTAATCATTAGTGTAATATTCTATTTGTATATTTTAGTATAAATCTTCTAAAGCACAAATGTTTGGTCACCCTTGTTTTGGGGACTGAGTAGTGAATAAGTGTGTGTGTGTGTAAACACATTTTTCGAACTTCCTAAGAATTTTTTTTTCCACACTTAACAATGTTAAAAAACATTGTGTTGAGTTAATCATGAAGCACTAGTATGCCTTTAGTCTACTTTTACTTGAGGGTTAGTGGATTGGTTAGTTTAGTTAATTAATATATTAAAATATTGAAAAGGTTGATCATTTACCTCAAGATTTAAATTAACTAAACCAAATAAATATTTGCAATTAAGTTTTTCTTTATCTTAATCTTTCTGAATGAAAGGTTATACATGGCTAGCTTTAGATATAGAATAATGAAAGTCAAAGGTTTTAGACTGCAAACAAAGTTGCCTGTGACTTGTGTTGGTGCTCCTAACAGGTCTGGTTTAGCACATGATCATGTGATTTGCCATAGTTAGAGATGTGAAACAATTAATGTGTCCAACATTTAATTTCTTTAATTTCAAATTCTAAATTAAAAAACATGCAATAGCTTAAGGTAGAGACCAAATCCGAATTGTAATTAAAGTGCTGACAAAAATAGTGATAATAACAACTAGCAGAACCAAAACCTCTGATTAATCTAATACTACTACTAGAAGAATAATCATGGATCAAAATGTTAAACTGCATTAAAGAAATCCTTATAAAACAAAAGTGCAAGTTCCTTATTGTTTCTTCTCAGAAAGTCATTATTCATGTGCTTGCTAGAGGCTATAACAACAGCATCAAACTTGTTCTTGCTTCACCATTTTTTCCAATCCTTATTCTCCCTCAGCCCTTCAACAACAATGGATTTTTGCCACCCTTCAGTTTTTCTTCTCTCCATTTTCCTTTTTCTACACCCTTCTCTGATCTCATCTCAAATCTGCCAGAGAAACTGTGGCAAAGAAACTCTCAAGTACCCTTTTGGAAGTGGCCCTGGTTGTGGTGACCCTCGTTTCCAACCACATGTGACATGCAGCGAACAAAAACTCACCTTCACCACTCACACAGGTTCCTACCCTATTACCTCAATTGACTATGAGAACCAAGTCCTACACATCTCAGATCCCACCATGTCAACATGCTCTTGCACTGTCCCTAGCAAAGGCTTTGGCTTAAACTGGGACGCCCCTTTCACTTTTGCTGATAAAACCATCTTTGCTCTAGTAGACTGTGCAATGAACTCCTCATCCATATGCCAATCCAATGGCTACGATGATGGAAGCAACAACTCTAAGCTTCTATGTGACCAAGGCACACCAATTTGCAGCCTCCTATATTCATGCAGGCCTATTAGCACCATCAACCTCCCTATCTCAACATGCTGTGTTTACACACCAGTTAATCTTGGACCATCCTTTGAAATGGATCTGCAGAAGCTGCAATGTCCTTCCTACACGGGGTTCTACAACTTCAATGATCAACAATCGGATCCTGAAAAGTGGAACTATGGAATAGCACTCAAGTACAAGTTCAGTGTCACAAATGACTATCCTGGTTCATGTGATGCTTGTGAAAGGAGCCATGGAGTGTGTGGATATAATGCTGCCTTTAACTCCTTCATCTGCAACTGTCCTAATGGGATTAACACCACAACAGACTGCTACTTCATATCATCTTTCAATAATGGTTTTAGAAATGGTAAGCAATTTCTCCTTGTCCCTTTATCTATTTATTATTCATTAGTGATTGCCAATGCTAAAGTTGCTTTTTTTTGACCCTTCTATTTTCAGGGGTTGCTTGGTTGATGTATTCAGTGGCATGGTCTCTGGTTTGGTTTTTCTTGTAGGTTATCTTGACATAACAAGTGACCAAGCAAATGTTTCTGAAGGGTTTCACAAACTTTGATGGTTATGGAGAAGGTTAAGTCTGACTTTCTGGTTAAATGAATTTGGCCATTCATTGCTTGTGTCCTTTGGTGACAGATGTGTGCACATGCAGCTTGTAATTTGAACCCTCTCTCAGTTCATTTATGTGTTCAGAATTTGGTGAATGCCAAATATTTTATTTATGGAATTTATCTGCATGTCAATTACCGTAGTTCAAGTTGTTAAGAGTTTGATTCCTAAGAATGATTAAGGAATGTCAATATTAACAGAGCAGTGATTAGACTACACAAGTGAAAATAAAAGTATAGAGAAATTATGTACTAGAGTTTCTATAAATTTGTCGGTAAAAAAATCAATTTTAATCTACGAAAAAGTTATTTTAATCAACCACACACAAATTATATTCTTAGAAATGTCCATGAAAAAAAAAACATTTCGATCAAATAGGTAAAACCATTCTCTGTATTTTTACATCTTGAAAACATTAATTCCCTTGACATATACTTTCTTTTAACCTTTATAACTAGTGTAATTGATTCTTAGATAGAATTTTTTTTTTTTTTCAAGTTAACAGTGAGACTAATTTTGGATTTATAACTTGATTATGCTTATCATTCTTTGGCTCTTCCAAAGAGTATATTATGTGATAATCGAACAAAAATTTATCTCTCAAAAATTTAATGTGTTGCTACCTCTCATATTAAAAAAATTAACATTATTTAAGCTCTATTTTGACCATATATAAGAATTTATTGCACCTCTTTCTTTCTTTTTTTTTTTTTTTTCATAAGAAAGTAACCCATTAAAGTGTGAACCTGTAGAAAGCTGTGACTGTGGATTGGTAAAAAACGAAGAAGGGATATGGAATGAGATTCCCAAGCTTTAGTCTCCATCCACTAATAAAGAATCTCTAACTTTTGTGAAGTCCCCTTTTTTTCTGCTTTATCCCTATCACTTGAGAAGGTGCACCAAGCTTAAAGCCTACATATTTATTCTTATAGCAATAGGGCACTCTCACACCTTCAAGTTTCATCTATGCCACCAATAGATCAAGATATGCACATCTACAAAGTATAAATACACAAGAGTTAATTGATATAGAATATAATTTTAAACTTAGAAGAGTGAATTGAATGTCTTGATATAAGTATTATAAGTATAATGAAAATTGAATTTTGGGTAATTACTATGGTAATACATTTTCCATGTATTAATTTAAAAATTAAGAATATAGAATAATGAAACATGATTGGAAGTATCCAACCTGAAAAAGTTCAAAATAGCCTACATTGAATAAAAGACTATCTTATCTTAAATGGTAGTTCCAATTTTAAACATGTATAATGATGATAAAATTGATCACTTTTGTTTCATTTTGATTCGTTTTATTCCTGCCCGTACTACAACTTATAATAGGCAATACTACAAGTTATAATAGGGTGTTTCTGTTTAGGGTTTTGCATTCTACACTGCTGTAAATTTACTCCTATGAATTTCAAAATGTGCCAAATATATTTCTGAATTTAAAGTGTATATTTTGGAACGTGTAATCTTAAATAATATCATTTGAAATATGTAATTTAAATATTATTACATTTTACATATTATGAAATGTATTATTACATTTTAATAATATATTTACTTTTTGGGAAAAGAAAAACAGAAAGTAAGTTGAGAATATGAGAATTTGAATATGTGCATTTTCATAGTCATATATAATAATAAAATAAATAATTTATATAAATAAAATCGTCAACAAAGTATAAACATGTGGATGTAATTCTTAACATATGCCTAAAAAGTTTACGTAGACCAAAATATGCATACTTTTGGTACGAGAATCATCCTAAATTTCACCTGAACCATTTCTATTATATAATGTAACCAGTAAATATATATAAATATCTTTATCTTTACTTAGTTTGTCAGAGTTGACAATGAAAATGAAATGGTAGTTTTTTCTATTACATGTACATGAAAATATAAATATAATAAATAAAACATCTATTTCTTTTAATTCTTAATTTTTTTTATCCATTTTTAAATTAGATTCTAATATTTTTTTCTTTAAATGTCAGTAGTTAAATATAATCTTTTATCACAATTTAAATTATTCACCACAAAAAAACAGTGTAAATGTGTATTGATTTTATGTCAAATTCCAACCATTAATCTTCTAATCAACAGTTATAAGTGCATTTTATCTTCTAAAATACAATCTTTCTCTTCAGAGAAATATAATCCACTCAGTAAATACCTCTTCAAGGTGAAAGATAGCAACCTGTTTAACGCATGAAAGAACCTATGAAAATGAAGTGAATGTAGAGAAGTAATTTATTCAGCTTCTGCACCATTTTGCTCCATGTTACAAATTTACAAACCATGGGTTTGTTCCTTTACCAGAATCCTGTAACATCCAACTTCAACTCTCTGTAAGATATACCATGATATACCTACACCATCTATCCTTTTAGGTTGAGGGGTATGGATCAAAATAGGGGGAAACCACAAGCATAAAAACTTGGCACAAGTATCCTCACCATTTTCAAGTAAAATCCCCCAAAACCCCCTCTTCAGAAAAAGTGCTTATATACAGAAATATATTATAATCATGGATCTTGCCTAAACTAGCTGTGCATTTTCTGTCACTTTCATCTTGTTGTACACATCACCTATACCTATCACATTTGTCATCTCATGTTGCAACAGAGTGGTTTTCCTTGATGTTGCAATTTTTCCCACATGCATGTCATTTGTCTCGGTGATTGGTAATGTGCAGTGTAGTACTCTTCAATGCACCCAAATTGACAGAACCTCAAGTTGTGCACATACTCTACTACTGCTCTTGTGCTGTTGAACTGCTCCACCCACATTCCCATGCTCACATCCTCCATTTTAAATAACTGCACCATGTTCAAATTGGTTAATTGTCTCATCAACAACAGCCAACAACTTCCTTCAGTGTATGTCAGAATTAATAAAAACTGAGATATTAACAAATCCATATGCATGCATGCACATATACACCAATGCAGAAGGTAGAGAGTAGCAGATAGAAATCAGGAATAGATGGTCAAGAAAATGTGGTTTGTAAACATTGCATACTTTTAATTTGCCCTTCTCGAATTCAGATACAATGAATTCAGCAATGTTAGCAGAGACTATGTAACCTGGACCATTGGCATAGATAGGATACGCTTCCTCTACCCATTCCTGAAAGTAAAGGACAGAGAAAAAAGGGTCAGAAATGCCTCCACAATTTAAAAAAAGGTCAAAATGATATGTTTTTAACAATAAAATGCCATAGGTTTTAAGCAAAATACACCAGGAGACAGCAAAACGGCAAAGGAAACAAACCAAATTCAAAACATTCATATTTCAAATAAACATACAATAAAAAGAGAAAAAGGATGTTGCAGAGAAAAGAACCCCGAAGGTTGAGAATTCAGACTAGGGATAATTCAGAGTTCTGAGTGGAGAAATGAATGAAGGTGGGTGTTGTGGGAAATACTACTGGAGATAGGTAGGGAAGGGCTGAATAGTGCTGGTGTTGCACAATTGAAAGAAGCAAAAAGGATAATACACCCAATGAGCTTTTCTTAGATTCTAAGAAGGGAGAGAGATCTCAGCTTTGCCCCTAAAAGTCTCCCAAAATCATGCTGTTTAGAGGGCAAAAATGAACTTTTGGAAGTTTACTCTAGTGCTGTTATGGCTGCTATTAAAAAATAGATCCTTATTCAAACTTTGGACACATAGTGTGCTATAAGTAACAAGGCCACTAATAAACTGATTTTGGCTAAATGGGGAAAAATGAGAACCAACATTAACAACACTCAAATAAAAGGGATAGATTTTTTTTGTTATAAAAGAAACAATCAGTAAACCTACAACCAGTAATGAAAAGTTCAAATTCTGCTACACTCAGACCACCCTATAACATTTCATGATAATTACAGTAACAAAGGCAAACTGTGTGATTATAAACAGATTTCAAAATAGAGATGCGGACTTCAAGAGCAATCGATATGAAAATTGTACCTCATAAGTTACAGCCCATTTCCCGTAGCGAAGAGGCCTGTGGTGATAATTCATATTTCCCATGTAGAGACTTCTATCAGTTTGGGCTTGTCTTACTTCATTTACGATAGAATCCACTCTGACAAATGTGTCATCATCACACTTCATGATATACTTAGCAGCCACTGTATGAATCTGCAAGAAGCATATTCAATAACGGTAAATGATTATGCAAGCTAAAAGATGATAAAATATTAAAATGTGTAATAAATAAGCAATATTCAACTCCCTCCCGTCACTCACCCCATATTTGCAGATAGCTATGGTCTTCAACACAACAAGGTCATAATGATCCATGTATGGGACTATAATAATATCACCGAAATACTCTGCTTCTTTCTTTATGTCCACATTTATATCCTTCCTTGCATGCTATCATATGAAAAACGGAAAATCAGTAAGATCAAAAACACCATGTGATTATAGTTTTTTTTATCATTATTTGGGTGTAGAAGATGCAGAGATCCTTTACCAAGGCTACAAAAAATCGAGCCACAACATGTGAAGATTTGATTAGCCTGTGCTGCATCCAGGACTTCCTCACAGCCATCCTTTCAGCAAAATGATTTCCAGCAGAAAGAATACCAATGAAAAGATCCACATTCACATTGTGAAGAGGAGGAGCTTTCCACTGAGGAAGCAATTCAAGATGCATCTGAGGAGCAAAGCTAGGATGTGATGTAGGTAAGGAAGCAGCAAATATAGAGTGCACATCAACATCCCCATTTATGGATAGTCCAGTAGCATCCTCAAGAGCAAATCCCTGTGAAATGTGAATATAACACAAACATGTAAGATATTCATGCATTCCTCCAGAAGTAGAAGATAAGATTAGTGAACCCACCGTGCGATAGGGAAAGGATGTCACGTGCCTTCCATCCACACTAACATGGTAACCTTCCAAGCCAGCACTTATGGTGAGAACAAATAACTTACCCTCTGCAAAAGGATATGGCCAATCAACTGCCACCTTCTTTTTTCGTCCTATCAATCTGTTTAACCACCATGTTGCCTTCCACTCTTCAGAACGATTGTTGTCATCACGAATCCACTTTTCACATTTTACATGTCCATCAACTTCACAAAAATAAGAATTTTTACAGCAAAGACAAATAATGTCCCCTGAATTAAGACATGCAGCAGTTAAAGAAAATGCAAGCAAGCATGCAAGATGTCCACATTCACTAAAGAGAATCAAATTGAAGATCACAGAATGAAAATCTTCTAGTTCTTCTCTTCTAAATTTAAATTCGAGATCCATTGACATTCATCAAGTCATGCTTCCAAAGTCATCATAGACAACAACAACTAACGCCTTAGTCCACTAGGGGAAGTTAGCTACATTTGTTCGGTTAAAGACCAGGTCAAAATAGTCAAACTTACATAGTTTGACACCATAGTTTAACAATGAAAAGATGGGATCAAAATTAAAGCCTTTTTGTTATTTCCAACTCAAAAACAGACAGTCCCCTAAAATCAACTCCAATGAACAAAAGAATGTCCCCATTGTCAACAACAAGACATCCCACCATGTGAGGTGGGCTACACGGACTCCCCAATGCCATTTGGCTCAGTTAAAAACCAAAACACAATGGTTCAATAATGTAAAAAGAAAGAATCACATCAAAAGCTGCTTTCTTTTTTCCATCTGACACAACAAACAGTCCCAATTTTAAAACCAATTCACGAACCAAAGAGTTCCCCCATTGTCATTACAATGAAAACCCCAAAATCGACTTCCTAACCCCCACAATCGGCAAACTCCTCATCTCAAAACACTTGCCACCAAACGTCCACGCACATTATCAGAGTGAAACTTCAATTCTGATCAGAGATCAACACTCAAAACATGAACAACAACACTTCACCCAACCTTTGTCCTATCCTATAAATTTAATTAGCAGACAAATGATGATAATAAAATAATAACACGTTTAAAAAGCCTTAGAACAACACTCACCAGTTTCCTCATCAGCACGAGACTTCCACCCCTCGCACCTGAGAGCAGAACCCCACTGCATCCTATAGCAAGTGTTCTGCTCAATCACAGGCTTCCCACTCCAATCCCCTCTCAACCTCGGATTGAAATGCAGAATCCTCGGCGGTTCCTCTTTGTCCACAGCCTTCAACCCCTGCAACTCCATCATGAACTGCGACACCATCACCGCCTCATCCCCGTCCCTCACCACCGCTATCTTAGGGTCCCTCTCCGCATGAGCCCACCGCGGCGTCCCCACCACCGTCACGTGCGACCACAGCGTCAGTCCGCATGGCAGCACCATCACCCCTTTCCCCCGAAACTCCGTCCCAGAAACCGAAACCGAATTCGGGCACGAGTCCGACCCGTTTTCAACCGTCAACTTCGCAAAGCTCTTCACTTTCCCACTCTCCACATCCCCCCAGAGCTTCTCCCCAGCGACCCACGCGTGCCGCGCCACCTTGTGCAGCTCCGAACCCTCCGAGAAGCTCCCGTTGAACCTCAAGGAGGAAACTTTCTCCAACTTCAACCCTCTGGGTCCGCGAATTTGTACCCCATGGTTCGGTTCTTCAAGCAACAGCGGCACGGGCATGGGCAATGCGTCGGTGATGAAAACAGCGCCATTTTCGGAACCCAACCCGGCTTTGAAAGCAAGAGGGATTTCGAAGCTCATGAAGAGTAAGTAAAAGAGCATCACCCCTATGAAAATCTGAAGCAGTGTGAGCCTGTTGGGTAGAACAAAAAGGTCTACTTTACTACCCCTCTTCATTTTTCCGACCCAGAAGAACAGAATCAATGGAGTTCCCTTTCTGAAAGCTTGTAAACCCTAAGGAAGAGAGAACGGAAGCTGGGCAGTGAAGAAAGTGGAAAAGCCTTCGTCTTGTGTGAATCACATGAGTGTAAATGCTGAAAACAGAGGAAATGAATGAATAGATGAATCAATGAAAAGCTTTTGCTATGTTGAGCTTATTTGTGTAAAGTTTTAATTTTTATTTATATGAATATTAATAATAATATTAAGGCTTAGAAAGTAAAGGTGAAGGAGATCACAGTGGCTCCTATGGCACGGTGCTGGTGGAGGTTGGCGTTGTTCATTAGTTCAGTTTGGAAGCTGAAAACGACATCGTCAGAAGGAAAAGGAAAAGTGGGCCACACCACACAGCAATGTAATGCAGACATGGAATGCAGATTTCATAATCGGAATCTTTTGTCGCCATTGCAGTAAATCAAAATTAATTTTATTTGATTTTCTATATCTCTCATAAATGAAAATGATTAATAATTAGTTTAATGTAATAACTCATTCAATTAAAGCTTAATTAAGTTTTAATTTGATTATGTTTTTTAATTAAGTATTAATTATTTGGTTTTGCACTTTGAGAAGACCCATTATTACCTTAAATTATTATTATTGTTTACTGGTGACATATGTAAGTTTAATTTTATTTTGTCATGAAGTCAAGTCATATTGTTTCAATTTGCGGTCACACTATCAGTGCCAATAACAAGAATAAATATCTAGAATCTTAATTATTTTTATAAAGGATTATATAGTTTTATTGTTTTAAATTAAATATTAAAACAAAAAATTAAATTAATCATATATAAATACACATTGTAAAGATTTTCTTATTATCTAAGTTAATGATAATGTGTTTGAAAACACAAAATCAATCATGTTACCTTAATTGATAGTATTAAAAAATATAAAAAAAAAAATTGGACATTTAATGAAACCAAAATTTTGAATAAAATCTTACTTAAAAATTCCAAAATTTACAAAGAACTTAAAATTTAGTTATATAGTTTATTATTTTTTTTTTTCATATGTAATGACAATACAAAAGAATAACTATATTAACCCAATTAACAACAGAATGAACCTGTAAATATTTAATTAAAAAGATATAAAACTTAATTTTATTATATATTCAAATAAAAATATCCAAAGTTATGAAATGTTTAAATTTTAATTAAGCTTATACCACATACATAAAAAAAAAGTAATATATAACAATTATGTAATAGAGAAAACAGGTAAAAGAATATTATATTATATTTATACGAGTTCTTAACAGTATAACGTGTGTTTGTAAATATGTACGTGTATATAGTAAAAAAATTATAAAACATGAATACTTTGAATTTGAATGTTACAAGATTTCTTGAAATACAAATTTCCTTAAACTGTGGCCTGAAACTTTGCTTTCATGAAATATACTATAAAAAATTGTTGATTAACTAAGGCATGAAACTTTGCTTTCATCAAATAGCCGCAAAGAAAAGAAGACATGTGGTGATGAACCACACACCGCATTCTCCGATTGCCACTTGGGTCGGTGGTCAACTTTTCATTCTTTCTCACAGAATATTGCCTCTTCCTATTATCATATAAAAAAAAAAAATGGGTCCCTTAGTCCTTAGTTAGCCTAATACTTTATAAATAAAATAAAATATATTCTAAAGAACATGCTACTAGAAACATGAATACTTGTATTGCTGTATCTACCATTTAGATAGTGACTCAATTTACTAATTATGATCTTATTATATCCAATCATAACTCTTTTAATATGATAATACTTTCTCACCCCTTGGAGAGAGTAACTATGAGACTCTCAAACTTTACATATATATTTAATATGATATTCTTCATGTCAATTTGATTCCACCCAATTTATGGGCTTACCATATCGAATCATATCACACTTAATACGATAATAATTTCATGTATATATGAAGAATCACGACATAATGGAGAAAAGTCATTCTTTTTCCCACACTTTCATAAGATCTCAAACTATGGGTATGTACGAGATTTTTGAAAACTAGGGAACATATTTTGTACAAGTCCTACCTTAAAATGATATTGTAGTTTACGTAGAAGAAAAGAAAATGAAAGATCAAAATGGGTTTGGATTGAAAGAAGAGGTGGCGTGGTTGTTTTTGTTTGATATGACATCTTTACTATTTATAGAAGATTTTAAAGTATGGCCATTTGACTATCTTTATTTAAGCTCCCTTCATTTGTTTATTTTAGAAACATTAAATATCTTTCATCATGCAGAGTCACCATCTTGATAAGTCAAAATTTATTTATATTTTCTTTTTTTAATAAAAAATTCTATGCGATGATTATGAAAAATTAATATCAAACCCTAAACACTAAAGAGTATTCCTTTTATTCTATCAAAACAAGGGGAAAACAATGTGACCGGTTTAGAGATTGAAATATGAGAGAAAACATTTGATTATTTCCAATATTGGATTTGAAGGTTATGTAATTTAGAATATAGGCATTGCATAATTCAAATAATTATAAGAGAGAATAATACCAAAATGAAATATCAATTGTGAGTACAAACTCAGATCACATCTATAACGAACTAACTACGAACATGAGTACAAACTACAAAATTTGATGAGAAAAAAGTGAGACAGATCACAAACCAAAAACATAATTACAAATGACAAAACACGAAATGGTGAGAAAAATGAAAAAAAAAAAAAAAACCAAACTGATAAACAAAATTAAAGTTTGAATATTTTATCGGAATAAAATAGATTATGAAGATTTTGTTAATAGAGAAGAGAAAATGTATAATAAAATTATTATGTCATTTGAAATTAAAATTGGAATAATAAATAACTTATTATGAGTATTCTACATTGAACAAACATAGTAAGTATTTACTATCTCACTTCTAATTTTAACTCACACAATAAATTTCATATTTATTAAAAAAAATGTCATTGCATTTCTTATGATAAGTAAATAATATTATTATAATAATTTGTCATTGTTTCTTATTTTTATCCCAGTGACACTTCATTTATATATTTTTCTTCTTATAACATAGAAAATTTGCTTGAAATGAACATATATGTTATTAAATTAGAAAAATAAATTACTGTTTCGTTTCTTTTAAATTCAGTAGTTGTTTTATAAATTAAGTGATTTTTCCTTTGTTGATATTTCCTATTTTTCATAATATGTTTGTCTTGCATAAGATGATACACCGTCCTCGTTTCATAAACAAATTGAACACGCAACATAAAAACGAAATTAACATTGTACTCCAATACGTTGTATGTAAAAGTTAAATAATTCTTAGGTGTGAACTTATCATTTACTTATATATAAAATCTAAAGATAAAATAGACATCACATATAATCTTACTAAAATTTTGAGTACTTTGATTTTACTATTTTCACCCCTCAACATATGCATAGTTAAATAATGTCATATTAATTAATGTACTTCAGAATTTACTTTAACATAAAAAGTTTAGATGTGATTAAAAAAAATATTTGTTGATAGGTTTCAAGTTTTTTTTTTTTTTTTATATTAAAAAATAACTACTTTACTGTTAATGATATTGAGCCAGATTGTCTAAACTTAGACGCCTTCTTCCTTATCTCCATAATCTTGTGTTGTGCACCTCCATAGTATATGTAAAGTGGTAAAAGTGTTTTTAGGGTAAAATTTTATATATAATACCCTTCAGGCCCTATCTTGGTTATCCGAAAGTCATAGTTGTACATCTCTCTTTGTATTTGTACCTCTTCACACCTCTTTACCTTGTATTTTGGCAATATGGAGCATTGTCACTGTATACATCTCTCTCCTTGAACATTTGTATTGTTGACGATAGCCGTGGTTGAAGTTTGGTGGTGAAGGTGATTTAGGCGGTTTATTGACCTAATTCAAATGTCAAATTTCAAAAACTTTTGTATACTAGATTGTAAAATTTGGTACAAACAACAAATTGAGAGGAAGGAGTTCAATTCAGGATACAATTGTTACATACTAAATTCTATAATTCCATATGTTAATTGTATACTGAATTACACAATCCAATATATAAGATGTATATTAAATTGTGACATTCTAGTATATAACTAATATACCATATTGTAGAATCATGTATACAATTAATATATAATGAAGATTTGTATGTCAGATTGAACCCTCTTCTTAATCTGATATACATCTTATATACCAGATTTTATAATTTGATATTTTATTAATACATACCGAATTGTATAATCCGATATGTATTTTGTTATTAAATTTCAATTTTATTCATACTCATTTCTATTATTTCAACAAGTACATTTGTGTCATTTAAAAAATTATAGAGATACATACTCAAATTATGAGGTGCGAGAAGAAGGTCCTAAAATTAAAATAGATATTTTTTTAAATAAGAAACTAAAAAGAAAAACACACACATTTTCTTCTTAAAAAACTACTTATTTTTAAAGTAAATACAAAGGGTGAATTTGTTTAAACTTATAATATATATTTTTAAAATTGGTCATTTAAAAAAAATAATTTAAGCATATAATCTAAAAAGAGCACTGCTTAGTTTATAAAAAAAGTATTATTATTTTAAATAAACGAGCACAAAGAAATACTTATTAATGTTTTTCTACTTACATAAAACTAATGCATATTTTGTATTTGATGATTGAACTATATTATTATTTTAAATGCTAAATCTTGTAATTTGTAAATCGGTACTATGCTTTGTTTTTTTTTCACGAAATATGTGATTGCAAAATTAAGAAAGTAAAAAATTGAATGAGTAATATGATAAAAGGATAAAGAAATAATTTTACATGCATAAATAAAGTTATAAATGCATGCATATAAACAAATGGTCTCTTATCAATGTTTTTTTATTTTTTTTTACTTATATAAAACTAATATACATTTTGTATTTGATCATTAAACTATATATTATTATTTTAAATGCTAAATATTGCAATTCGTAAAGCGATATTATATTGTTTCTTTAGTGTATAATGTGATTGTAAAATTAAGAAAGTAAAAAATTGAGTGAGTAATATGATAAAAGGGATAAAGAACTAATTTTATATACATAAATAAAATTATAAATGCATGTATATAATTAAATGTAAGAAAAAAATTCAAATTGATTAAAAAAATTAATTTTAATTAGTTATTGGTTTATGAATACCATAATTTGCTCATACTTATTAAGCGGTTGAATTTATTTTTTTTCCATAAAAATCTTAAGTCATCTATCAAGAAAGGGATGAGCCAAAAATTTATGTTATTTATAAGTTGTTTATAATAAGTAAAATAACATGTATGTTGATGCACAACCCAGGGGAAAGATTATAAATGACTAACAAAACTAAGCATCAATTTTGGTCAATACTTAAGTTAGTAAAAGAACTCATTTTGTCACTGTCCCAGGCTTGGAGTTTCTTGACTCATCTTCATAACTTAGAAAAAGATTTTATTTATACATCACTTTTTCCTTCTCTTACATGTTAGGTAAGGTTATATATATATATATATATATATATATATATATATATATATATATATATATATATATATAATATTTATTAGAAAATAATTTATATATATATTTAAAAAATTATAATAATATATATTT
>Ga0099824_1005272_pt1 | contig 18267 bp, 6 predicted proteins | sample SiratrowhiteBW_FD_76837 | JGI IMG/M metagenome (GOLD analysis project Ga0099824, IMG submission 76837) | Root nodule microbial communities of legume samples collected from California, USA - Siratro white BW | ecosystem: Host-associated > Plants > Roots > Nodule | place: USA: California... | reverse complement strand
ACGCGTCTACGGTATCCAAATTTGAAATTTACTATAAAAAACATTCAAAATAAAAAATATATAAAATTTTCAAAACTAAAAAAATATTGAACATTTCAACAACCGAATTTTCTCAAAGAACTAGTAACCCTGATTCTTCATCTCTGATGGAGATACGTAGGAGCAAAGGTCAAACCTTGTCAGGCTCCCTAAAATAAAAAAGTTATTTTGTTTGTTTTAGCTTAATCTCTTGGGAAAATAAATATTTTTTAAAAAATCACACTCAGGTTACTTATTTAATTAAAGGTATCGTCTTAGGACGGGCGTTGTGGGGTGCTAATACCTTCCCCACACGTAACCGACTCCCGGACTCTAAATCCGGTTTGTGAACTTGTCTTATCCTATTTTTGGTTTTCCATAGTTTTTCGTTAATAAATTATGGTGGCGACTCCTCTATTTTAAAATAAAAATATTTATAGTTTTGTTCACCATCCCCGTGGTTACCCCGATTGCGAAAGTCATTGATGAAGGGAAAACAATTTCATAATTAACTATTTTAAGTAGATGTTGTGAAATTATTAATTATTATTTTAACTCAAAGGAAATTATAAAGGAATTTGTCAATAAATAAAATTAAATATATAATTACTACAGAAGATGTTTCAATTAACAAAATTAAATGTACTTTTTAGAAGATGTAGTGTGGTGACATTTAAAATTAAGACTTTTATTATTTGAATTTGAGTTTGTAATTTTTCTTGAGTCAAATATGTAATGCGGTTTGAAATAGTTGCAGGACGTATCACACTTTATTTAGTGACCATATGGATTAATTTAATATAGTCCTAAGAAGTGGAAAATGCTCTTATTATTCTTCAATTTTGCAAAGTATTCTATGGTGTTCTTCTCATGCCTAATGTTTAATATTATATTTATTATTCCTTGAATAATACTTTTATTTATTTTTTTCTGTTTTGAAACTATGGGATGTTTTCAATGTGGCTTAAAAAAATATTATATTTACATTAATATTAATACTCATACATTATTTATCCATTTAACTACCCAGGCAAGAAATTAAATTTATTGTTAAAATTTTACTTTATACTTACTCAGGTCTTGCTCTTACAAAAAGACCCCATGCAATTTTTAATATCAAAATTTTAAAATGTTAGCTGTACTACTTTAATGGTACATCTTTTCATTTAATTTATAGTTTCTAATGAATATATAAATTCATTTTATATTTACATTCTAATTTTAATTTATAACTAAAAATTTAATTCTATTTTCATCCAATCTAATATATATTAAAAATATATTTTCTTTTTATCAAATTCCCGCGCGACAGGTAGGGCAACTAGGAAGTTTATTTTTCTTTACAAAGGATTATAAAGTATTACGTTGTGTCTTGTAAGGTTTTCGAATGGTAAAATACTTCCACAGTTAAGTATGAAAGACTGCCTTTTTTTAGATCTTCTTTTTATATAATAAATAAAACATATACTACTAATAAGATAAAAAATAGCGTGTTAAAGTATTAATAAATGACTGAATGTGAAATTAACTTTTTTTTCACCAATTATGTATGTTACTTAAATTCCTATTGTTGTTATATTTAATATCTATTTTGCAGAAAAGAAATACTATATACCTATTTTGTTTATGGAAAAGTTTTGTTTGACAATGACAGGTGGCACACAATCCTTTGCCAACAGATGACATGACACATTTGCATACGTGTATAAGAATATTTATATATGGAAGGGCATTTTTAGTATTTGAGTATTAAATTGGAAAAGTTTCAAAATTCATTGAAGATGTGCAACGAAAAATTGCTCGTACAACAATTACGGACCTGCACAATGACGGTGACAATAAACACTGAAGTTGTCGATGCAGTTGCTGCCACAACACCGGCGACCTCGGCGGGTACACTTCTTCTCTCACACAAATAGACCCACGACCCTCAAATCCACCCACAACCCTCAAATCTACCAACGACGAACAACAATTAAGACCCAGGAAGCCACGAAGTAGACCCACGAATCGACCCTAACACAAATCCACCGACGAAGCCACAATGGAGACGATGTTCGCCAATGGCGGCGACTGCAGTGCTAGCCGTGAAGAGGGATTTCTGACTGCAACCAATGCAGATGATGACCAGATCTGAGATTTTGATATCTGAGATTGAAAATGGCTCTTCCTCTATGTATGGAGTCCAATGTGCTCTGTGACAGATCTAAGCCCTAAACCAAATGTGTTGGGCGATAGATGCAAACCCTAATACACCTTTAAGCTACCTTCACACCACGCTAGCACATTTTTTGCACATCATTATTGTTGCCCACGTCACACCTAAGGTTGTCAAGAGGGTGGTGCCACGTGTGGTTGTCAAAATATAATTACTCGTTTATGGAAAAGTTTTGTTTGACAACGACAGGTGGCACACAACCCTTTGCCAACCGATGACATGACACATTTGCATACGTGTATAAGGGTATTTAGGATATTTACGTACGAAAGGACATTTTTGGTATTTGGGTATTAAGTTGGAAAAATTTCAAAAATTCAGTGGAGATGTACAACGAAAAATTGCTCGTACAACAATTACAGACCTACACAACAACGGTGAAGCAAACGCGGAAGTTGTCAATGCAGCTGTGACCACAACACCGACAACAGCGACGGGTACACTTCTTCTCTCACACAAATCGACCCACAACCCTCAAATCTACCAACGACGAACAACAATTAAGACCCAGGAAGCCACGAAGGAGACCCAGGAAGCCACGAAGGAGACCCACGAATCGACCCTAACACAAATTCACCGACGAAGCCACAATGGAGACGACGTTCGCCAACGGCAACGACTGCAGTGCTTGAGGTGAAGAGGGATTTCTGATTGCAACCAACGCAGATGAACAGATCTGAGATTGAAAATGGCTCTTCCTCTACATATGTCGTCCAATGTGCTCTGTGACAGATCTAAACCCTAAACCAAATGTGTTGGGTGACAGATGCAAACCCTAATACATCTTTAAGCTACCTTCACACCACGCTGGCACATTTTCTCCACATCATTATTGTTGCCAACGTCAGCGACATGCCAGCGCCACCTAAGGTTGTCAAGAGGGTGGTGCCACGTGTGATTGTCAAAATATAATTGCTCTGAAAAGTTTTGTTTGACAATGGCATGTGGCACATAACCCTTTGCCAACTGATGACATGACACATTTGTATACGTGTATAAGGGTATTTAGGATATTTACATACGGAATGACATTTTTGGTATTTGAGTATTAAGTTGGAAAACTTTCAAAATTCAGTGGAGATGTACAACGAAAAATTGCAAGTACAACAATTACAGACTTGCACAGCGACGGTGACAGCAAACGCGAAAGTTGTCAATGAGCTGCGGCCACAGCACATAGCGGTGGTTACACTTCTTCTCTCACACAAATCGAACTACAACCCTCAAATCCACCCACAACCCTCAAATCTACCAACTGGTAATAAGTAAGACCCCGGAAGGCACGAAGGAGATCCACGAATCGACCCTAACACAAATCCACCGACGAAGCCACAATGGAGACGACGTTCGCCAACGGTGGTGGTTGCAGTGCTCGGGGTGAAGAGGGATTTCTGATTGCAATCAACGCAGATGATGAACAGATATGAGATTTTGATATCTGAGATTGTAAATGACTCTTCCTGTATGTATGGAGTCCAATGTGCTCTGCGACAAATCTAAACCCTAAACCAAATGTGTTGGGCGACATATGCAAACCCTAATACACCTTCCAGCTACTTTCACACCACACTGGCACATTTTTTCCATGTCATTATTGTTACGCACGTCAATGACATGTCAGCGCCACCTAAGGTTGTCAAGAGGGTGGTGTCACATGTGGTTTTCAAAATATAATTACTTGTTTATGAAAAAGTTTTGTTTGACAACGGCAGGTGGCACACAACCCTTTGCCAACTGATGACATGACACATTTGCATACGTGTATAAGGGTATTTAGGATATTTACATACGAAAGGGTATTTTTGGTATTTGAGTATTAAGTTGGAAAACTTTCAAAATTCAATGGAGATGTACAACGAAAAATTGCTCATGCAACAATTACGGACCTGCACAGCGACGGTGACAGCAAACGCGGAAGTTGTCAATGCAGCTGCGGCCACAGCACCGGCGACAACGGCGGGTACACTTCTTCTCTCACACAAATTGACCCACGACCCTCAAATCCACCCACAACCCTCAAATCTACCAAGGACAAACAACAATTAAGACCCAGGAAGCCGCGAAGGAGACCCACGAATCGACCCTAACACAAATCCACCGATGAAGCCACAATGGAGATGATATTCGCCAACGGCGACGACTGCAATGCTCGGTGAAGAGGGATTTCTGATTGCAACCAATGCAGATGATGAACAGATCTGAGATTTTGATATCTGAGATTGAAAATGGTTCTTCCTCTACGTATGGAGTCCAATGTGCTCTACGACAAATCTAAACCCTAAACCAAATGTGTTGGACAACAAATACAAACCCTAATACACCCTCAAGCTACCTTCACACCATGCTGGCACATAGCACATCTAAGACAGATATAATTACTCTTTGTATATCTCAATCCTCAAGAAAATTTTACAAACGTGCACGAATCTTTCAATAGAATATTCAATCACAATTTGGTATTACCACAATACTAATTAAATTGATAATCTTTCAATAGAATATTCAATCACAATTTGGTATTACCACAATACTAATTAAATTGATGAGCTAGGCGTTGGTTTAAGGATTCACTTCACACACTCATAAAAATATTATTTTTTATAATTTTTAATAAATTTCTTATTTTTTAATAATATCCTTATTATTTTAGCATTCCTTTTACATAAAAAAAATCACTCACAACAATCTATCCTTTTCTTTATAATAAAATGTTAATATTTTTTCTCAAGTTATTTTCTCTGTGTAATAAAATATCAATTTTATTCTTTCTATTATTTTTTAGTCTTAACATTTTTACCACAAAATTGTTTTATTTTAAAACATTATAAGAATATTTTTATTTTATATAAATTACAATTATATTACACTGTTAATAAATAAAAACAAAATTTGAATAAAAAAATTACAATTAAAAAAGTAAGATAGAAGTACTTAATATCAAACCCAATCAACTCACTCAGGGAGAATGGCATGGTCTAGCCTAATCAAATTGATTAGCAACAGTTATTACTAATAATATCTATTTAAAACCAAAAAAGGTCAACTTGCCATATGAAGATGGTAGCAAATTCCTGTTGTGATTAGTTACTCATTCACTAGGGCATTGCAAAATTAGTCTTCGCAAGTAATTTAAAATGTTGAAATGACATTAGGATACTGACAAAAGAAATGAAGTGTATGAATGTCAAAGCTTGTATTTAATCTTGGATTTATATTATAAACAGAAACATAATATTTATTTCGCAAAATTTATTTTAATTAATTTAAGCATAAAAATTAGTTATGTTTGGAAATTGAAAGAATGTACGAAAAGTGTACTGATAACATTAAAATTGGAAGAATAAAACAAATTTTTGACTTAACTCGTTATGTCTTTCTCATGAATATGAGATACTTGCCAAACTTGCAATGTATTTTTATTTTAATTATATACTATCATCATGCAATCAAATTTCACCTCCAACATTATTATTTTGGTCAAAATATTTGTCTTATGAAAAATACTAAAATGGAATATTTATTGTGTATTTGGGTAAGCAATATTTTTATTTGAGGTGATACTAATGTTTTACAGTTAGATTTAAATTAATCAAAGTGTTTCATATTTGAATTATATAAGAATTTTTTTTACAATAAAATCCAGCATAAATCCTAACTTACTGTGAAAATTGTATTTTACTTTTAATCAAATGAGCTTTTTAAGAACCAATTCTTACAGTCAACTGTGTCCATTTTTCACTATTTTTTTTTTCTTTTTTTCATTTTGAAAGTTTAATAATATAAATGTTGTTTCAAGCTTTTTCTTCTTTCACCTCATAATTTCTTCTTTCACTTTCATAATATAATAAATTTCCACGTTTGCAAAAGTAATTAATTTGAAACCTAATCTAAAACATTTCCATATTATATAATCCAGAAATATCTATAATATAATTCAAAAAATAATCATATTTTAGATTATGTAATTTAATTATATTTTTCAAATGATAAAATTACATTTGAAATATTATTTACTTAATCTAAACTGATATTTTAAATTTATAATCTTATTTCAGATTATAAATTTTACTCCAGGTTATATAATTTAAAATATTATTTTAGATCACCTAATTTTATTTGAAATGATGCAATTCAAAATTATATTTTAGATATATAATAACAATACATGTTAATTTTTTTTTCATACTGTGGGAGTGTGAAAAGAAAGTAGGAGGTGGAGAAAGAAATAGCCCTCCAAATATGCTACAATAACTAACAGTGCAATGGTAATCTTAACGAGTGTACGGAGATCAAAGTAAAAAACATTGAGAAAAGAGATTGGGCTACTTCAATAGCCCAACCCATGGTACTATTCGTAATGCATCTTTCAACCAAAAACAGAAACCTCAAAAAAAGAAATAAGGTTTATTTCTATTTTTATCAATATTTTATCTAACATTAACTACCTCATGTTTATTAATATATGATAAGATAAAGGGTTTCGAATAAGTCTCCTTAATCTAGACTTAACCAACCCAGATAACAAACCAGAAAGAAATAAAATATTGGACAAATCTTTCACTTAGTCTTGGTCACAATATTCTTATTGTGATTTCCAAAAAAAAAAATTGTTAAATCCATTATACAACTATTAATAACTGTATACATCTTAACTTAATTTGATATATAAATATTTAACATAATTTTAATTTAGTCCATATTATGAATATGTAGGAACTAGTTAAGACATACAAAAAATAAAAATCAAGAATGTGTACAAGAGTGCATTATGTTAATTAATTACAACAAAAACTCTCACAATTCCCTTGTTTTTTTTCATTTCTCTGTCTTTTTAATGGTTAATATATGACAAATGCTTACACATGCGAAACTGATGTAATAAGTGTTTTTAATGTATAAAAATTAAATTGAGGGTTGATAACACATAAAAACTAATATGAATGAAGTTGCAAAAATCTCAAAATCCATAATGGCCAGATTTATTCCCTTACGTGGGATAGTGTTACTTAGAATAAGACACCTCTGGTTGTTAAGGACCTATGAAGCTCGGACACTCCATTTTTGGTGACGTATCCGTGTCCGACATGTATCGGACACTGACACCCGTACGACACTCGTATGACACGTATTAGTGAAGTGTCCAGTTCAAAAGATAATATTTTAAACATCTAACAATTTTAACATAGTTCTAACATAATTTTAACAAAGAATAATATAATAATTTACTTAAAAACTCGTTAATTTATTGTAAAGATAAGATACAAATCTTATATATAATAAGAATATTTAGATTATACATATTTCTTTTGACTTTTTAGATTTTAGATAAAGAAATTAGATCTATCTTATTGTTATATTTGACTAACTTTGTTCATAGATAGTTTTTTAACACCTAAATCTTGATTAAAATTGATAGTCATGTAATATATAGATCCGTGTCCCCGTATCCTATATTTTGGAAACTACACGTGTCTACGTGTTCGTGTCTGTGTCGTATTTGTACCCGTGTCAGTGTCCGGGCTTCATAGTTAAGGACACTCCAATCTTCATAAATGGCAAGTAGTGGCCTCCCAAGTCCGCCCAAAGAAAGTTTATGGGAATCATTTACTCTCTTGTGAAAGAAGTTTCTATTCTCTCTATCAAAGAAGTCACTTATTCTCTTGGGAAAAAAAAATTATGAAATGTTATGTGGTAAGAAGGGATGACACAAAGGCAACAATTAATGAGGCTCATCCTTCCAGTGCAAAAATATTCCTTCAATTCTTTAAGCCTCTATACTTTGTCCACCATACTCTCAAAATCTTCAAAGCATGTTTAGTCTCATATCACACCCCCCAAGTGTTTCCCAATGCTTCCCCAATAATCAACACCAAGAATCTGACTTTGCCATTTCCTGAACTCATGACATGGAACATTTTCTTTCCACCCAATTCCAGGCTTATCAAAGTTTTCACACCAAAAATATCAGCAAAATGGTCTATAATTTGCAGTTTAAAACATTAGGGTTAGCAATCAGGACTAATGATAAGTAGATATCAGCATTGCCACAATTCCTAATGCATTCTTTGGTAACATTTATTTCAAATTTGTGGGGGATTGATTGGTGATGGTTGTGTATATTTGATTAAGGTAATTTGTAATGAGTTGTAAGGAAAGGTTTGAAAGAGAGAATGAATTGTCAGTGGAGGAAAAAGTATGAATTTATGGAAATTGTTTGATAAATTACTACTTTACTTTACCCCTATATGTATTATTTAATGTTTAAAATACTATTTTTTATAATTATTTTTGAAAATTAATAAATAATATTTTGAAATCGTTAATATTTTTAAGAAATAAATTATTTTCATTTACTCAATTAATTATTTAATCAAAACAATATATTTTGAATTTTTCATTTAAAGACAGTGTTGATATTAAAATAAAAAATAATCTATCCACTTTCATTAATTTAATTGAATAAATCATGTATCTCAATAAACTTTTTATTCAAATATATTATCTTTCCATTAAATCAAATCATCCCAATATTTATTCAGCTTAGCTCTAAAAGACTGTAAGCCAATCATTAATTTCATTCCCTCAACCAAATAAAGACAACACAAAACACAAATTCTTGAAGACAAACACACACTTAAAGATAATAAAAATGTTCTTATTTCATATAACTCAATGATTAAGACATAAAGAGAGATTAATCATATCCCCTAAATATAAATCCAGGCTATTTATGAGTGTTCAATATAACAATTTTCTTTTGGATTATCTTGTAGAGATATCCATTCTTAAGATCTTAAATTAGGACGCAGTGATATGTGACTAGGGACAAAGCTATAAGTAGAGTGATACAACTGACAAGTTGAAACTTGAAATCAGTAACATAATTAAGGACAAGTGATTAAGAGTCCACGCTTAATGCTAAGTAATCAAAAACTTCTTCTTATCAAAATATCAAAATAAATTTATGGTGAAGATTATTGTATTTATCATGTAAAGTTAACTACGGAAAATCAATTTGAAAAGACACGAACCGTGTTTTGAGGAACGATGCCATGATGTATGGCATCTTTTTGACAAAATGATGTGGGTTGAGTTATTATTCTACGATTTTTTAGGCTGTTTGTACATTTTTGTGGCCAACTATTTGCAGAAATTATACAAAAGAACTGTACTTTTCTGTCTCGGCCAAACTTTGCTTCCATCTCTTTCGGATTTTACTAGAGAAGATAAATTATATATTTTGTTTTGATTTTAGTTTCTCCTTTATTTTTCGGTTAAATTTGCTTTCCCATTTTTTTTCCTTTTACTTTACTTTCTTTTACATGTGTATCTTTTATTGGTTACCCTTTTTAATTTTAGTCATTATAAAAAAAAACTAACGATGTGATATCACACAAAATCAATGATGTTATTTTGGTTTCTCACAAAGATGTAAAAGCACTCGGTCTTTGTAACTTTTAAAACGAAAACTTTCTATTGGGATTCAAATATTGAAGTCAATTAGTTTTTGCTTGTAATATTGTCCCTCTATCGAATTTAGTTAAATGAAAAATAAAATACTCAATTTTGTTATGAAATTCATGAGTTATGATATAGTAATTTTATTCTATATATTGATTATCTACTATAATATCTTAAACAAACCATACTGCACATATAGGTTATCTTTCAATTACAATAAATCGTATCCAACTTGTTTATATTTTTACCAATATCTTGCGGTTTTCATATTGTTCTACTTTGGGTGTTAAGAATATTTTTCTTCGACATGAGAGTTTAGTAGAAGGGTAACTAAAATGGTGAGGGTTAATTTGTAATGGATATTTTTCTTAAATATTATTATTTTTATTTAGGATACAATGTGTTGTTGAGGTGAAGAATGATGTAATTGTTTCACAAACATACTGTTTTTAATAACTTTGGTTAAAGGTAATGTTATTTTCTTGTTCACTCCACGTCAATTAATAAAAATATCTCTAATATATTTTACTTTCAAATTTTCCATCATTTTTAACATATAACATAACATATGCATTTTAAATCTTATACTATTAATCCTACTTAAATAAAGTAGAATTATTATTAATAGTAGTACAAACAATATTTCTAACAACGACTCTTTAATCATTCCTAATGGAGGTGTGGTAAAAAAAAAATTAATGATGGTTTAAAATTATTGTTTTGTTTTTGTATACGATGAGAATTCTAATTTTAATATTTATTATAATTGTGAGATATAATGACGAGAATTCTAATTTTAATCTTTATTATAATTATGAGATATAATAATGATTCTCAAAACAACCATAATCAGATATATATTAATTATTTTATTTTATTTTAAGGTCAACTTTCAACCACATCCACAAGTGTTATAAAAATCAGTAAATGCAACGTACGACAGTATTATAGTAAGAATTGTTGTATGTTTAATTTTTTTTTAATATTTATTTCGTTTTATGATTACCTCAAATATGCATTTATCACATATTAAATAGACCCATTCATTGACAATTAATTAAGTTTTAGGGCACTTTAAGCATAATTACATCACTATTTGACTAACAGATACGATGGAAAAAAAAAAAAAAAAAAAAAAAAAAAAAAAAAAAAAAAAAATATAATTACAAACAAAAAAAATAAATTATTAATAAAAAAAAATAAAAAAAATTTAAAAATTAATTAAAATAAAATTTAAAAAAATAAAAAATTTAAAGAAATATAAAAAAAAAAAAAAAAAAATATATGAAAAAAAAAAAAAAAAAAAAAAAAAAAAAAAACAGAAGAAAGTAAAAAAGAAGAAGAATGTAATTACAAACAGAGATAATATATCACTCTTAAACGTATGTAATCACAATTTAATAATTAATTAAAATAAAATTTTAAAAAATATTCACCATTCTCTTACATTTAGCACATACATATATTTTAAAATTATCTTTTATTATTTAACCGAAAACTTAAATCAAAATAAAAATTCAGTTTTCTTCTTCTGAAGTTCATAGAAAACGTATCTTATTATTTATTCATCACGTTTCAACCATTTTTTATTATTTAACTGAAAATTTAATTCAAAATAAAAGTTTCAACCATAAATAATTATTTAAAATTTATAAAAAATAATTAGTTAAAAGTTTCAGCATCTAAAACTTATTTATAACATCAATCCATATAAAAGGATGAATCTTTTATAGTTATTGTTAAATTTGAATTAGTTCCAATTTGAACCACGGTTCCTCGTAAATGACACTAAATCACACATTTTACACATTTTATGCTATAGTGTTGCTATCAACGGAAAAACTATTCCTCAGTGGATGTGTTTTCTTTTTCCTTTTACAAAACTGGTGCATGAATCGTTGGTGCTATTTAATACTGCCCCTATGCATTGTTTATGGGAAATTCTCGGTGGTTCTAATGTGGGTTTAGACAACTTTTTTTTTTTTCGGTGATTTTGATTGTGATGTGCATATGAATTTGAGTGTTGCCTCCACTTTATATATTTTTTTCTCATCAAAAGATATCAGATTATGGATAACAATGAAATAAAAGCAAATATCAATAAATATCAATTATGAAAAAAAACAAGAAAAGTGCATCGAATGCTTACAGTTATAATATATTTATAGTAAATCTGCTGCGCTTCTCCTTACAAAATAAGTTTAGAGGATAATATATAATGAGAAATTCGATTTCAATATAAAAGTTAATTGCGTCAACGGTATGTAATTAAAATTAAGATTTATATGTACAATTTTAAAGAATAAAAATATATATTGTGATATATAAATTAAATAACTTATAAGTTAATTATAGAAATTATTTCGTATAATTTCTTTTTTTATAACTTTTAACTTGTTACATTTGTTCTTGTTTCAATGACCACGCTTATTTTTATAAAAAATGATAAGTCTTACATATATGGCTCAAATTTGGACGAAATTTAAAATTTATCATGTTTTTAATAATATAGTTTGTGTAAAAAAATTAAAGATTTAATTCTAAAGAAAGATAAATTTGTTATAGTTTATTTTCTTGATATGTTGATACTTTAGAAACGATTGGTTCTCCCATCTCAAAGGATCACGTTAAAGTTATTTTAGACGATTTTACTTAAGGAATTTGATAGTTTTATTATTACAATCTTATTTAAGTTAGATCCTTATACTATTGAGGAGGTTGAGACTTTGCTTCTATCACAAGAAAAGTGATTTAACAAACACAAAATCTATATTAATTGATGCTAATTTTATTTTTAGAAGCTAGTCTTTCAACACTAATCAATCTCATAAGTATAGTTTTGGTGGCTTTACTCAGAAGTTTAATTGAAATACGTCTCTACATTTTTTTCTCACAAATTTCTAAATTTTCTTAACAATATAACAAACCTAATATGATTAATTCAATTTCTTCTACTAAAAAAAAATAGTGCCAGATTTGTAGAAAATTTGGTCATATTGTTATTGCATAGATATGACATTGATATTCAATCTCATGCTTTTGGAAATCATTGTTAGTTCTTTACTGCATATACTATTGACATTGCTTTATCTATTCTTGAAACACTTTCCAGTGTATCTGACTCTCTATAATAATGAATAGTGGAGTTACTCACCACATAACAAATAATTCTAGTATTCTCTCTCACAAAGTTCCCTTTGTGTGGATATTCTTTCAAAATATTTAAAAATAAACTTATAGTAATAGCTAAACTCACTATAAGTTATAAGTTCATAGAGAAGTGATAATGTATCTAATAGTATAACAAATTAAACTAGAAAAATAGTGTGTGATTTTTTTTATATAGTCTATTTGTCTCTATGATCTAAGTAATATATAATATCTCTTTTTTCTCACATTTTCTCTTTCTCCCTTCATAACAAATCTAATAAAATGGTGTAATCTTTAATTAAAATAGGATGAGATAATCCATCCTCAAAGAAAAAATATCTTAAATAAAATAAACAATGATAGATAATGTATGCAGAAATAATGTTAAACTAAAAAGTTAATTTTAGAAATTAAGATGGTAAACAATCTTCGTCAGAGAAGTTATCTTTTGAGGGCACTTAGTTGCACTTTTTGCATGCATGTGGCCACTTCCATAAAAAAGTAACATTATCTTCAACACTAGGCTACAGAACATCAATTCCGGTTGGTCCCCTGATATCTACTTCTAAAACAAAAGACCAAGCTAAATTTCAAATCAAGAATCCTACACATTAAAAAATGTTCAAGTTTCTTCCATTAGATGGTAAACCGGGCCAGGTGGTTCCTATAGCTGTCATAATTTGATGAACCAGATTGGTATTTTCAATCTATCAATTCGTTTTGATAATTTCTCGTATATTATTTGTCCTCTTTTGTTAATGTCAGATATATTTTAATTCAATTTTTTTGATGTTTTTTGTGCCTCTCAATTTGATTGTTTTAATCATATATGATCTTTGATGTTAAAGGAAGATCTGCAAGGTAAAATTTAAATTTAGAAACTCTAAATACCTAAGGATTATATTGAAGGGTCTAGGGTTTATATTGAAGGTATATTTACATATATATAATGAAGGCATATCGAGCACATTTACAATGAATAGTTAACATGACTATAGCTTGTCTGGTTTCTATGACTAGTAAAGATATGTGTGGAACAATATTTTATTTGTCTGCTTTCTATGACTAGTAAAGGTATGTATGGAACAATATTTGTAAGATTACGATTTTTAGAAATATTTTTAAGATTAACGGAAAGAGAACAAGAATGTTATATTTCAAAATTTAGTTTAATTTCCTTTCTCAACTATGTACGTTTTTTTTTTCTTCTTTATATAGATTGGAGTATTTTATGTGTGTGTGTATATATATATATATATATATATATATATATATATATTAATTTTTTTCTGTTGATAAAAAATATTGGAAGTATATTTTAAAACAGAGTTCCTAACATATTCTTTTTTTTTTAACTTTAAAACCCTGTATAAGAATGTTTTGACGTATTATTATTTTTTTTTCAAAAGGCTTATTCAGTTTGAATTTTGATATATTTATATCAGATGTAACAAAAAAAAAGCAATATCACAAGAATTTTAAAAGATTGAAGAAAAACCTCGACGAATTTATAAGATTTTTCGAAAGTCCTTAAATTTTTAAAATTCAAAATGATAATAGTCAATAAAAATAATATTTTTTGGATAAAAAAGAGTACAACTTTAAAAGTCCTTTATGAATTATCATCTTTTTATTCTTTGTTACAAATTATGGTATTTGTTATCTTATAAAAAATAAAGTTTGGATAAACAAAAATAAATCTATGCTAGATCTATTATTATAGCTCGTTATATATTTCCACTTTTTTATTTAAATTATGGGTTTTTGTTATCTAATAAGATTGAATATGAGAATTTCTCTATTGATTTAATTTAAATAATGAAATTAGTATTCTTTACAAAAATATTATCAAATAATATGTCTATATAATCTTCAAATGAACGAGAAATAAAAGTTATGTATGATAAGGATAAGGGTCTGACAACCGAAAAAAAAATCTCAAGGAAGGATCAAATTCTTATACATTCTATTAAAAAATTACGTAAAATCCATTGCAATTAGTATACTATTAAATATCAACAAAATTTTTACAAATTATAAATTACTAGATTATTTATATAAATCCTAGTTATCCTAAATAAATACCAAAATACTTATTTATATTATTTAAAAATTACAATTAAATACCATAGGATTTTTACCGAGTCTTTTAAATTCTATTTTTCTATATTCATAGAAATTGAGACAAGTTAAAAAAGATTTACAACGTTTAACTCTTAAAATTATTACAAATCTCAATAAATTTGATTAAGTATAATTGACATGAAATTAAGAATTGATATAATTAACCATATATAATACTATGATTCTGAGAGGAACCAACTATTATATCAGCACAACTCACTCTTAAAGTAAAGATAGAAGAGACAATCTTTAAAAATCTGTTGATTTCTACTCAAGGCCCAATTAAGAGACTCATTTAATCACCTGTTTTAGTTATTTTTTTTTAATTTTGCTTTATTTTTCTGTTAATCCATCTTTTTTTATAAGACAGGGATATGGAGTACAAAATAGTACTTCAACCCTAATACGATTTCATGAATCAATTATTGATTAAACCAAATATGGGCTACTCCATTTTGTGGTAGGATTATATTAGCAAGTAGCCAGTGATAACGTCTATCCAAATGGTATAAGGCACATTACACACAAGCAAACAACAAAATGCTCTTTAGATTCGATATAATTTTTACAAAAATCATATCTAAGGTCACAATCATGAGAAGAAACTCTTAGATTTCATTTTGAAGCTAATTTATAATTACTTACCAAGAAAAGACCTAATTTTTTGAAGTGCTAGACTTTGAATGAGATTGTGTGATGCCTTCAAACATTACTTCCCTCAAGTATCCATCTTCCAATGCCTAGAAGCTACTTGGCCCTTCCACTATATCTACATATTAAGTATTTTGTTCTCTAATTTTTCAACCATTCAAACAACTTTGTAACATTTGAAGTTCTATTGCCACTTCTCCACTACAATCATTGCTAGCTACAACATACCTTTTCCTCCTTCCCCACCAAGATAAGGAATAATCTAATTAACAAAAAAAAATCTTTCATTCTTGTTTCCTTAATTATTTTCCTAGTGATCAACTTTATAAGGCAACCTTTATTCCTCAAACATGTATTTTCAGTTTTGCGTCCCTCAAACGTGTTGACTGCTTTTTGAAGAATTTGTTGTTCCTCTCCCTATGGCCTTCATTTCTCATACTTTGCTGCTAAATTCCTATTCCATAAAAGTTCCTTTTCAACCAGTAGCCTTTCCTCTTTCTCATTGCCTTAGTAGGCTTAAATTAAAAAGTTCTAACACTTTCACACCCTGGCCTTATTTTTTTTACCTACATATACCCTTTTTCCAATTTACCCCTTGCATCACCATTTTTGCCACAATAATTACTTTCGTAATTAAAAGACAAGAGGGTAGAAATTGAGGACAGTGATACAAGTTCTTAAAGAAGTATGCTTGTTTTCCAAGAGAATAATTTGTTCCTCATAACTATCAAAGGTTTACAAGTGCTTACTCGTCTAGGCTTAGCTAATGCAAAGATACTAGAAAGGAAGATCACTAATTTTGCAATTAAAATAAGTAACCTTTTCTACCACTTTTTTTTTTTTTTTTTGACTTTGTATTAACATATTTAACACAAACTACTCCTCTAGAAGTTTATCTTTAATCCTTATTCACCACTATTGTCATCAATCACAATCATATAATTTATTACACATCGAAATTAGAAATTTCAATATACTCTTCCCCAATCTTGTATTTCATAATCAAGTTTGATCTTGCCATCGGTCTCATGATTTCATTAAGACCTTATATTTAAGAAAAGAGGAGAGGAAAAAAATAGTCTACCACTCATCACTTCTGTTTCAAACATATTACTAAAATTTCAAAAGAAACCCGTTGATATCTAGGCTTTTCAATTGAAAAAAAAAAAAGATATTATCATTTTTATAAAATTTAGAAAAATCATAAAGAAAATAATGAATTACGCTAAAGTAAAAGAATATAAGAATAAAACATTGAGTAAAGAGATTCGACATCTGACAATCCAGTTGTCGTGATAACATCTCTTATCGAAGGGGTAAAATGCTTAATTCCAGAATCAAAGTCTTCAGCGTGGTCTCATCACACCTACAAAAATTGTTAATTCACAGTAATTTATATATTTACATATAGCACTAACAAATTAAAGAAAAAAGTTAGAGTAATCTAAACTAAAAACCAATTAGGCAGTAGGTTCTGACACATATACATAATAATATCAAATTCATGCATTGTATCCCTATAGCAAATTTCAATTGCTACATTGGATCATCCCAAATGGAGAAAATGTTTGAGATTACATATATATGGTTTCTAAAAAGTATGGCCTAGGTCTTAAAACAATAAGAGGATATATCATTGTTGATATATATACCTCAATAGATGCTAATCTTTTCAGATTCCTTTTACAAATTGCTTTCTAAAAAAATATTACTGCATTAAAAATGATAACCCTAGTATTTAGTGTTTTGTAATACAATTAAACTATTTCAATTATAACTTAGACTTAACATTTTGAAAATCCTAGCATGACTCACTATTCTAGGCTTATTGAATAATATTCTCACAAGTGTTTCTAAAATATAATAATTTTTAAGTGGATACACTAAATATAAATAGTTCCCAATAGACATTTCTCTTGAATAATATTGCAAATATACATACTTCGAATTAATCAAGCTAACGAAACTAAAATGATATATTATATCGATAAACTGTTATTCTTATTCTTTTAAGTAAGTTTATTTGCTAATCATAATTTTTTAATGACTTAAGTAGTTTGGCTTCCTTATTTAATATGCTTTTAATTTTAAGAAAAAATAGCCTAACTATTTAATTAATATGTTTGACTTCACCTATGTTTAGGGAAAGCCTCTTAATTAGAAGATATTATTAATTGTACAAACAATATTCAAAATAAATCATAACAAGACGGCAACAAAAAGTAAATACGGATATGAGTAAATTAGATAAAGGAAACATTTCCGTTGACATGGTCTTCAGAATTGTAATTATTAAATTTTAGTATTTTCATACATACGATACTTTAGTATTACTATTACAGTAGTAAGATATGTAGAATTTTTTGTTACACAGTAAAATATGGAATAACCAGGTTACAATATTACAAAGTGCCCTAATTTCATAAATACGTGAGTAAATATATGGACTTATAAGTTTGAGGCCTTTGTTAATTACACACAAGTATAGAGTTTTCTTTCTCTTCTCCGAATGGTTTAAGTATACTGCAGCTTACTCATCCAGATTATTCTGTTCATCAGCTTCTGTTTTTCTTTTTTTTTTTTTTTTTTTTTTTTTTTTTTTTTTTTTTTTTTTTTTTTTTTTTTTTATATTTTTTTTTTTAATT
>Ga0099824_1005269_pt1 | contig 18279 bp, 10 predicted proteins | sample SiratrowhiteBW_FD_76837 | JGI IMG/M metagenome (GOLD analysis project Ga0099824, IMG submission 76837) | Root nodule microbial communities of legume samples collected from California, USA - Siratro white BW | ecosystem: Host-associated > Plants > Roots > Nodule | place: USA: California... | reverse complement strand
TTTTTTGTTTTTTTTTTTTTAAATATTTTTTTTTTTTTTTTTTTTTTTTTTTTTTTTTTTTTTTTTTTTTTTTTTTTTTTTTAAGTTGTCATTTACCAACGTCACTATACATGTGTGGTGGTTCTGTATACTATCATAAATGGCGGTCTTTCTTAAACAACTACAGCACCTGCCATTCAATAATATTTATTAAAATTCAAGTAATACTTTTAATTGAAAAATAATTTCAATAAAAATAACAGTGCATCCAGATGTCATTATTCTTATTATCATATGACGTTTGTAATTCTCATTATTCTAAATTCTGAGATGTAATACAAGAATATTAAATTATTTATAATCTCATAATTTAATAAAAATTATTTTTCGTAATGACAAATGAAAAAAAATATAACAATACAAAAAGAGAATTAACCAACATTTCTTTTATTATTTGTTTTAACAGTAACATTGTATATTCGACATTACATCAATGTATATCATAACTTATTTTATTTTTTATTTATAGTCATTTTTTCAATTTGTATTCTTCCTTCACCTAAATCTCTTATGTCATCTAGGGATCCGCACCATTCCAACATCTGGTGCCTCTAATAAGGATATAAGCTATTCAATTTTAATGTTTATTGAAATAAATTAAGACATCAATATAAGAAATTTAACTAATTTTCTTAAGTAATTTATACTTCATTCAAGTATCAAGTATTAAACTAGTAATCTTTGTAACAAAATGTTTTGGAAAGTCATGTTTTACATTTGGATTTTGAGAATTGTAAACTCATTTTTCATCCTCAGAACCATGCTCTCCATCGTAAGAGACTGGTTGGCTCCAGCAACAACAATGTAGAACCATGCTCTCCATCGCAAGAGACCGGTAGGCTCCAGCAACAATAATGTTTTCAGTGGTTGCTTTGCTCCTTTCTTAATATTCCTCCAAATTCCACCGTTTCGGAAAGGGTTTCGGAAGACACTCGACTCAGCCTGTATTTATAGGTGTAGTTGTGGGCTTAATATGATTTAGTAACATAATAACAACAGAAATTAGTTACCAGATATTCAGTTATGATTTGTACTTACCTGGATATTACTGACACCCTTCAACATACAACGCAGGTACTCAATATAAAACAGTTATTCAAAACTACTAACTTGATGGTAGATTCTGACCGAGAATATCCTTCGGTCAATCAAGACTTATGAATCGGCTATATATTACAGAAGTAAAGTTAATATAACTTTATAGTAATAGCCTAAAAAAAAATATGATAATCTCCGTATAATATTTTTCTAATTCAATTTGAATATTTTTTTCAAATATGACACTAACTAAATCGTTTGACCATATATATTCAATGTCATTAATTTTTTTCCAACATAAAATTGGAATAATAGTTCATTAGTTAATGAACTTTGTACCAAGCCTAACACATAACTTTCGTAATCAAACAAGTCAAACTAGATTCAACAATATTATATTAAACAAACAATCAAACCAAACCAGTACACTTATTATTTTTGTTTTCCTTTACATATGTAATATTAAAACTATCTACAATTATAATAAAGTCAGCCAAGGTCTTTTATAATTATATTAGTATACTGAAACTGGCTGAATTTCTTTTATCAAATATTTTATTAGGTTGAAAGCTCATGTTTTGTATTTGATTTCATTATTATGTATTTCTAAGAGTCACTTATTATTTGTAAGAGTATATCTTAAAGAAAAAAGATATTGTAAATGTTAGATCATTAAAGTAAGAAACCACATTCAACACAAAATGAAATATATTTAATTGCATTATTGTATATCAATGAACTTTACAATATATAAAAAGAAAAGTGGAATGATTTAAGTAGGAAGTAGGAGATCTAGACGTGAAACTGTGAACTGCACTTTATTATATATTAGTAAATAATTAAATTTTATAATTTAGGGTTAATCAAGTTAATATTATCCTAAAATAGTTAATTAAATATATAATATATAGTGTCCCACTTAGTGTGGGTTTAGCTGACTCTGTAGACGTTAACTTTTTCCTAATGCGTTGATCTTTGATAGACATTAATTGCAAATTTTCTTGTAGTAAAATAACATAAAAATTTAAATAAAACAAGATACATTATTCAAAGATTTATTTATTATATGTGTCTCGTTAACAATGTACCTCAACTATACAAAATTAAAAAAAATATCAGTATGACACTCTTTTATTACGATTTTTCTAACAAAACGTCTTACATACAAAATAATATATTGTTCAATAATCTAATGGCATAAAAATAATTTATTCAATAATTAATTTAATTTTACTTCAATATGTAGTGATTGACATGTTTTTAAATTATTTCAAGCAAGTTTTTATTCAGAGAGTTGCTAAGTGATAAGTAATAAACAGATTTCTAATTTGTCCGATCACTATAAATTAGTTAAAGAAAAATAAAATATTTGACTCAATTAAACATAAAAAAGTTTTGCTACAATCAAATTAGAATAATCTTATAATATGGAATTATTAGGTATGGTTTATAATTATATGTAATTATAATCCTAATTTTTTATCTCTAATAATAAAACGTTTCTTAGACAAAACACAACCTCGTTAAATTCTTTATTTTCGTTCATTTCCCTGTTTATAGAATAAGTTTTTCAACAAAATAAATATACCAAATAAACATAATAAATATTAAATAATTAATAAAAAAATAATTAATAATATGATAAAAAGACTAAAGATCATGACTAAGATGGCTTAGAAAAAACACAACACAAAAGTCATCATGTCTTTTTGAGTAGAAGGCAATCTTTTAAATACTAAATTCTTCTTTGAGGCAGTAAGAAGCCTCTACTTTCAATTACCACATTAGTTTTTTTACGCACTGCCTTCTTCACCACACAATTCATAAAACAATAACATAATATAAATCTGAAAACCAATCAATAAATTCCTTAAATGGTTATAACATATAATGGATCTATTTTTCAAACAGGGCTATTTGGTGTGTAATAAGTAGCAATCCTCTTTAAAAAAGATACTAACTATTCCTATCTATAATCTAAAACGAAAAAAAAAAGAGTATAATTCTCCTAATACATATTCTTTACCATAATGTATATATTTTATTGAAAAAAAAACAGAGTCTGTTCTGTTAACAAAATAATCAACTTCATAGAGATGCAAAAATGTCTTTGCCTTTGGACTTGTACATTTTTTGGTATGTTGATGGAATCATAATTATGATCCCATGGAGCATTATTCTAATACCATGGAAGCATTATTATGATCCATTGGAACAGAAAGTGATAACATAATCTGCTCCTGAGCATGTGAAAGTGCTCGAAGCATCATCGTATGCGTAACTGTACGCTGTTGGACACGCATTCTTGAAAATCTCCGAATAATGTGTCGGTGAACACGTTTGCGGCGACCCGTGATCGCCGGTGCAGCAATATTCCGGCGTGTTAAACGCCGCGCACGCGCTCTTGCACGCCGCCACCGCGCCGCCGCCGTCTCTGACCTGAAGCTCCGTCGGACACGCGGCGTTCAGGTCCGCCACGCACCCCGCGTACCGGCAGTCACCGGTTCCCCCGGTAGCCCTCACTCCCATTCCCACGTTGTAACCGTCCACGAGACTCACGTCGTAGAAGTCCTTGTTGCCGTTGCCGGAGGATCCGATAGTAAACTCCGCCAGCGTCACCGGCGGGACTCCTCCGCCGCTGCATTTCAATCCTCCGGAGCAGTCTCCGGTGACGCATTTTCCGACGCCGGAGTCATCAAAGGTGCAGCCGGTCCGGGCCCAGAAGCGGCCGGACCAGCCGGACGGCGCTGTGAGTTGGATTGACGAACCGGGCGGCAGGGCAAAACCGCCAGAACCGAGAACGGCGCCGTTGCCGGAAAGTGTTCCCGGCCACACTGTTTGACTGCAATGATTCTCCAGAGAAAACACTGTGGCAGATGCTACGTTACCTGAAAATTTATAATTCATGCATTAATTAAAAAATAATAAAACTTTGAAATTAAAATTAAGATTTTAAATTGAATTCTTCAATGAATCATTGATATCTCTTAATTGAGAATGAAAACACCAAGCGTGTGTTTGAAAAAACTCAGCTGAATATGTATCCCTCTCATCTTCCTTCTGGTTTCATACAATGAGCTAAATAGATATCCAAACACAACCTAATTTTTTATTTAAATAAAAAACAAATTTTCTATATAATTTCTCGAAATAAACATTTTTTCATATACATTGCAGCAACAATTGTGTACTCATTCTTGTTGCAAAAGTGATTTTGAGAACTTAATCTAAAATTACAGAAAATGTAAATGCCAAATTAAAATAAGGAATGGTTGTTTACCTAATAATAGAAGGGGAAGAAGGTGGAAGAGTAGAGAGGAGAGGGCCATGATTGGGAAAGAAAAGAAGAAAAAGTTGAAGGGAGAGTGAGAGTGAGAATGGAAGAGGTGGGGAAGTGAATTTATAACTGACCAACCGCAATTTAAGAAATGGCGTCCCTCTTTTGGTGAGAAATTGAAGAATGTGGGTCATCTTGTTATGGACGTGCTAACTCCCATATTTCTAATTGCCACATAACTCCTAATTATGTTTCACCAATCCAATCACATGGAACATATTTTTTAAACATTATAATTACCAAATATTATTATTTTTATATCTTTGCAAAAGTATATTTATTTTATTTTATTTGAGGATATTTTTCTTCATACTTACCAGATTTACCTATCGTATCTAACTTTCACTTTAATATATTATAATTAAAAATAGATCTATTTTTTAAATAAGATTTATTTAATTAGAATTAATTATATTTTAATGGATATTATTAGTTAAATTAAGATCTTAAACATATTTTTTCACTTTTAGTTATTGTTAATATATGAATTTCAAATTTAATCAAATCTTTTGTAAATATATTTTTTAAATTTCAATAAAAATGATCTTTTACCATTCTTTATGATTTAAAGCAAATCATTTTTAATTATTTTTCAATATCTTTGCCAACATATTCAATTATTGTGAAGTGGATTATTTGGAAATTAAAGGAACATATATATTGTTATTTTATTTATTTTACAAAATGTTTGACAACACTTGATTAATTATATATCGGAAATAATTTAAAATAACATAAATAAATTATATTTGAGATATTCATCAAAAATTTGAACGTTAAACCACAATATCATATAAAATTAATTAATTACATTTAAATATTTCATAATAATTTAAATAATTTTTATTATAAATAAATTTGAACGCTAAAGCATAATATGATATAAAATCAATTAATCACGTTTAAATATTTCATAATAAATAATTTCCATTATGAATAATAATTTGAATAATTTAACAAATTGAACTTTAATACACATCATGCTATAAAATCAATTTAAATCAAGACCATAAAAGTAAAGTAAATAGTAAGAAAAACTTATCTCTTTTATGAACCATGTATATGCTATTTTAATAATAATATTAACCATGCAATGCAATGTATATAAATTATCAAATATAGATGTATATTTGAGTTTGTTATCATCAAAATTTTATCAAATAATTGTATCCTATAAATATTCAACAATATTTCTTCTTCACCACACCATTCATAAAACAATAACATAACATAAATCTGAAAACCAAACAATAAATTTCTTAAATGGTCAGAACAAATAATCCATCTTATGTGTGTAATAAGTAGCAACCCTCGTTAAAAAGACACTAACTATTCCTATCTATGACCTAAAAAAATATAATTATCGTAATATATATTCTTTACTATAATGTGCATATTTTATTAAAAAAAAAAGTCTGTTCTTTTAACTATTAACCAAAGAGGTTATTAGAGTTCAATAATAGAAATAATCAAGGTCATATTATGAGGTTGGTTATTTGGAGATTGAATACATGTATAACATAATTTAGAAGCAAAATGTGCAATTCTTATTTAATTTAGAACAAATCTTCTTTAATTTAATTATTTTATAATATCTTTGATTACCTATCCAATTATTATAAAGTGAATTATTTAAAAATTAAAGATATCGATAACATAATTTAGAAACAAAATGTACAATTCTTACTTAATTTAAAACAAATCTTCTTTAATTTAATTATTTTATAATATCTTTGACCACGTATTCAATTATTATGAGGTGAATTATTTAAAAATTAAAGACACCGCTAACAAAAAAATATATGAAAGAATGGAAAAACGAAAATCTACCGCTTTAATAAAAAGAAGGTATTTACAAATTTAATATTTAACCCATAAAGCAACATATAATTGTAAGAATAATATTTAAGAATAAAATTATTTATTTTATTTTTTATATACCTAAAAATATTTGAGTAAAAATAATCTTGTTAATGTGTGGTTGGAATATGGTTATTATGTCAGTATATGTGTGGCCGATAGTTATAAACAATGTAGCAGATACTTGAAGTTAAGGTTTTAGGAATTAGGGTTAAAATTTATGTTTCAACTATTTTTAGTCACTTTAATATTAAAAGTTAAAATTATATTTTATTGGATTTGAGAAGCTGAAATTAACATTGTTTTAATTTGAATGACTAAATAGTATTTATTCTAAATTTCAAAGAGAAAATGATAGTTGAATCATAGTTACATATCTAAACAAGCTAATTAAACTAAAAAAAAAAAAGAGTCTAAAAACCAATATGTATTAAGGTATCACATGTTTTCTTTCATCTTTCAATTATTTTTCTTTAGAAAATATGTATCAACAGCATACAAAATATGTATCCCTACCTTATATTTTAAAAAAATATTTTTTTTTCTTTATAATTTTTTCTAACTATATGTTATATTATTAGTTAATTTTTTTAAAATATATTGAATTAATTAACAAATTATAGAAAAATATATAAATATTAAAAAAATATTGAAATCACATTATTCTTTTTTAATAAGATTAAAAAATATTTTTTTAAATATGTTTATTATTTTATCTATCTCTCACCAAATTTTTATTAATTAAACAAAAGGCAATTAAATGAAAGAAGTTGATTAATTTTAAGATGCTATTAATTTAAAAAAAATTCTGAAAGAATATTACAGATTAAGCAATATTATTTTGAAATAATCTCATTTTACTAATAAAAATGTTCTTCACAATTAATAAAAAATAAAAGAGTACAGGATGAAAATTAAACTTTAAATTTTAAGAAAATAACATATGATCCACTTAAAAATGAAATACCTACCTATGTAGATAACCTGAAATTTAATGTCATTAAATTTTTAAGTAGTATGAATCAATTGAAATTGTATACGCGTGCGGACTTTCTGAACATTTAAAAGAAGTATATTTAAAACCTTAAATAAATATTATTGAAATGAGTAATTTTTAAAATAATTATATTTAAGAAACAAATAAGATTAGTTTATTAAAATAAGTATAAAATTGTCTATTTGAAAATAAATATGTTAAAAAATATATAAAAAGGTAAAAAAAAATGTTTATTTTATTAAATAAACATTTATTTTAAGAAAATAAAATCCATTGGAATTCATTTAAATCCCTTTTTTCTATGTAGAATATGTAAAAATAAATAAAAAATTATCCGAATTCCAGCTTCCTAGATAAAAATAATTACAAAACTATCATAGATACTAATAAAAAGTTATCATAAAGTACACTTTTATTTACTATAATAACATAGATTATTCTGCAAAATTCAAAATTTAGTAATTGAACTCTGACATTTTTTTTTCTTTCCGATACATCTTATTCTTATTAATTAAGAGAAGGTGATAATTCTGTTAGGGTGGAAAATTTGTATGGACAAGTGAGCTGGTTGAGAAAAAAAAAATCAAAGTAAAATTCTGAAATAATAGTTTACACATAAAATTGCTGGTGATATCATGACAATTGCTAATGAAAACTTGGCTTTGGAAAATACTGATTTTCCCCTACAAAATAGCAGTAGTAAAATGATTGCTGTATGAATAAAACTATGGAAAGCAAATTCCACAAAGTCAAATATAAAGTTCAAGACCAAGATAGTACATTGAAATTTAAAATTGATAACACTATTCACTGTTTTGTTTGTTGCTGTTAAGGAGTGCATGAACATAGTTACTTAGAGGCATCAATTGAAAATTGAAGCGGGTTGCAAGAGCAAGATATGCACAAGATAGACCTACGTACACTTTGAACCAAGCCACAGAAAAAAATGTAAAATAAATGAACATGGCAGTGAAAGAAAGTATCAGTGTAAAAGAGAGTAGGCTCTGAAACGTAGAAATTTCATTTTCATTTTGCTGATCAGGGAAATGACCTTGAATCTTGAAATCTGAAAGCAATTGGTCCTTGATCTGGAACCTTTTCATCAACCAAGATGAAGCTTTGGTTTCAGAAGCAGGAATCTCCTCCACTGGAATACGCCTCACATGCATGTGCACTTCTGAAGGATCAACACCAAAAACATTGTCCAGAAAAGAGGGACATTGATTTTTGTATGCAATTGTCACATCGTACACTGCACGTAATTCAGTAACAATGTTCAACAAACTTAACAGAAAAATTGAAAACAAAATACCAAGAAGAAAGAGTTAGAATACAGTGAAATAGACAGCAACCATCATGTCAAAAAATCATTAAACACAGTACAAACAAGCTTGGATATGTGATGTAGCATAATATATACATATACACATTATATATATATATATATACACACACACATAAAAATGATCAAGACATAAAAGGTCAAGTGATAGAGACAGGTTATGGTGAAAATGGTAAGTTCAAATTTTCTGAGGCAGAGTGAGATGCATTTGGCAACACAGATTACAGAATATCCAAAATAGCCACTACAGGATCATTATGAATTGACTTTAGTGTCTTAAAAAGAGGAGAAGAAATTGTAAACCTGCATCCAATGAGCCTCGTAGGGCTTCCAAGCAAGCATGAAACCCCTTTGTTTTCGGAAGCAACACATTTTTCAGCACAGGGAGCCCATTTTCAGCAGCAAATTTTTGACTATTTTTACTCTTCTGATCACTACGCAATAAAAGCAAATCATATGTCAATGGTGCATCTCATTTGGTATATAATATGATCCACAAATTACAGCATGCTAGACAAAACACAACATCAAATGCATACAGACAAATATTGTGGAACTGAAAAGAGTTCATATTCATATCCAATGATGAATAATAGGGATATCAGGTAGTACGTATAATCAGTTCCTTCAGGGAAAAGAGCTAGCCATAAGGGGTCTTGAGGGTCCTTTAAAGTTGAAAGCTTTTGGTGCAATATTTGCTCATCTACCTCCCACTTCCTCTCCACTGCAATGAACTCCAGAATGTGAAATCCCCAACCAAAGATAGGTAGTTTCATCAAGCTGTTCTTAAGGATGTACTTTATGCATCCCAGTGTCCCTTTTCTGAGTGCAAGATCCCACAAGTACATCCAATCAACCTCAGTTCTGTGATTAGCAATGAGCAAAACACGTTCCTTCATTGGAACACTATCTCCAGAAAAGACAACTTTGGTTTTGTTGATCTTTTCGAACAGAGAGGGCCAAAGAGATAGCCAAAGTCCAAAGAGGAATGACACTGCCTTCCTACTACAACGTGTGCTGAAAAGCCGCAATCCTACAACTGCCACTGGCACAAAATAGACTAAACACATAAAAGCTGTAGAAAGAAATACCACTAAACATATCAGACCCCTCAACAACCTAAGAGGGGTCAAGGGTCGGTGCTTTAATCTATTTTCAGATTTCTCTGGCCCGCAAACTTCCATCTTCTTCAGGAAACTGTTGAAAAACTTTCCTTCTGCAATAATGTACTTCAGTGTTATTTGATAACAACAATGGCATCAGAGAAAAAATTATTTTTCAACCAGAAGGTATTTATTATATCAGTTAATACTTAATTTTCAACTAGAAAGTATTTCATAAGGGTATTTATTAAATGTTTTGTAACCACATTCAATAAATTGGGAAGTACAGTATTTGGTATCTTCAATTGCTGTATAGAAGTTGCACATGGGTTGAAAAAGTTGCTTTCTGCAGACAATCCCAAATCCCAAGTAGCATAGGAATCAGACAGTAAGTACCAAACCCTTTAAATTGCAAAAAGATGGATTGTACAGTAGCCTAAAATCTCTGACACAATAAATTTCAATCTCTAAGCCAAGATGAAATGCCAAACCACCAACCATGGGCACAGTAAAATGTGACAAGTGTGATCAAGAGGAGCATGTTTCTTCTGAACTAAAACAAAGTTTTTTTGCTTTCATTTCATTTTCACTTTTACTCACAAAAGTACTCTACATTTAAGACTTTATATAAAGAAATTTGTGAAAACAACTTTTTCTTATTTTCTTTTTCATTTTCTGTTTTCACTGTTTCTTATAAATATTATGGAAACAAAGATAAAAATGAAAAGGTAAATACAGAAAACATTTTGTAAAACCGAGTGGTATTACCAAGGTTTTAGAAAAGTTCTTCCACACAATTTTAGATGCAACATCAAGGTTTTTGAGATCTGGACATCTATAGCTGAGGCCACAAAAGCCATGTTTTGTAATTTTCAGAAATATCAAGAGTTGTAATGAAACAAATTCTTGAACAAAACCACAAGTTAAAAACCTTTCTTAGAGTGGTTTTTTTTTTTGCACAAGAATCTGTTATTCTTTTTGGATGCAAACACGTCCTCATCAGATATTCAAGTCTTTGGTCACTATGTTGTGAGACACTAACCTCTTGTACTAAACCCAACCCCGTTTGTGGTATCTGATTATAGAAACTGGGGATCCAAAAACACAGAAAAATTAGAGAGAGAACTGGTTAAGAGAAACACTTCTGAAATAACAGGGGATTGTTGAAATTTGAAACTTTCAAGACTTCTCTGCTATCAACTTGAAATTTTCAAGAGTTCTCTCCTTACAAAATTCTCCAAGACCATCTTTGAATCCCAATGTTGAACCAGAGAAGGCAATTCCAAACCTATCTTCGCACACCAATTTCCCTGGCTAAACTCCCCAACCCCGTTTTCGATCAAACAACAACAACTTCCCATCTAACAACCACGAGTTATAGGCAAATGAATAAACACGTTACGAATCCAAAACCTTGTTTCCCAGAGTGCATAACAAAAGTTAACCCCATAAAGAAAGCATATCTTTGAGAATATTCCAAAATTCTAACCCCCTCCCCTTGTTAAATTCCTCAAAGAAACAATCAAAAAAACAAAAAAACACGGAATTGAGATTCGATAAAGGGGAGAGAATCAACACGCAAAGAAAAGAGAACCCAGAAGAGAAGACGTAAACTTGAATTGTGGGTTGACTTAAAAAACTCACCTTGCGTGGAGATTCTGAGAGCTCTTGTTTTGCTCTGTTTTTGTTCTTATTGTTGCGGTGGCGAGTGAGTTGAAGCACAATGAATGAAACAGGGATTGTGAATCTGAAATGGGGTTGGGTTGGGGAAAATTCCGAAGCGGTGGTGCTCAGGAAGAGTTACTGTGCAGCTTCGTTGGGTCCACTTCGAGATCCCAACGGTGGTGTGTTGCAGAGTTTGCGTTGTCATTACTGACTCTGTTCTAACCTCATCTCTTCATTTAACCTTATTCTTGCAACTTGCACTCTCATTTAATTGCAATTAATGCTTTTTTAATTTACATTATCACAATAAAGTGTTTATTAAATTATATATGTATATTGAAAATAACAAATCAAGAAAACTTGAGTATTGAAATAATGAATGGTCAGATTTGTGAAAAGAACAGAAAAACTAAATCTATTAAATGTCATTAAAAACTTAATAAATACTTATTTAAATAATTTAATTATTTATTGTCCTCAGATTAAAAATTTTGTAATAATTTGTAGATTTTTCATCTGTTACGTTCATTTTGTTTTGATATCTTTCTGGTTAAAATATTTTGTGGAACTTTTTCTTATTGTGAGTGGTATTTGTTGAATCTTAAGGCTTAAGGAATTAAAGAGTGAGAATAATAAAATAAAGGATATTCAATATTTGAATTATTGGTTTTAAATAATTAAAACGAGTATTTATTGGGGTAAAGTGCTGAAGTGAGGGTTTTGATCCACCTACCACTTTTTTGGTTTGGCGTTTATAGAAGAGAAAGAAACATGCTTATGATTATTTGGGGGAATGTTGCTGTTGGTGGCGAATCATTCGAGGAACATCCTTAATTCTACTTTTCATGTTTTCTGTGGCGTTAAGAACAATTTGTCCCCAAAACTTAACTGTGTTCCATACTGTAACATTACTTTCAACTTTACAAGTTATATTCTCTAAAGTGAAACAATATAAAGTGTTTGATAAAGTAGTTGATAATATTTTTTTTCTAGAATTAGTTTTTTTATTTATTCAATTGAAATTAAAGTGGATTATATGAATTGAATTGAATTAAAATTAATTATATAATAATGTATTAACTCTCTAATAAAGTAAAATATAAAATTATTAATATATGCATTATAAATATTGTCATTGTGTATAAAAATTAAGATGTATTAAAGTTTATTTTGAGATGTCTTTTTAAAGAGTGATAAGAATTTTGAATGACTCAACCAATGTATTTAGATTATGATTGAGTTGTTGAATAAAACAATAAATTCATTTTACTCAATTTAGTTAAATTTGATTAGGTTGAATCAAAATTAAATTAGACTAAACTTGTCTCTCAAGTTATTTACATTTCTACTCAAATCATTAACTATTACAGTTTATATTTTATTACTGTTTATACTTTTAAAACACTTATTATCATTTTAATTATTGAATTTTACTATCTGCTATCATTTTTATTTTTAAATTATTTATTTATTATTACTAAACTTAACTTGATTTGATCAACAGAATATAGGTTGGTTGGTTAAATAAGATGTATATTAGTTATAAATTCTTAATATACATTATAACATGAAGACAATACCATTAGAATCAATTATTATAATATTAGAAATAGGGTCTTTGGTATTTAGTACAATACTTTCAGTTGAGGATTAAGAGAATAAAGATTTCTATTTAGGATCACTTTTTCACCCATATAGACGGCACTAATATTATAATTCTACGTTTATTGAGATAGTATTAGGATTAATCATCATATTTAAAATATTGTTTACTTTGAAGGTTATCATAATTTTATTCTTAAAAACGTTTTATAAGATTAAGAGATAAATGTATATTTAAATTATCCACTATCTATCTATATGAAATTAATAGAGATACCAAAACAATATATATTTAATTTATGTGTTAAAAAAACTTAAAAAAAATATTTCAATTTACAAACATTTTTTTAATGCAAGATTTCTTAAAGAAAGAAATTTTATTTTAACAAAATTTAGAAATGATCACATGTCATTTTTTTCGAAGGCATAACACAAAATGATGTAAAGTTGATTATTTAAATTGTAAGGTTGTTTCAAAATTGAATATTTAAGTAAGATTGTTTAATAAAAAAAGTTATGATTTGAGAAATTACTGGAGTCTTTGGAAATACCTGTTTATGGATCATTTATAAAATTTACAAAAATAAATTAAACTTAAACATTATGTAATTATTTATGTGATAAGAAATTTGTGTTCTATCCTATTTTTATAAAAATTCATTGAAACAACGGTCTAAGATTATAATTCAATTAACGGTGAAAAGGAGTACTAGAAAAAGAAACTTTAACAATTTTAATATTAAAGGTTTTGTAGTAAATGTTTACATCTTTTATTATAAAATTATTATAAACAATTCATTCAAGCAATCATAGATTTGCAATGATATTATGGTAGTTCCCATGCAAATATCAAATTAAAACCACAATCAATAGTCATAACCATTTCAGATGAACACAAAATCTTCCAAATACAAGCACAATATATCAAGTAATTAACAAATTTAACAATCAAAAAATTCGAGTACATATAATCAACAATCGAGGCATAAACCTTCTTTCCTTCCTTAGACTTTTCTACTAAACCATTTTTTTTCTCTTTCCAAGTCATTGTACCTTTCCATTGTTGAGAGAGAAACTCAATTTTTTTTTCATATTTTTTTCCCTCTTAATGTATTGTTTATCTTATTTGTTTCTATTAACTTACATTTCATTTTTAACAATTATTTTAATAAGAGAGGAGACCTTTTATCATAATCCCTTTCTTTAATTGAATAAGTTTCAAAGAATTAAAATCATTTTAAGGCTATAACATTTTCTACTCCCATGGATTCATCCTCTATTTCCATAAGGGTGCTCGAAAAGTTGAAAATATTAATGTTTTATATTTTTTAATTGGATAATTTTGGAAACATGTTTTAAATCTATAAATTTCTTATAGATTTTCATATTATTGAATTCAAAATATATTTGTTAATCTTACAATTCATAAATATATTATAGATTACAATTTCAAAATGTACTTTTTATTATACAATCTAAAATCTATTTTAAATTATTCAATCAAAATATATTTATAGATGACATAATTTAATAACATAATACGAAATACATTTTTAAATTACACAATCTTTAATAAAATACATTTTCATGTTAAACAATCTAAAGTATATTATAAATTATACGATCAAGAATACATTTTTAAATTGTGTAATTTAAAATATATTTTAATATAAAAGCATATTTCTTATTTTACAATCCATAATACATTTGTAATCCCAAATACATCTTTGAATTTTAAATTGCACGTATTGAAATAAATTTCTAAAGTATACATTTTGAAATATTCCTCGTTGAAACTTTTCGTACATATATGAATATGCGAAAAAGCATATGGAGGTACTAAAAGAAATTGTGTATTTTAAACTTACATGGACTACGTAGGTGTTTTAGCCCAACAAACAAAGGAAAAAAAATTATAACCAAACAAAACTCACTCACGGCCTACAATTTCGCAAGCCCAAGAGGAAAACCAACTAATTAATTTTACTTAATCTAATTCCTAACATTAATAAAAATAAAATGTTGGTGCTCGTTTAATTATTTAATTAACATTTCTCTGATTATATATTTAATTATTTACTTATACTCTGATTTAACTATCAAATAGTTCTTTATCAAATTTTATCCAATTATTTCGCTATCAAATAGTTCTTTATCAAATTTTATCCAATTATTTCACAAATAGAAGTATTTTTAATTTTATTTTGCATTAAACTCGTGATATTTTTGTAAGCTAATCAGTTTTTAAAGAAAAACTTTGTTTTGACAACTACAGCTAGCATACAAACAGATGCCAATTGCTGACATGGTTTAATTGTACACGTGGATAAGGATAAAACTGGGCTTTTCTTTTTGAAGGAGATTTAGGGTATTTTGTTATGAAAGGACATAGTTAGATTTTAAGTGTCTAAATTTAAGATTTGAAACGTGATACGAGTCCAGTGCACTCATTTGCATAAGAGAGATTTCGTGTGAGAGTGGTTGTGGTGGTGAGTGACGGTGGGAGACCATCGATGGTGGGAGACTATCGACGATGGCGAGCGACGGTGGTGAGAGAATCGACGGTGGTCAAGAATCGATGGCGACGACAGCAGCTTCTAGATAGCAGCGGATATGACTGCAACGGCGGCGTCAACAGTGGCGAGATTTAAGAGATCTGTGAGATTCAAACTCACTGCTTCTCAACCCTTGATGGAATATGCTGGGCAGCGTTTTAGATAAAATCCCAAACATGTAAACCTTAAAAATGACTCTCAGTGCCACGTTGGAATATTTTTTACACGTCATTTATCTTGGCCACATCAGCGCCACATAAAGTTGTAAAGTGGATGTGTGCCACACGTGGTTACCAAAGTATAACTACTTGTTTTTAAATCTAGTTTAATTTATGCATAATTTCTTAATTAGTTTAAACTTATAATATTGTTATAAGCTAACTTTATGATTTCTTAAATTGTATTCATTTTGAATAATTAAAATTGTCTTACTTTCATTTATGTTAACAATACCAGTAACAATAAACTAAAATATAAATTTAACTAGTTTTAAAACTAAATAAAATGGAAAGAAAAAGAGGACGTTAAGAATTTCATGAAAAACATGAATTACCTTATGTGGTCATCTTTTTTGCTGGCCTTGTCTCTACAAATGGCTCCACTTCCACTCACAATCACAAGAATGCCTGTGTGCAAGTCACTCATTGAACAGAAGAAGTTGGTTCCCTTGTATTTATCATTGAAGGAAAGTTATTACTCTTGCAGTTCCTTCTTGTGATCAATTTGTGGGATCTGACTCATCCATGTGAAAAATTATTAAAGCAAATACCGTTTAGTTTGATGCATGTAGTTGTGATAATCTTAATTGAGAAATGATTTAGAAGTGTGCAATCATATTATCCACTATTTGATCAGTTTATGCTTATTGGTTAATTTTCTGTTTCAGATGCAGTTTGTATTCAGATTGCTTTTGACATGTCCTATTTTATTATTTGATAGAAAACTTAACCTTGATAACTAGTTGAATTTGTGCATGAAACAAACTTTAATTCAAACATACTATTATGAATTGTTTGGATTGGAGGGGAAGTGAAAATGAAAAAAAAAAAAAAAAAAACGTAGAGTTGATTGTGGAATTGTTAGAAAGAAAGTGGAGAGTGGAGAAAAATAAATAAAAAGCATGCAGCTGAATAAAGAATTTAGAGTAACTAAATTACCAAAATTCCCTTGATTAAAAATTTAATAATAATGAGTATGAATTAATTTTGAAAGATGATTAGTTATAAAATAGTTATTTTATAAATTTGGAAATTCAAATAAAAAATTAATTTTAAATTATTTACATAAATAAATGCAAACCAGTTACAATTTAAATAAAATATAAAAAGATTGTAAATGAAAAATGGAAACTACACACTAAATTGACATATGTAAAAAAATTAAACAAATTTTTAACTAATTTACTGTCCAATCAATTTAAATAAATTATAAATAGTTTTTAAAAATTGCTTGAAATTCATTAGAAAAAATAAAATAAAAACATAAATTTACATAATACTACTAATAATAATATTTAACCAAACGCAATCAATCTACATACAACAACTTTAACAGTATTTCAAAAATAACTATGTTTATGATTCTATCAATCTTTCAATGAACATATTATTCACACCATGAAGAAAATTTAGAAATGCATAACAATCATTAATTAATGAATAATGTCTAATTGAAAGTGTTTGTAACAAATTGTTTAAATAGCCTAACATTTATTATAGTTCAAAACTTATAAGTTAATATTTTTATTGAAAAGATGTTTGGCAAAATTAATTACTAATTTTCTTTAGCTTTTAAATTCCATGATTATATGTATTTTTATGTAATTATCAATGTTTATATTCTAATTTATTCCCGATAATTTATTATATTGAAAATTACGATAACATTGTTAAAAATAAATTGTTTTTATAATTACTTATAAATAAAACGGTGCTTAACAAGTATATGTATATTTATGTAATTATCAATTTTGATATTCTAATTTATTACATTGAAAATTATAATAACTTTATTGAAAATAAATTATTTTTATGATTAATTTAAAATAAAATAATGCTTCATAAGTATATGTATATTATAATAATTTTTACTTCATAAAATTATAAGTAAGGTTGAAATCATCTAAAGCCAACAGACTAACAAATCCTTTGCCACTTAACTTTGATTGTATTTCTTCATGTTCTTTGAGGGGAGTTAATACTTCTGATAATTTATGTCAGAATCAGTTTATTTCCTTTAATTGTCAAACCCTTCACATGGTATTTTAAAAAAGTTGTTCACAATGTATTGATTTCATAGTAAAGTTATTACTGCTAATTAGTCGAGTAAAATTATCCACGGCAATGTGCTCCATTGATTGTGTTTCATTATTTGTTAGAAAATAAAATGAATATAGTTTTTATTTAATTGAATACTATATCTTTATTTCAACCTTTGTAAAATAAAAAATTATTCAAGTCTTTAAAATTAAAATTGTTTTTCTTTTCTTTGTGAAAAAGTTCAAAAGTCAAAATAACTTTCTTTCCACTAATTTTCCAAAAAGATGTATACAGGTTTAATGGAAAACTCATTCACACTACCAAAGGACTGAACTATCTGGATTCAAAATGTGTATAAGGATTATATATATATATATATATATATATATATATATATATATATATATATAATATAAATAAAATAGAAAAAAAAATGAATAAATATATGTATGTGGGGTGAACACAGAGAATATATATATCAAA
>Ga0099824_1005268_pt1 | contig 18281 bp, 13 predicted proteins | sample SiratrowhiteBW_FD_76837 | JGI IMG/M metagenome (GOLD analysis project Ga0099824, IMG submission 76837) | Root nodule microbial communities of legume samples collected from California, USA - Siratro white BW | ecosystem: Host-associated > Plants > Roots > Nodule | place: USA: California... | reverse complement strand
AATATATATATATATATATATATATATATATTGTTTTTTTATTTTGGAATAATTTTTTTCAAATTTTTCATAATAGATAAATAAAATATTTAATTTCTATTAAATTCTGTTAATGCTAACTTAGTACGATTTTTATTTTAGGTTGAAATTATATTATTCTCACGTAATATTACTTAATTTAAAAGAGAAAATTATTTTGAGTAAATTGAAATATTATCCTCATTTGATGTAAATTTTTAAATTAAAACCGTGTTTAAATTTACACTATTAACTTATCCTAAATTTAAATAATTAAATACTAAATTAAAATACTAAAAAAATTCTATATTAAAATAATACTAAAATTATCATTATCATTTCTTTTAGAGTTATCCTAATATAACCGTTACAAAGTTAACAAAATACATTAAAATAAATAAATGACAATAATATGTAATATTATGATACAGTTTGTGCTACAATGTGCATTTTCGTTCACCTAAGATTATGGTTCAACAAACTTGAGAGGCTATGAACAGAACATGTAGCTATGGAACCAAAATAACTCAGAACTAAGAAATGAGAAGTCATAAATAGGAATAGCACCATTTAAGAAGTCCACTACAATGCTTCTTTTACATAATGCATTAGTACGTAGATCTTGGCTATTATGAATATTATGATTAGTGTAAGAGAAGAAATATCACCTCTGTAATCCACCTGCTACAGGAAGACGAAGCACAGGGTAAATAAACAGACAGAGAAAGAGTAACCAGTGAATAGGAGAGAGAAGAGACTCACAATTTTCACACACGCCTTCTGTCATCCACCTTGCCTTCTTAACCGCTTCTGCCACGTTAGTTATTTTTATTTCTTCTTGTCCTTTACCACATGCTCTTTTGCGTTATCAATGTCACCGTCTTTGAAAGTGACCTTGCCCTCAAGGTCGAAATTAGGATATTGAACTTTCATTTCTTCATATAATTCCCATGTGGCTTCCTCCTTGGACATCTGATGCCACTTAATCAATACCTCCTCTTGCCATTTATTGTTTTTCTTAATCATACGATGTCCCAAAGCCATATGTGGTTGTAATTTATAACGATTACCATCGCATATAATTGGTGAGGGAAGAAGTGCTTGTGCTAGTGGACCTTCACACTCTTTTAGTAGTGAAACATGAAATACAGGGTGTATTTTTGCAGTCGAAGGCAAGTCCAACTTATAAGCCACTTTGCCAATTCTTTGAATAACTTGAAAAGGACCAAAATACCTCATGGCTAACTTTTGATTTTTGAGAAGCGCTACCTAGTTTTGACGATATGGTTATAGTTTAACGTACACAAATTGACCAACATCAAACTCTACTTCTCGTCTCTTACTATCAACTTGTGTCTTCATACGCAACTGAGCTTTCTCTAAATTTAATTTCAAGCCTCCAAAACAGCATCACGATGCTGTAATTGTTCTTGTAGTGTGGGTAAATCCCCTATTTGAGGTTGGTATCTGATTAATGGTGGAGGGTCCTTGCCGAAAACAGCTCGATAGGGAGTCATTCCAAATTGTTGAATGTAATGACGTATTGTAGCTATACGCTGCCCATGATAGTAGGTGATACCAGTCCCTGGGATTCTCTTGAGTAAAACAATGCAGATACATCTCCAAGCAACGATTAAGGACTTCTGTTTGGCCATCAATTTCAGGGTGATAAGCGAAGCTACGAGCCAACGATATTCCATGTTTTGTACAGCATTGCTCCCAAAATTTGCTAGTAAAGATTTTATCTCGGTCCGAAACTATGGACTGCAGCAGACCATGTATACTAACCACTTGCTTGATGAATGCCTCCGCTACTTTAGCTGCTGTGAAATTTGCTAGCAGTGGAATCAAATGCGCAAACTTTGATAAACGGTCTATGACAACCATTATCACCGAACAACCATGTGTCATTGGTAACCCGGTTATGAAGTCCATGGCAATATCTTGCCATATCTGAGACGGTATGGGAAGTGGTTGTAACAACCCTGTAGGGGGTTGTGTGCTATATTTGGTTTGTTGGCACACTACACATATCTTCACATATTCTTTCGTCATTTTAGCCATGTGTTTCCAATAGAATTGAGTTGTTATTCTAGTGAGTGTTTTCTGATACCCACATGCCCCCCTATGATTGAATCGTGAAATTATGATAAGATACGGTTGGTCAATGCTGAAGTGACAGGGATCACCTCTCTATCCTTTTAATACCACAGTTTGTCTCTTTTCTATAATTTACCCGAATTAATCTCTGTCATTGAAAAATCTTGTTGTGTCTCATAACTTTGCAATTTCGTTTGTAATTGAGTGAGTATATCAGAACTCACTATTGTCAGAGATAAAAATACTCTGGACAAACTGTCAGCTCCAGTATTTTCACACCCCTTCTTGTATTCAATGGTGAAATTGTACCCCAACAATTTGGCTAACCAGGCTTGTTGTTCAGGAGTTTGAATGGTCTGGGCTTGTAGTTCTTTGAGACTTTGATTATCAGTTCTTAGGACAAACTGATGTCCTAGCAAATAATGACAAAATTTTGCTACTACAACAATAATAGCCAGCATCTCTCTAGCATACACAGATTGTTTTTGTGTTGTGGGTAATAATTTCTTAGAAAATAGGCGATAGGATGGTGATCTTGACTTATAATGGCACCTATTCCAACACCTAAAGCATCTGTCTCTAACACAAATGGTTTGGAGAAATCTGGGAGAGCTAATATTGGCGCTTGCGAAAGTTTTTGCTTCAATTGTATAAACGTTGTGGTTGCTTGGGTAGACTAACTAAAATTATCATGCTTGAGTAAATCAACAAGTGGAGCTACTATCATGGCAAAGTGTTTGATAAATTTTCTGTAAAAGGTAGGTAAGCTGAGGAATGCTCGGAGCTGTTTGATAGAGATTGGTTGAGGCCAATTTTGGATTGCTTCAATCTTTGTAGTGTCCACGCGTACTCCTTCCTTGGAGACAATATGTCCCAAGTACTCCACCTATTGTTGTCCAAATGAACATTTGGAGGGCTTGGCATAGAGTGTATGAGTTTGAAGAATGGACAACACATGCATTAGGTGTGCAAGATGAGATTGCCAATCTGGACTATATATCAAGATATCGACGAAGAAAACCAAAACAAACTTGTGTAACACAGTTGCAAAAATGGAATTCATTAAGCATTGAAAAGTAGTTGGTGCATTGGTTAATCCAAATGGCATTACTAGCCATTCATATAAGCCATGATGTGTGCGAAACGCCGTCTTGTAACTATCTTCTGGTTTTACTCTGATTTGATGATATCCAGATCGTAAATCCAATTTACTGTGCCCCAAAGAGTTCATCTAGAAGCTCGTCGATTGTTGGCATAGGAAACAAATCTTTGATAGTTACTGCATTCAAGGCTCGATAATCAGTACAAAATCTCCATGATCTATCCTTTTTTAACAAGCAACAATGGTGATGAAAATGGAATGGTGTTGGGTTGGATGATTCCTTCAGCCAACATTTTTGCTACAATTCGCTCAATTTCTGTCTTCTGACTGTGTGTAGCAGTAGGGTCTAACTTTTACTGGGGAAGTATTGGGAAGTAGAGCAATCGCATGATCATGTGTTCTTTTAGGTGGTAAGCCATGTGGAACTTGAAACACTTCTTTGAATGTCTGCAATAACCCTGTCACGTCGGGGTGTGCAGTGGCATTTCTATTCTTCCTTGTTGTGATTCTTCTACCGCTTGCCATTGTAAAGTATAGAAGGCAGCAATCTCCTTGGTATCATATAAGCGCTTGAGTTGGTAAAATTGAGCTTGTGTCGGAGCTTCATTGTTCTCTCCTCGTAGTTTAATTAGTCTCCCTTTGTCAAAAAACGTAATGAATTTCTCCTTGTAATTCATCATATGAGTATCCAAGGTTTTGAGCCAAATATCTCTCACAACTAATTCTTCTGTTGCAATTGGTAAAACAAAGGTTATAATCAATAGCATGTTGCCTTGAATTGTGACAGGAATATCACACATTTCCCCTTCACATTGCAATAGTTCCCCACTGCCAACTTGCACCATGAAAGGTGGTGTTGCATCAATTATTATGTTCAATCGTTGTGCCATGGCTGGATGAATGAAATTGTCAAAGTTACCTCCATCCATCAAAATACAAAGGGTTCTTCCACAAACGAATCCTTGGAAATGAATGGAACGACGGGTTGGCATGCCTGTCATGGCATTATACGATAAGTGATGTGGAGTGTCTACAGTAGGCTCTATCAACAGTGTGGGAAACTCTGATAATGTCGTCTCTTCCATCTGTTCAGATTCTATAGGAATTTCCTCTATTGATTGTATTAGAAAATAATGTTTAGATTTGCATTTATGGTTGGGCAAAAACTTGTCATCGCAAGTGAAACAATGACCCTTCTCTCTCCGGAATTGAATTTCAGCTGGAGATAATTTGTGTATTGATCCAAGTTTTGAAGGGGTTGGCAGTAATGGTGGAAGTGCCTTTATAGGTGTTACCAGAGGAGTAGCTTTAGCATCGCTGTTATGATTGACACAATTTGGTGTAAGGATGGATGGTGGTAAAGTAAATTTTCCACCTTGCAAATTTAGCAAATATTTTTGCTCGAATAATTTGGCTAAGGAAACTGCTTGCATCAACGACATCAGTGAACGGGATTTTACCTCGCGTTTGAGTTCGGGATGTAATCCTCCCACAAAGCAGTCCAGTAACAATGCATCATCCATACCATTGAATTCATCAAAGTAGGAACCAATTGATAATGATTGCTTCAACTTCAATAATTCTTCTCTAGAGTTTTCAAATTGGGAAGGTCCAAACTGCATTTGTATAGCTGTCGACATCTGGAGCCAATTTGGTTATGGATTCAATTTTTCCCAAATTTGAAACCAAGATAAAACTCTACCTTCTAGGTTCACCGCTACTATATCCATCTTTTGATCCTCTGGAATGTCATACACACGGAAGAAACGTTCAGCTTTGTAAATCCATTGAATAACATCACCCCAATCTAAGAGAGTGGGAAAATCCACTTTCATATGACGTGTAGGGGTAAACATAGCTGAAGAGGATGCTCTGTCCATCGATCTCTCATTCTTCTGATTCAACTGAAATTGAATAGAAGCTAAAGTTTGAGTAATGATTTGTAATTGTTCACTGTATCCATTAGACTGCTCCGCTAATTTATTAATGGCATTCTGCATGGTTTGCATTCTTGTGTTATCTACCATGGGTTTGTCTCTCAATGAAAGCACCAAATGATACAGTTCACGCCACAATGTGTAATTTCGTTCATGTAAGATTTTGGCTCAGCAAATTTGGGAGGCACAAATATGAACAGAACATGTAGCTATGGAATCAGAATAACTCAGAACTAATAAATGAGAAGTCATAAGTAGGAATAACACCATTTAAGAAGTCCACTACAATGCTTCTTTTACATAATGGATTAGTACGTAGGCCTTGGCTATTATGATCAGTGTAAGAGAAGAAATATCACCTCTGTAATCCACTTGCAACAGGAAGAGGAAGCATAGGGTAAACAAACAGACAAAGAGAGTAACCAATGAACAAGAGAGAGAAGAGACTCACAATTTTCACACACATCTTTTGCCATCCTCCTTGCCTTCTTAACCACTTATGTCACGTTCATTATTTCTGTTTCTTCTTGTCCTTTACCACATGCTCTTTGCGTTATCATATTATTTTTCTTTAACTTACTCGCCACATGCACTTTCAATTCAAAAATCCTCATACCATGATTCTAATTCAAAATCTTCTTATTAAGATTACATGGAAATAACAGTAAACAAATGATAGAATACAAATATTTCCATTCAATAAATTATAATATTATATTTAAAATATTTTTTTAAATCCTAAGTTAAAAATAATTAAATACTAAATTTAAAAGAAACAAATCTTATATTAAAATAATAAATTAAAAAAAATTAAAATAATTAAATTCTAAATTAAAATAATTAAATCTTAAACTATTTAAATTTAATAACAGTTGAGTGGTTAAGTTTTTTAACCTAAACAATTATCCTATAATTTTTTTTAATTTTCTTTAGAATTATCTTAACTTAACAAATTTATTGCAGTTAACAGTTACAAAGTTAATAAAATATATTAGAAACAACTAAATAGTAACAAATTACGTGACTCGTTCTGCCTTCTCAATTGAAAAATCTTTTCATCAAAAATTTAATTCAAAATCTTCTCATCAAAAGATACAAGAATATATAACTTTAACTAGGTCATAACGATTTCAAATAATCGGTTAATTTTTATTTTTTTGACCTTAATTGTTACCGCATTAAGGTTTTAATTAAAAAAATCAAAATTATGACACAAAAGGTTAAGCATATAATTTGGGGGTTGAAACTTTCGTTTAAAGTTTCATGACATTTACTATAGATCAAGGAGATAAGGAAACTATATATATATATATATATATATATATATATATATATATTCTATTAATTTTCATTTGCTTTATATCGGGGGATTACCCAAGCGTGAAAGAATTCAAACTTGGCAGAAGTTTATCCTTAATCAGATTGTGAAAGTAACAATGCATTTTTCCACCTTAGTTTTTCGACTAGCTAGATTTTTTTTACTTAAGAAGTCAAAATAGCCTATCGATTTATATGTCCATTATTATGATACTATGCATCATTTATTTGAATCCAAATTTCTGGAACGGATATTTTGATATATAACTTCTATGCAAAGAAAAAAAAGTAACAGCTTTAAAAACCGTTCTTCATTTTCAATCTTTTGTTTGTAATTTCCTTCCCTACCTCTAACAAGTGAACCACACATTGGCTATGTCCTTAAATATCAAATTACATGAATACTTTCCTTTGATGAGATTATTATTTCCTAGGTAATAAGAATAATAATATTATTCATTTTCAGTTTCATTGTTTTCGTCTTTCTGCAGAACGATAAAAATTTGCAAGTAAAATTGTTATACCAATATTTTCAAATAACTATTTTTGAAATTTAATCAAGTGAAAGCTCTTTTAGTTAAATAAATCGATTCATATAAGTTTTTAATTGATTTTTTGCGTTAAAGTGTACTTGTTATAAATGAAAACTTTGAAAATAAAAAATTACAAACATTCGATAGATTAGCTTTTACAAAGTCTAGATTTTTTAATACAGTGAATTCATTAAAAGTTTGTGAAAGTTTTTTTTATTAAGAATCAAAGAAAATAGTTCTATGAGTATATTTCTCTGACTTACGATGTTTCATGAGTTAAGGAATCTTCTGCCACGTTTTGAACCTTTTTTTGTTTAATTGTTGTAGTTTGAGTTTTATTTTTAAAATTTTTATTGATTGTATTAGATCTTGGTCTACAATTATATATGGTTTTTAATTGTAGAAATGTGACACGGTATTGGTTGTTGTTTGATCTTTCAGGATGTAAGTTTGTTTCTTGGTGTAATTGTGTACTGTATATTGAGTTTTTAGTGGAATATTTGCAAAGTTTGCAAAGAAATTGGATATAACTCTTGAGAAAAAAAAAATCACTATAAAAATATTGTGTATTGTCTCTCTTATCTCTATTTTTGCATTGATTTTTAATTTTTTGCATAATATGTTCTTATAACAAAATTTAACTCAACTAAAATAGAAATTTTATTAACTGTATTTTTGTCAAATTGGTAACGTGAAAAATCCGATTTAAACTATAGTGTATTGTATTTTTGAAAATAATCTTGAACATATATTCAAATATATTGGTTAACTGATAAAATACTACATTTTTGGTGTTTGATTACTACTTTAATTTCAATACGTTGTTTGTGAATTTCATTGTTGTGAAAATTAAACTAACTGATTTTTTGTTGGAGTTTCTAAACTGAAATTATGTCTGATCATTTGTGAATTTCAAATGATTAATTTTTTGCTATTTGACAACAAATACTATAGTAAATTGATTTGATTGAAGAATTTCATTCTTAGAAACCTGTCTCTGCGAAAAATCTGACCATGAGCATATGTGAAAATTATTATGGTTTGGTCATTGTAGATGATGACTCTAGGTATACATGGACTTTATTCATTATAACCATAGATGATGCATTCACAAGCTTCAAAAGACTTGTTAGAGTTTTGCATAATGAGAAAAATTGTAATATTTTTGCAATTAAAATGACCGTGGAAGAGAGTTTCAAAATGAAAGATTTGAAATTTTTGTGACAAACTTGACATAAAACATTATTTTTCAACTTTTCAAACACCACAATAAAATAGTGTGGTTGAAAGGAAAAATAGGTCTTTGAAAGAATTGGCTAGAACTTTGCTAAATGAATCTAACCTTCCTAAGTATTTTTGGACAGATGCAGTGAACATTGCATGCTATGTTTTGAACAGAGTTTTAACTAGACCTCTTTTGAAGAAAATTACATATGAGCTTTACAAGGGTAGAAAACCAAATATCTCTCATTTGAAAATTTTTTACTGTAAATGATTTGTGTTTAAATAATGGAAAAGATAATCTAGGAAAGCAAAGATTGATGAGGGCATCTTCCTAGGTTATTCAACTCATAGTCATGCATACAGATCTATAATAATAGGACTTTGACTATAGAGGAATATGTGCACATTATCTTTGATGAGACTAACCATGAGCTACAACAAACATCTAAAAATAGTGTAAGAGATTATGAAATTATTAAATTTTAGAGGCTGAAGCTTGATACAAACTAGTGTAGTGCAAAAAAAAAAAAAAAGATGCAAAATAGCAAAATGCTGGAAATTTAGAAGCACCTATTGTACCTATTGTCAACATTGACCTACCTAAAGAGTAAAGAGTTCTAAGAGATTTATCCTTGGATAACATCATTTGATAGATTCAAAAAGGGAGTCTCTACCTCTCAACACTCAATTTCGTCCGGGCAAATAAAAATTATTTTTGCAAATAAAAAAGAAAAACAATGAAATAAAAGAATAAAAATAAGAAAATGAAACCTTTTAACATATGTTATTTAGTTTCTGTCATTTAAGATAAGTAAATAAAAAAAAGACTTTGACTTTATGAATAAAATTTTAAATAATAATAAAAAATAAGATAAAATGAATTTTGTAAAAAAATGATAACACAACAAAAAAGGTGTCAAGTTTGTCTTAAAATAAATTGAAGTGAAAAATTAAGTAAGCCCAATTGAACAGGAAAGTTCATTTATTAAAAATAATTCTAATCCAGTTTGATAAAAAAAAAAAGTTTTCTGAAGCCCAATTTACTGAGAGGTTGTTAGACATAAAAAAATATTACTATTTACACCTCACTTCTCTATTAATTGTGCTTGTCACATAAACAATAATGTTCCCACTCCTCAACTCTTCACTGCCCATTAGCTTTAGTGCCCTTTCAATTCTTTTAGTTAGTGCCTTACAAATTTTATCTCTCTTGATTAGGGGTTGTAAATACACCCTTTTCAGCTCTTTGCCTTCTCTCATGCTAATTTCATTCAACCTTCATACTTATCACATTGCCCTCTATTTTATAATAAAATGTAACCATACAGTCTTAAAAAAAAGGAGTTAATATAGAGGCTGGGGTAGTTGATTTTTAATTAAGAACAATGATGTTGACTTTTACTGTGAGAGATGGATGGATTATCAAACAAATATATAAAAAAAAAAAAATACAGACACAAAGAGAACACACAGAAATTGAGAAAATTACTGAAAAATATCATATTCAACAACATCTTGCAAGAATTGAGGGATAAAATTGCATAAAGAAGGTTGTTGTAAGCAGAATACAAAAAGAAAAACGAAAAGCTAGGTCTTCAGCAGATAAGTCCAATGATTTTGTTTCTATGCGCTCGCTTTATTTATGTGTGTAATGTGATTGTTTGATCTGCATCTTGTATATGAATGTATATGATGTATTTGTTTGATCTGCATCCTGTAATATTGAAGTGTTAGTTAATTTTTATAATATTTGTTATTAGTAAATGAGATTTTGGAATATTGTAAAACTGTAAAATTCTGATTATTATCTGGGAGGTTACTGCTTGAGGCACATCCTCATTCGGTTTAGGGGCTGCTGCTTCTACCACAGTCTCATACTTAGTAGTGCCAGGAAATGTAGCAACCATTACCAAACAACCCAAATCAAATCCCAGAATCCCAAATTTCTTACCAAACCACATTCATATCTAAAACACAAAACCAAAACTCATCTCTACACAAAAGCTAAGCTTCAGGGAAACCAGAGGTCAAAACCCACCAATAAACAACTCAGGGTCCACGTAACCCTTAACCAAAATTAGAAGTTCAAAATTGATATACATATAGTCAGAAAATCTCAAACTTTCCCATTTACAAATAAATAAAACGAAAAATTTCAGGTAATCTCAACACCAAACCTAGTCTCAGATATTTAGATCAAAACAAGAATATCTATAATCAGAGACCAAAACACCCATTCCAATGTGAATCTGAACTCCTGGAACCCATATTCAACGCCAAACATAGTGCCTTAGAGTCTCACACACCCAACCGGAACCAAAATTATATCCAAAAGCAGAGCCAAGAAATCACCAAAAAACTTCAATTTACATTCAATTCCCCGAACCAACCTAGAAGAAAGTCAATTTTAGAAACCAAAATTTAGAAAGCTCCAAACTTTAGAACAAAAAAACCCAAACCGATTCCATTATACACAAGAAGGAGGAAAGTGAAAAATCGATAGCCTGAACCGTAAGGGAGTATCTCGAATGGAGTGTGGTGGATGCGGCCGAAAGGATGTCGCCGCATCGTTCTTCCTCAACCCTCATCTCTGTCTAGGGTTTTTGCTGGAACGAATAGGGGAAAACATGAAAATTAAATCCTTGGCGGCACCTTTGCCCCTTTCTCTCGCTCGAAGATACCCTAAGATGCACTGTAAGACATTTGGGGGTAATGGTTGGGCTTAGGCCCACTACTTTCACTTATGAGGGACACGGTAGAGGAATCAAACATTAGAATAAGGGTAAAAAAAATGAAAACGTGAACAAATGGAAATGGGGTGCCACGTGAATTTGAGGGAGCATATGCGTTTCCAATTGGATTCTTAAGGCATGAACCTTAATTACCACGTTAGATGGGGGCAATGTGGAAGCGACCGCTTCTTCCTCCACCTCTAAGTCTTCTTGAGACACCTCCAAAACTTGAAAAAATACCAACTATGTCCTTAAGGAAATTACAATTTTATCCTTTATCTAAAGAAATGATAAAACAATGAAATTGTGGAGGTGGGAGATGAGGGGTTGACGGACAGTGATGTTTGAAGGTGATGAAGTGCCTGATTGGTGTCCTTCTACAGTAGTGTGCGTCGGCGGCGGAGGAGGAGTGGGAGTGCGGCGACGCGGTAGAGTAACAGTGACACAATGTCCTACGAGGTAAGTGCGTTTGAAATAAATTGAGGAACGACGTATTCCGCAACTGTTCTCCGAATTCGGAGGACAGTTACGGAACTCGTCGTTCTACAACTCATTTGGAGGTGCAAAAATGAGTTGTAGAACGACGCATTCCACAACTGTTGTCTGAAAATGAGTTGCGGAATGCGTCGTTTTGCAACTGTCTTCCTGATCTGGGGAACAATTGCAGAATACGTCGTTCCACAATTCATTTCATCACCTCCAAATGAGTTGCGGAACGCGTCGTTCCGCAACTCATTTCCTTCGGAAAGAAACCACTCCAAATTGCAAACCCAATAAAATCCCCCCAAATATCCTACAAATCTTTCAATATATCATTCGTACCTCAAATGTTTGTCTAATGTGGTGTTATTGAAAGATGATGGAATGAAACCGGCCAAAAAAATGCAAAATGGAACAATAGGGTCTTTGGAGGTGTCGAAGCGGAAGATGAGAATGGAAGTTGTAGGAGGAGAAGATGTTATGAAGTTTTAGAGTGAAAGGTATAAGAGTCTTCACAGTATTATATTAATGATATTTTTGTCCATTTAATAAAATTTGGAGGTGTTTCAAGAAGTACTTGGAGATGCACGACGAAGCACTCTATGGAAGCGTTGAACAATTTTTTCTTTTTTAAAATATTTTTGGGCCTTGGTCCAGCATGCAATTTTTATTTAGCTATCACTGTTACGAGAAAAACATTTAGTCTAATCTTAGTTTTTTTTGTTGTAAAAAAATTCTATTAGATTTATGAAATAAAATATTTTTGAAAATAATAGAAAAATAATAATGTTTGAAAAGAAAAAAATAAAAAAAAACATTCAAAACGGTTTTTAAAGCAATTAATGAAATAAAATATTTCTAAAATAATAAAATATTAAATTTTGAAAATAAAATACAAAACGATTTTAATAATAAAAAAACCATAAAAAAAATTTAAAAAGTAAAAGCAATATAAAACATTTTTTTAAATAGATTTTCAAAAATAAAAAAAATATATCATCCAACACAATTTCAAAATTAGAACTACATAAACTCTTATTTTCCTTTTGAAATAAGTAGGACCAAGGTCAATCCTTGTCGGGTCCAAAAAAAAGTAAAAAAATTGTCTTTGTTATTATTCGTTTGTTTATTGTTCATTCTCTGTTTGCATTTTTTGTAAATATATATTTGTTTGTTTTTTTTTAGTTCTTGTAATTACTATTTTTAGTGAAAAGTAACATTTTGTAAAATCATACTTATTTCTATTCATTTAGTTAAAGGTACTGTCTTAGGAAGGGCGTTGTGGGATGCTGACACCTTCCCCACACATAACCGACTCCCAAATCCTGAATCTAGTTGTAGGCATTTTTATTTTTGATTTTTCTATAGTTTCTCATAAAAAGCTATAGTGGCGACTCGATTCTCAATTTAAATATTTTTTTAAAATAAAATTTGTGATTGCCCCGTCATGATCCCGATTGCGACACTACCTAAAAAACTTTAAATCAGTTTTGCGAACACATGGCATTTGTTTCACAACTTGAACCTAAATCCATTTCTGAAACTTTGAATGATGATGATTGGATAGTTGCTATTCAAGATGAATTGAATTAGTTTATTAGGAATTATGTGGGGACGTTAGTTTCTAGGACTAAAGAAATGAAACTTATTGGAACTAAATGGCTATAAAATGGATGAACATGTCATAATTGTTAGAAACAAAGCTAAGCTAGTGGCAAAAGGGTATTATCAAGAGAAATAAATTTATTACGATGAAACTTATGCACCTATTGCTAGGCTAGAAGTTGTTAGATTGTTGTTAGCATATGCTTGTTTTTGTGGCTTTAACTATATTACAAATGGATGTGAAAAGTGCATTCTCAATTGATTTTATCAATGAAGAAGTGTATGTAACACAACCCCTGAGTTTTGAAGATCACAAATTCCCAGGACATGTGTACAAACTCAATAAGGCATTGTATAAACTGAAGCAAGCCCTAAGGTAGTGTTATGAGAGGTTAAGTAACTTTCTTCTATCACATAATTATGAAAGAGAAAAAGTAGATAAAAATCTCTGTATTAGAAGGGCTGGTAATGATATCATTCTTGTAGAAGTGCATGTTGATGATATAATTTTTGGTTTAATAATGAGAAACTTTGCCAAGAGTTTGTTATAGTTATGCAGTGAGAATTTGAAATGTTTATGATCGGAAAGCTCAATTATTTTCTAGGCTTGTAGGTTAAACAACTAAAACATGATACATTTATGAGCTAATCAACGTATTGCAAGGATCTCTTAAAGAAGTTTGACATGGACAAGTGCAAGAAGGCTACAACACCTATTTTAACTAGCTGTTATCAAGACCTTGATGAAAAGGAGTGGTTGTTGATCAAACCAAGTAAAAAGGGTTAATTGGATCATTGTTCTACTTGACAACCAACAAACCTAATATAATGTTAAATGTGTACTTGTGTGGAAGATATCAAGCAAATCCAAAAGAATCATACTTCAATGCAACAAAGAGGACCTTGAAATATTTAAAGGGAATTGTTAATGTTGAACTATGATATCCAAATGATGTTTCACTTAATTTGGTTGGATATTCTGATTCTAATTTTGCAGTTTTCAAAACAGATAAAAAAGTCACTACTAGAACATGTCACTTGCTTGGATCAAGTTTGATTTCATGGCATAACAAAAAGCAAGTTTCTGTTACATTATTAATTATAGAGACGGAATACATTGATGTTGGAAGTTGTTGTGCTTATATTTTGTGGTTAAAACAACAACTAAATGATTATGGTTCAAAGCTTTCAAAGATACCTCTAATGTGTGATAATACCAGTGTTATCAATTTAACTAAAAATTATGTTTAGCACTCTAGAACTAAGCACCTTGAAATTAGGTATCACTTCATTAGAGATCATACAAATAATGGTAACTAAGAAATAAAATTTGTTGAAACAACAAATCAATTGGCTAATATTTTTACCAAACCACTAACAAAAGGAAGATTTAATTTTCTAAGGACTGAATTGGGTATTTTGGATATGTCAAATGTTTACTAGCTTCATGGATATTAATTTTATTGTGATTGAAATCAGCACATGATTCAATCAAATAGTCAAATCTGCATTAATTGATTTTTTGTCAATTTTTTGCATGTTTTTTCTGTCTAGTATAATGTTTAATGTGTAGCAGAGTTTAAGGGAGATAATTGCTACTTGATTTTTAAATCATATTGCACTTCCAATACTTTGCATTAAAGTGATTGTAAGTGTTGAAGCATGAAGATTGCACGATCTGCTTCATGAATCGTGACCATGTCACATGTAAGTTATCAATTGGTGGTAAAAAAGCACAAAGTGAAAAGTTGATTGCACAGATTGCCAAATCTAAGTATAGTCATTTTTTAGTTTATTGAAAATGCTTTTGCACCTTATCTAACACTCACACGATTTTAATTTTACACTTACTGCACAATCAATTTTCTAATTTTGTCAGTTGCCATCCTCTTCTACACAATTAGTTTGCATACATTCATCTCATACATACCTTAATCATATCTTCTTAAGTTAAATTCAGTGTTTCTTACCATAATCAGTTCTTGCCAATCATGTCCATCTTCACCACTCCAAGGAAAAGTGTAAGGTCATAAAAAATAATAGGTAGACAACAACATGAGGAGCCTCCAACTGAGAATGCCCATCTAGAAAAGTGGTTCTCGGGTAACCTTGAGCAAATAAGTAGTAATCATAGTTAGTGAAAAGTGCTATAAGAAGTTTCATAAATAAACTGAATTTGTTTCGATAAAAAATTGCAAAAAAAAATTGTTATACAAAAGTTTTCAAACAACTGGTTTTGAAATTTAATCAGGTGAAGTTTCTTTTAGTAAAATAAATAGATTTAGATAAGTTTTTTATCAGTTGGTTTTAAAGCGTATTTGTTATAAATATCTGATTTAAGAACTTTGAAAATAAGAAGAAAATTACAAATATTTGAGAGATCAATTTTTAAAAAGAATGTAGATTTTCTAATATAGTGAGTTCATTAAAAGTTTGTGAAAGTTTATTTCATCAAGAATAAAAGAAAACAGTTCTTGGAGCATATTTCTCTTACCTATGATCATTCTACAACATGATACATTCGTTTCTCGAGTCAAGGAAGTCTTTTGCAACGTTTTGAACCCTTTTGTTTCATTCTAGTCTCAATTTGAGTTGTATTTTTAGAAAATTCTATTGATTATATTGGATCTTGGTCTACAATTTTAGAGGTGTAACAGGGTGTTGCATAGGTCGTTGTTGGATCTTGCAGGGTGTATGATACCTGTTTTAGAAAAAAATTCTGTATAGTTCAATTCACCCCCCTTTCCTTTCTTAAACTCAGCCTAAATTGTTTTCATCAAAGACTAAGCATATTAAAGTGAGATATCACTTCATTCGTGATTATGTCCAGAAAAATGTTTCTGAATTAAAATTTGTCAAGACAAATAAATGGGTGGATATTTTCACCAAGGCATTGCATATTAAAAGATTTAATTTTACTAAAGCTAATTTGAATTTAGTAGAATTTACAAATGATTGATTGGTAAAGGATGGTATGGTTTGTATAGTATTGACTATTTGTGTGAAAGTGTGTAGGTTTAGTATAAATGCTCTCTCATCTTACTTGACTTAAGAAAAGTTATGAATGATCATTAAATATTTTTTATGAGATAAGGATAAAAGCCTACTTGCTTGGTCATGGAGGCACCACCTAAGAGAAATTCGTGGTAAAAAAAGTGGAGTTATATCGATTCACCCTTTCATAATAGTTTCTCAGCTACACCAGTCAAAAATTCATTATATTAAGCCTTTACAATACAAAGACTCCAAAAAAACAACTCTTAAACCCCACAAGAGTGTTCTACCCAACAGGTAACCTGCAGTTACCTTACTGCAATTAGAAACCTTATATAAAAAATGATAGCACCTAAATCGCAGCAAAAATAACAAGGTTCTTAGATTCAAGAAATCTCCCTTAACTAACTCTGCATGCTCCAAAGAACTTCAAAGAAATGCTCAAAGAACATAATTTTTCACACATAAATATATCTTTCTAAAAGATTTTAGGTATTTCTCAAAATTAAATTTCAAAAATTCTCACTAAATTCTCATAAAATAAGTTTTGATAAAACCTATACTATTAATTTTAATTGATTAAAACTTTGTTTTATTCTAATGATTTAATTTAGAGTATAAACAATGAATTTATTCAAGTTAAAACCTCAAAATATTGTTATATACAAATTTAATAACATTAAATAAGAACAAATATTCAATTTGTAATCTATATTATACCATATTTTGGTAATTTTGTTTGATATGTTTTTAATTAGACAATTTTGTCCTCTAAAAAAAATAAACGTAATTTATTTATTTATTTAATTGAATAAATGATTGAATAATTATTTTATTTTAGAATAATTTATCTTTTAAAAATAACTACCATATAATTTAATATTATATATATATATATATATATATATTTTAAATTATTTTATTTTTTATTTTAATTAATTACTTATGAAAATAATAACACTATAAAATTTTATATATTTTTAAAATCATATTATTTTAATGTATAACAAAGATACAAATATATACACGGAAGACATGTATTTTTCTCTAGTAATATATAACTTAAATTTTTTTAAATTATACTTAAATACAATTTTTTATATGATATATATGACTAATAATATTTATAATTATTTAATTTAATTGTAATTTTTTTAATTTCTCTTACATGGAATAAATAAAAAGATTCATTTAAAATATATTTTAAAGATTTATCTTGTATTTATATTTAATATTTAATAAGAACTCATATTATATTTTTAAAAGAAAAAAAAAACAAAGTTAGTGATAGATGTGAAAGTGAAAATGTAAGTTGGTAGGGATATCTATAATTAAATTAATATTAAAAAATTCATCCATTTCTTCCAACACCATTTTCAAACACCCCTTTCTCCCTCTTCTTCCACCCAAACCCTAGAACAAACAAACGACACTGATCTCCTCGCCCTCTAGATTTCCATGCAAATTCTCCCAAACTAGCTTCTCGCTCCTTCTCCTCCTCTTCCGTCAGAGCCATGGTCGGAAAAACCATGTCCACGGCCGCCACTTCGCGCGAAAAGCTTGCGAGTCTCGTGAACGCTGCTAAGTTGGCCAGTGACATCCCCTCCAAGCTCCAATCCCTGAGCCAACTGCGCCACGAACTTCCCCCCGAAGACCCCGTCCTCCTCACCGAGTTCCTACCCTCACTCTTCCTCTTCCACTCAGATCGCTTCAGCCCCGTGCGCAAATTTGTCACCGAGTACACCTTTTCCCTTTCTCTCTTCGCCATTCTCCGTATGTGTTTGGATGAGCGTTGGCCAAATTGATTGCAAAATTTGGTTGAAATTGAGTTGTAGATGATATGATGCTTTTATCTCAATGCCAAGTTTGCTGCAAAGCATAGGCTAAAATTTTCAACCTCATGTAAATGCTACTTGTTGTCACTTCTTCTAACGGAGGTTTCGAGATAAAATTGATTTTATCTATAGCAATAACAAGACTTATGGTTCTGTGAAATTGGGTTTGACTGCCGCAGCCAAAATTATTTTGACCTTGAAGCCAAACATACTCTTAAAACTTTTTTTTTTCTTTTTGCGTTGGTGGAATTGAAGTTTGAGTTGGACCTCTTTTTTTTTTTTTTTTTTTTTTTTTTTTTTTTTTTTTTTTTTTTTTTTTTTTTTTTTTTTTTTTTTTTTTTTTTTTTTTTTTTTTTTGTCTGTGTTTTTCTATGTTTCGTTTTTGGGGATCTCCTTGTGTGTTT
>Ga0099824_1005265_pt1 | contig 18285 bp, 12 predicted proteins | sample SiratrowhiteBW_FD_76837 | JGI IMG/M metagenome (GOLD analysis project Ga0099824, IMG submission 76837) | Root nodule microbial communities of legume samples collected from California, USA - Siratro white BW | ecosystem: Host-associated > Plants > Roots > Nodule | place: USA: California... | reverse complement strand
GCTTTCTCTAATTTTTTGTCCTAATTTTCCAGGGAGTTTTAGGAACAATTTTTCACCTAAGGATCTATCCATAAATCCTCCGGCAGTTGCGGCGTACATTAAATAATCTTGGACAAATTCTTTTTCACTAAATCATATCAAAAGAGTTTTAAAATATTAAATGTATTAATCAAAAAGTATATTTTAGCTCTCTTTTTCTATGATTGTAAAAACTAAAAAAAAAAAACTATAAAAATCATCACTCAATTAATTCTTCAATTAATCAAATTTCATATTTTTGTAAGTTTATATTTTAGAAATTTATCTCGTGAAAGTAGTAATTCAAGTTATTACTCCTCTTATCTTCATTTTTATTTTATTTAAGAATTTATTCTAAAATTTATAAAAGTTAGGAAAGTCACAACAAATGTATCATTACAAATTTAATATTGTGAGAACACACTTACAAAATAAAGAAAAGAAAAAGAAATATATATATTGAATTTGCACTATTATAACTAGGTAGCTAATAGTTCATTTTATGATCTCACTTGTTTTGGTTGTTGAAAAAAATCTGAGGAGACATAACTGGAAAAATCTCACAAAAAAGAAAAATGGGTCAAACATATATAAGGGAATGACATCACCTTTAACCCAAAACCTTAAAATAATACGTTTATAAGTTATTTCTTATATATTGCTTAACTTTCTTATTTTTTATTCAATGTGAGACTTAGATTCACTCTTAAATTCCTAACACATCTCATGTACAAACTCAAAAACTATATATGCATATAAAAACAACAAAATAGAAACCGTGTATATAAAATAAAAGAAAACTTATTCAAAACCAACATTTGATCAAGTAATACTATATCCTATATTTTAATACGTTATAATATGTACGCTCTAACAAAAAAATAAAAAATAACTTCATAAATATAAAATGAAGGTAGAAATTTTATATTTTAGAGAAATAAAATGTTTCAGATGAAAATAAATAAAATGATTTTATATTATATATTACATTTAAAACTTTGAAATAATAAATATTTATTATTCATTTAACTTAAATTTTATCTTTTAAACTTCTGAAATATGTCCTTGTATTAACAATCACCGAAAAAAAATTTAAAATATTAAATTTTAACATTATAAATATAAATATATTTAATTTAAACCATTAATTAAAAACAAATTTAATACAATCTTTTATGAAAAAAATATAATATAATTCATAATACATGAAAAAAGGTACAGTCACAATGAGAAAAAGGAAAGGTTTATTTTCACTATGCCTCCGTTTGCATGAAGTCTTTATAGTATACAACCATATTCAATTTCATCTATCATTTTCATGTTTCAATATGAAAACTAAGTTAAATTTAATCTAACCTCACATTTTGATTATATTGAAAACCTTCAAAATTAATTATCACAGTTTGGAATAAAGAAATAATTATATCAGACAAGATAAGAAGGACAGAAATAAATTCCACTTAGTGATCCTATTTATATGTTTTGTAATCAATACTCGAATATGAAACTGATTTAATCAAAATAATAATAAAAAAAACTGAAAATAATTGCTAAATTAGTCAAACCCTTATTAATATATTAAAGAACAATGAAAAGGAGATTTCTAATTAATTAGCATCAATGCCTATGATCCTTTTATATACATAAGATCTTCACAGTTTCAAGCATAAAAAGAAATTAAACTATTTTTTTTAAAGTATAACAAAAAATGTTATACATTGGTAAGTCAGAAATTAGGCCTAATTTGGTGGGTAAAAAAAAAAGTGAGAATTGTGCAATTCTATAAACCAATGTCGACTATAAATGGTCGTTTTCTTCTTAGCAGCACTTCTTTGACTTCTCTTCCAACAATTCAAGTTTACACGGACAACAATTCAAGTTTACACGGACAATAAAAGTTGTTAGAATTATCGATACCTTATAAATGTTGGAAACCATTTGTATTCACAAACGTAACACTCAAGATATTAGAAGTAAAAAAATATATTTAATGACATTTAATAGCAATTGAATTTAATTAAAATACAAACCCTATCCTTCAATTACATTTAGTATGTATTTAGATTCAGTTAAAAAATTGATTACTTCAACAAAAACAACTCATTCTAACTTTTTAAGTCAATTAAAATTTAAGATAAATTTTATTTAGAAACAATTAATTTTTAAAAAGATGTCAAACATATTAACACAGTGTTTATTAAAAATTATTAGAATATTCTAACTGAAATTCAAAGCCATCCCTTGTTAGTAGAGTTTGTTTTGAGCTTGATTACTTAAAATTGTTATTTTATCCCATATATGATAAACTTGTTTTTTTTAACGCACGCACATAATATATATATATATAAACTATTTTTTTTCCTATGAAAGAATGTTAGATTATTGTGTTAATATATAATAACTTTACAATAATTTTAAATTTAGAAAAGATAAAAAAGATGTTACAGAAATCAAAATAGAAAGTTACCCTAAACACATACATAAGCATTATATAGTAACAGCAAGAACATATATTAACATAGGAAAGTGCAGTACAGTAAGATCTTGAGTGCAAAATGTATCCTTTTGGTTTTTCCATTTAGGAAACTGCAGTGGAATGAGACGTAAACTTTCAATTTAACCCAACCTTTGAATTCTCTCTTCTGAACCGAACCAAATCATATGAAAGAGAATTAGCCACAGTCCCAGAATCATGGTAACAAAGGTATGCAGAACCAGAATCCCTTGGTTCTAAGCAACCCAACCCAAACACAAGTCGCTGACATGTTCTTTTCTCTCCCACATCTTTTTTTTTTTTTCTCTTCCGAAAAATTAGGTAGCACTTCACCCTCTGCTGAATCGGATTCGCATGTGAAAAACATCTTCCTGAGTTTGTACGTACATCTTTATCCCTTCGGGTGTAAAGTCCCATTCCTGTGAAATTTTCTAAGTTAAAATCAGAGTTGCATGACCCTCCCCTGTTTTCATTTCCTCTGTTTTGCTTCAAAAGGATTGAACACGTTTGTGGAATATGAATTCACCCCCACAATGAGATTTGCGTGAAAAACCCACTTCCCTTTCTGTGGTTATGGATTCTCTGAAAGGTTATCTTCACCAGAAATGGATCCTTTTGCGGAGTATTTTCGGAATTTTCTCTCTAGGCTTTTGAATACTCTGTTTTGGGTATTCACCGAAGCCTTCATGAGGTAATTTTCAATTTTAGAATTTGAATTCTACCTACAGTTCAATAATGGATATACCAATTAGCCATTTTATTAATCTCTCTCTCTCTCTCTCTCTCTTTTCTCTCTTTTTGGTTTCAGATTCTATTCTTTTGATTCTTCTAAAGCAATGAAACAACTTTGTTCTTCTCAGTCTTCATGTGACAATGAGCAAGCTGAGTCAATTCATTCCGACTCTGAAAATTTTGGGACTCCAACTGATGCTCTCTCGTGTGAAAGTGATCAAAATTATTCCAGTGGTTGCGAGGGAGGAACAAAGTCCATGGAAAAATGTTGTTCTGAAACTGTTCGTGACAGTGATAATTTTGGGCCCGAAGAAGAGGAAACGACAAAGTTGGTTTTCAAATTTGAATATCAAAAGTGGAATTGCAATTATGATGAAGAGTTCAGAGGAGGGTATGATGAAAGTATTGATTTTGTGAAGGGGGATGATGCTGTCTCTTCTGCCAGCACCTCCAATAAGTATGAGTTCATATCAGGCAAGAGTTTCAGTCACTTCTTGGATGAACCTCAGGCTGGAAATTTCACTGTCAAAGAATGTTTTGTTCATTCAAACGATGCTTTTAAATTGGAAAATCATGTTAGCTATGATTTTGGGTTCTTGTCAAGGAGGAATTTTGTGCCAGAAAATTGTGAAGAAGGGATTAGTGAAGAAAATCTTGACAATTTCACAGAAAAGAAACTCAAGGCTGAGGAGTCTATAGAGCATACTGTGGAGCCAATTGTTCGCAATTTTCTAACGGAAGATGATTTTATTTGTTCAAGTTCCAACTCAGATTCTATTACCAGTTATTGGGAGGAGGGGTTTTTGTCAGACACGGATTTTGGAAACACTTTGGATTCTGAGACGTTGGGAAGCAATACAGAAGAAAATGCAGTTCTAACAGAAGAGGATTTGGACTTTGGGGATGAGAAAAGCTATGAGAATTTGGATGTTGGATATGAGCCTGATGATTTCGCTGAAGAGGATGAAGATATAATGGCTGAGCTTGGAAAGTTGGAAGAAGAATGTAAGCTAGAGAAGTCTTCAGGAAAAAGTTCTGAAAATAAAAATATCAATTCCAAGCTTCAAGAATCTACGAAGCCTCATTCACAAACTTTAACAACTATTGATCTTGAGGATTCCAACCGGTTTGACACACTGTGGGAACATCAAGATTTGATAGAACAGTTGAAGATGGAATTGAAGAAGGTCAGAGCCACTGGTCTGCCTACCATCCTTGAGGATTCTGAGTCTCCAAGGATAATGGAAGACTTAAAGCCATGGAAAATTGATGAAAAATTACAGCATGGTAGCACCCCAAATGAGCTTCCAAAATTCTACAGGAGTTACAGAGAACGAATGCGAAAATTCGATATCTTGAATTACCAAAAGATGTATGCTATAGGTCAGTACTTTTTGCATCGGTTACCTGAACTTTGATTTTCTTTTCTGCAGCTGTTTTTCCTTTTCGTTTTTTAAATTGCTCTTTACTTGTTTGTTCAAAGTTAGTGTGCTTAGTGGATAAACAATTTCATTTAATTTAGATGGTCATCAAAACCTACCTCATCTAAATCATTAAAGTAGATGTAAGGACCCATTCAATCTGGTTAGCTGGGCACCCCGAGAGCATGAATTACCCTTGAGTGAATAACTACACAACTGAGCCTTATTTTCTTCTTTTCTTTTTCTGCTTGATTTTCTTTATAGTTTTCATATATTCTTGCACTTTTAGTTTTCTTTATTTTGTTATTACAAGGAAGAAATGTTGGATTTGGGTGTTAATGCTTTTGTAGAATATTCACCAGCCATTATCCTAGAAGTTTACACTTTCCCCAAAAGAGAGCCATATGAGTGTTAGGACTCTTCCTTGTGTAATAGCTCTATTAAGTATTTAACAATTTTAGATTCGCATAAAGCTACCACCCTCTTTACATTTATAACTAAATGATCACATCTACATGAAATATGCAATAACTATTTTTCTGCCTAACAATTGGACATTTTCTTATTGTGGATAACTTCTTCCTAATTTCCAAAAGAAACTAGTCCCTACAATGATCTAGCACTGATTGTAATGTTCCACCCAATGTTTCTATGGCCTTTTGTTTCTTATCTCTTTCTGTAAACAACTCTTACTATGCAAGACAAGTTAGGAAAGGCATCTATGTTACATTTTTATAATCTTCATTACCCTTTGCATTACGCTTAACAGTGAAGATTCCAATCATAGTCACAGCACATTCCTTAAGCTTCTTGGAAATTGTAGGTGTTTTGCAGTCAAAGGACCCACTCCAATCATTTTCAACCCGTAAGAACCCTTCACCAGCATTCACAAACATTCTTCCACGCGGCTTTCGCCTTTCTAGACAAAAACAAATAGAAGCTGACCCAATGAAGAAGTTCATAAGAGAATTATACAGTGACTTGGAAATGGTTTATGTGGGGCAGTTGTGCCTTTCTTGGGAATTCCTTCAGTGGGAATATGAGAAGGCCTTGAAGCTATGGGAATCTGACCAATACGGGTTACTAAGATTCAATGAAGTAGCAGGGGAGTTTCAACAATTCCAAGTGCTTCTTCAAAGGTTTATAGAGAATGAACCTTTCCTCCAAGGTCCACGAGTTGAAAACTATGCCAGGAATCGTTGTGCAATGCGCAATCTTCTTCAAGTTCCAGTAATAAAAGGTAATAACTTTTTACTTAGAATGTTTTTTTACTTAGAATGTGAAGTTGGTTAGTGTCTTTATTGAAAATGGAAGTTGGTGGTTACCTTTTTTCATGCCCACTTTCTTATGTGGGGGACCATATAAAGTTTCATAGATGCGACAAAAAAGTTCCTCATGGTTATAGAATCTTAATTGGATACAGAAGACAACTCCAAGGATAAAAGGAAAATGAGTAAAAGAGAGGCAGATAAAGATGCAATCACAAGTGACACGCTAGTGGAGATTTTGGAAGAATCCATCAGAACAATTTGGCGTTTTATAAGAGCTGATAAAGATGCATCTAGCTTGGCTCTCAAAGGTCTAAAAGAAAATCAAGTACAGCTCCAAGACCCTTCAAATTCCGAGCTTTTGGTGGAGATTCGAACAGATCTTCAAAGGGTAACTAAAGCTTCAATAGTCACTTTCTTAATGTCAAATGCTATGAACTTTCTTCTTTAAAAAGTGTTGTGAGTGTTGCTTATTGTGTTTGCATTTTTGCAGAAGGAGAAGAGATTGAGAGAGCTTTTGAGGAGTGGAAGCTGCATTCTGAAGAAATTTCAAAAGCATCATGAAGATGAGACAGATCAAGTACTTTACTTTTTCTCTCAAGTGGACATGAAATTGGTTTTGAGAGTGTTGAACATGTCAAGGATAACGACAGATCAACTTGCATGGTGTCGTAGTAAATTAAACAAGATCACTTTTGTAAACCGACGGATACACGTAGAACCATCATTTTTACTTTTTCCCACTTCATAGTTTATTTCACATTTACAATGTCATTATTGAAGTAGTAAATAATTTTTGCATATAACTTCAAAGTATCTCTATAATGGAATTCTTCAATTGATCGTTTTCTAATAATTAACATATTATGTTATAAGCCCACATTCATCTTTCTTTTGTTAAACTTAGATCAAATTACTTTATCACAATAAGATGGAATAAAAGTAAACCTATTTTATAAATTTTGTCTATTTAATTCTTATTTTAGCTTCACACAGAATCCTTTGGTTATGATAAGATGTTTATTTTTTAATACAAATTTGAAAAATATATTTTTTATACTATTCATTCGTATAAATTTTACATTTTATAATGTGAGTTGTTATAGATATGAAATTTAATGTTTTAGACACAGTTTTGTTTTTATGAAATATCTTAGTAGATTTTTTAATCAACGAATAGTATATAGATATTTATATTTAAATGGTCTCAATAAACACTAGTATTTCTAAATTTTGTGCATCTTCTTTAATAATTTATAAACATTACTTGCTAAATAGTTTGTTAGATAATGTTTATTCCATACTAGACTTAAGTTATGAATTATTTTTTATTAAATTTATTTTTGACATTTTGATAAGGGAGGAAATTTGTATGTAAATTGCTATTATTTATGAATTTATCGAAATATGTCATGATTGAGATTATAAATAAAGTTTGTTTACAAAGATGTGATTAAGCTCATTTAAATAACTAATATAAAAATTGTATAAGTATCTACTTATAATGGTGTGGTTACTCTCACACAAATGTGAGAAGAGGGTCACAAGAATAAATCATATCAAAGATCTCAAGACATAAATAATTATATCTAAAGTTCACCTTAAAATGTGTAGTTGTGCTCACATAAGAGACATGTTAATATACATAAATATTATATAAAAAATTTGCCTAAATAATTATGGCTACATCCACATAAAGGTGAAAATATATCTTGCAAAAACAAAGATCGTGATAGAAATATCAACCTTTAAAATACATAATTTCTCCATAACTATATTATATTAGTGAACTTAAAGTAAGAATATTGACATTGTCATTTGTAAGAAAAAATAATTTTGATACGAAAATTTATTAATATGTTATGAGTCTCACATTACTTAATAATCAAGATAAAATCTATCTCATTTACATCTTATTTTAATTTATTAGAACATATTTTAAGAATTTGAAAAAAAAATATTAAGATGAAAACAACCATGTATAAAAATAATAATTCATCATAACGTTATGGTTTTACTCTTCTTCTCGCATCTCCTAGTAATTTACCACTTTTTAAAGTCAAATAAACTTATATAAGGATTTTTTTATCAATTGATATTTTTTTAATTAAATGCAAGTTCTTTTTAATTAGTGTGATTTACCATTCTTATTGGTATTTCTTCTTTTTATTCATATCACTTTTTTCATATATTTTTAATTTTTAGGACTTAAATACAAAGATTAAAAACTAACACCAAATTCAGATAAATTAACGAGAACTTAAAACATAAGAAATCCTTGCATCAAATTCGTTCAACTGAGAAAAATTAAAATAAAAGAATAAGCACGAATTAAAAAAAAATATTTTAACTGTGAATCTGATTTAAAACTAGCTAGAGTGAAATATTTTAGGACTTAAATACAAAAATTAAAAATTAAAACCAAAATGTCTTTTATGATTTCATTAATTAAAGTAAAATGGTTGACAATAAAATTGTTTGATTTGATTTATTTATTTCACAGTTCAATATATTACTCATGGCTTTTTTCAATGATATCCTTATCTTTTATATAATCTGTAGATAATTTACATTTATCCTTTTACTATGAAGTAAAATAAAATAAGAAATTCACAACTGTTGTATTAGTATTAAAGAAATATTACATTTATTGATTTCTACCAGACAAATTACACAAATATCTACATTAACAAAACGCATGAAATTACCGCATTAAATATTTAATTATCTCTAAAAATATAATTTATATCTTTTAAAAAATTAATATATTTTGAAGAAAAATCCCAAAAAAAAAGAAACTATTTTCTTAGAAATTATATTATGTACCAAAATAATATTAATTACCCAAGTAAATCAAACTTGGGCCAAATATTTTCTTTCCGTCTTATGAGCCCACTAAATAGATGGAGTGAGTAATTCTTTGGGCCGGGCTTAGTTTAAAAGAAACCAACCCAACAACAATTTGGGCAATGAATTACAGGTAGGGTTTTGAGAGAAGCCTCCATTTATAAAACATCTACACGCGCATTCTTACCCTAGTTTGTGTCCTCTAGGTTTAACTCCCATTACCACAAAAATGGTGCAGAGGCTCACTTATCGCAAGCGCCACAGCTATGCCACCAAATCCAACCAGCATCGGGTTGTTAAGACCCCTGGTATGTCTCCTATTTTATTATTTTCTCTATATATTTTCTTTCCCATTTCTGTATTTTCATCTTATCTCGATTCTGTTCTTTAATTTGTTGTCAAAATTTGGTTTTGTTATTGCTGTTTGCTGTTTTAACAAATGGGTATGCATCAGGAGGGAAGTTGGTGTACCAAAGCACTAAGAAGAGGGCTAGCGGACCCAAGTGCCCTGTCACTGGGAAGAGGATCCAAGGGGTATGTAGTGTGTGTTTTTTATGCTTTTTTCTTATGCCCTTTGAAGAGTAAGGAACTGTGATTCAATTTCAAGAATTTGAATTATAAGTTTGGAAAATGATACGTAGGGAGATCTGACGTATTGATAAAATTAGTGGATGCCCCAAAGAGTCATGCTTTGTATGCTGTGGGTGAATTTCGTTTATGTTGTGTACTGTTAAATAGGTTTAATGGAAAATTTTAAGGATTGTTCTTTATTTCCTGCCATTTTGGCGGGGTGCCTAATTGTTTATAAATTGTGTCTTTTTGGTTACTGGTATGTGTCCATATGTGTATGAATTGGTTATGGGATATTGAGGGATTGGTTGCGGGAATGAGATTGAGCTGTTTTTGATAATTTATATCAGTTATCTGATTGAAATGAGTTGTTTATGGTTTCATGAGGAGTTATAGATGATTTAATTTTCTTGTGCTTTTGGTGTTTGTTGGCGACATCAATACTTAAAAGGGTCATGTAGTGAATGCTTTTGCTACTGCCGCCTATTACTTCTAGCAGGCCTTAATTTCATCGTAATTTTCCTTCTAAAATTTCATCTCCTTTTTCCTTGATGTTCTTGTGTTCTAACCTACGCTTGTTACCCATCATGTGCCAATATGATGTTTCTCTTGTTCATTTATTACTGTGTCCTTTCCCTCTCTTTTGTTTTACTAAGAGGGTGTTTGAAAGAGCTCGTTTTAGCTTTTAGAAGTGGCTTACAACATTCCCACGACTTTTTTTATTTTCAATAAGCTTTATGGAGATGCTTAATAAGATACGCTGTTTTTGGATTATTTCAGTAAGTTTCACCATCAATCTTTTGAATAAGACCATTTAAATGATTTAATTTATTACAGTTTATCTTATGGAGGGTTTATCTTATATGTTCATAACCCGTTTCGAGTTTATTCCATTAAGCTGTCTAGGATAACTTTTGAAAGCAATTTGTACACAAAAGCTTACATGATAAACACTTATGGTGCGTTTGAGTACACAATTTTATTTAGTGCTTGTCATGTAAGTGCTGATCTGCAAGTTGTTTTTCGTAGTGAGAGGAAATAGAGTTGAATTGTCTCGTATAAATTGTAAGCTGTTTTCACAATCCGTAAGAGCTTACTGGAAGAAACTGAAAGTTGTGTTTGAACTTATTGGCACATTATACCTTTTTCTTATGCTAGTTCTCCTAATCATTTACACAAGTGTTAATGTCAAATTAAAGTAAACTGTACATACACATTTCGGTATTTGATAAGTGCTTACTCGACCAGATTATCCTTGTGTAACAGAAGTATTTAAAGTTGTTTATCTGGATTCATCCTACCTAGTAATCAAATATATGTCTTCTAATCTCCTAATTTTCTGATCCTGACTTATCTGCAGATCCCCCACTTGAGACCTGCTGAATACAAGAGGTCTAGATTGTCTAGAAACCGCAGGACAGTTAACCGGGCGTATGGAGGTGTTTTGTCTGGAGGAGCTGTTAGAGAAAGGTATATTGCTCAGAAAATCATTAGATGATTAATTTTTATTTTTTCTTTGCTGAGTTAAAGTTAATAGCTATATAAATTTGGTGGTAGGATTATTCGGGCTTTCCTTGTTGAAGAACAGAAAATTGTGAAAAAGGTGTTGAAGATCCAGAAGGCAAAAGAAAAGCAGGCAGCAAAGAGTTAAGCTGATGAGTGATTCATTAAATATCTTGTCGTTAAGAATTGTGATAAAGAATTTTGACTTTGAATGGTTTTAACCATGATCGTGGAACTTAATTTGAAATTGATTTTATAATTCTTGTGTCTTTTTGGTTGCTTAAATCTATGATATGAAATAACTTAGATATTTCTAAGTTGGTACTCGGTAGTTTAATGGGAATTCGATATAATTTATAAGTTTGTGATTATGATTTCCAGAAGAGAAAATTTGGGACTATTTTTTGGTTGTTTGTCTTAGTACTTAGTTTAAAACAATTTAATAAAATTACACTTTCAAATATTTTTAGCCGGGGAATACGGGTCTGGACTGTAATGAAATTTGATGTAGTTAATTTCTTAGGTTTGGATTGATTTAGATTTTCTAAATATTGTTTGTATAAACTCAGAGAATAAACAATTTGATATTGTTCGGGTTTTATAAACAATTTGAACATGATTTTGATTAAAATTGCATGTGATTGCTTTAAAGTTATCTGAATATATATTTTCGGTAATTTGTTTAAACACGCTAAATCATAGTAAGTACTACAGTCGAAATATTTATGTTATGCATGTTAAGTATTCATTAATAGTATACATTATTAAGTCATTGTTTTGGTGTGGATTTAGTTGAATTTAAAATTAAGTGAATCGTTTTATTGCTTAGTTTAATTTATATTTAACGTGACAAAAAATGTATATGATTTTAGCTTGAATTGATGTTGATACAAGTTGATGAATATTTCTAATTAATGTAAGTATACATTGAAGTGTAATTTCTAAAGTAATTATTTTTAAAGTTAACAAATTTATCATTACGGTGTATAATTATTTTCTAAGATATTTAGTTTAGGATTTAAGATTTAAGGATTAGAATTTAAATATATTGACCACTACAATTATTTAATTAGTGAAGTTACAGTGTATGCTGAAAGAACTCTCCTCCGTCTTCCTTCTCCTATTTTTGTTTCCCTAATAAGAAATTTTCCCTGTACATCCTATTATAAACAGTTTGATTATAACAATTTCAAAATAATATTAATAGATATAAAAACTAATATTAACTTAATAAACAAAAATATAATGAAGGCAGTCGATATTTTATCTTACTTTTTTGTGTCACTGACATCGGTGTGATCAACATTATACAATATATATTTATTTTCTTAAATAACTTTTTGTCCGCATTTATATTCTTAATCATATTTTTTCCTTTTCTTTGTTTTCGATAGAATTCTTATTTATATTTTCATTTAGTTTATTAATTTTTAAATGATAAATTGTATAATAAGTGATACATTATTCACAAGTTTAATAAGAGTAATATATATATATATATATATAATCTTTGGGTTTTAAGAGATTTATACATTTGCTTTTCGTTTTCAATAATTTTCTTTTCATTTTGGTTTTCTGTAAAACTTTTATTTTGGTCCTTATTGTTTATCCGTGATAAATTGTCTATTTAAGATTTAGGTCAACAAAATTAATTACTATAATGTAAATATTGTTGTTTTTCTTTGACTAAATTTTTTACGTTTTTTATTATAATATTTTATATTTAAGATGAAGAATTCTAAAAAAATATTATATTGTTGATTTTCACCTCTTTGGGTTTTATAGAATACAGAGGGTCAGAGAAAAGGTAACATGCAAATCCTAATAAAAGAAAATAAATCTATTTTCATCATATTTTTTCTTTAGAAATTACAAGTCATTCGTACTCACTCACGTACGTAGTCATTTACAAGGAAACTCACCATTTAAAGAATGTTAATAAATAGTAGGTGAGAAAAACAAACATAAATACATTATAGGTGAAAAAATGAGAAAAAAAAATTAATTGAGAACCACAAACAAAATGTACAATTCTTTTCGAGACAAATTAAGACAAACACATTACTATTCATATCTAAAAAGGTTGTGTCCAGTAAGATCGATTGTATGAGGGTAATTAATTTCATTGATTGGAAAAAAGATCATCAAAATCCAGTGACTTGTTTACATGAGAAACAATGGCAAAAGGAAAATGCTAATTTAAGTTGAATTTTGAGGCAAAACCTTGTTACCTAGCATTACGTTTGACTTATTCAAGGGGGATGATACAAAGGGCCAAGTCTAGGTAAAGCCCAAACACTACGCTCACAAGTTTCGTCAAAATACTATTACTCAGTTTTTAAGTTGTATATTTATTTTATTCTCCATATTACAAAAATTAGAGAAAAAAAGAAGAAGCAAACTGTCAAGAATGGGATTCGAACCCATGCCCTTTCGGACCAGTACCTGAAACTGGCGCCTTAGACCAACTCGGCCATCTTGACATTGTTAAATGTTTTGTTAATGAATAATAATAATCAAGTTTATTTGTTAAGGTAAGGGCTACAAGAATGCAGACATGCTAAAAGCTGAGAGATCAATACACAGGATTGGAGCATCTCATAATGTTTCATTTAATTCATTTTTTATTGATTAAAAATTAACATCGTTTACAAAATACAGTTCATTTGATTAAGCATCATATATGTTTAATTCCTAAATATAAAAAATAACTTAAAAAGCACACGAACATGAATAAACTCTTCTCTTAAACGTGAGCATATAAAAAAAATAAAAAACTTTACCATCTTTACTAATAAAAAAGAGTATTTCATGTCCTTTGTGATTAACATTGGTGATTAGTACTTGACCTAAAGAGTAAACTGCATGCAGAGCATGCACCTTGGAGTTATGATAAAGTGTGTTGAGGATCTGAATCATAGCAACTTTAGAGTGAGTGGTGAACAATCTGAAACCAGGGTCAACCAAGACAATGATTTGTTATCCGATTGCACCCTTAGACACACCAACCGAAAGTTTCAATCTCGTGAAGCAGCCTTGTTGCTGTTGTAGTAGTAGTAGGTGAAAGATCCATGCTTTAATTTGGCTTCAACAAAGTTGAGGCATGAGTTTAGACAAATTTTAAGTAATTGTCGGAACCCCATACTTTGCTCTTTTCTTAAAGAAGAAAAAAAGGACCTATAATTACCACCCTGAATCATCAAAACTACTCTTTAGCGTGACAATATTCATTATAATTACTATGGGTTTGAATTTGGACTAATATTGGAGAATTTCTTCAAATTAAAGTAACCGCGTCACTGAGCTGCGCACGCATTGCTTTGAGAAATTGATGTAAAGACTTTGAATAAAGCACTTTAAAGATTTTCTATCTATCCTTTGGTCTTCGATTGTTATCATGGATTTCAATTGGATTCTAACTTCCAACTTCTTGTCGGATTCAAACAGGCTAGTAATTTGTCCTTTTTAACCGTAAATGGAGAAAAAGGAATCATGGGATTTCTTCGACAGTTAAAGTTGCATATGCTACTTATGTCATATACCTAGGTATTCAAAGCTTAACTATAGATGTTTTCTTTTGAATCAACTATAGATATGTTGAAGGATTCTTCATGCCAAATAAAATAATATCACGTTTGGCATATATGAACTTGGAGTATTATTGTTCACAGAATACATGTTGCTATTGTATTCATAAAAAACAAAAGTGTGAATTAATTATAACTCCGAAATTGAATATAAAATAAATCATATTAAAAAGGAAATATACTCACATTGTGTACACTCTCTGGGTTCTGGACAGTGTTAGTTATTGCTAGCAATAATAAATAATCCATACGAAAATCATGCTCAAAAAATTGAAATAATCTTAGACATTGATTTTTTTTAATATTATTAGTAGGTATTAAGTGGCATCTATTGTACATGCGTGATGCGACATGGTGGTTTGCAATATCCATACTTATCACATGCATACATTTTTTCTTTTTTCATATTATCATATATAGTGTTTGTGTGTGGTTTATAGACGAAGTAGACTTCTCTTTGATAAATATTCTTGTGTAGAAGGCACCACCATGGTTGCGCATATTGACACCTTCTATAATAAGATAAAAATTCTACATGGCCAAAATCACCCCCCTCTCATAAATAGTTTCTTTTTGTATGTTATTTTAAAATTAGTCTTTAATTATTAATTCAATAATTAAAACAGAAGATTTATTATCTCCATTTTGAGTTCATTGTAATATGAAAATTATATGTATATTGAGTTGAATGGGAAGATGTATAATTAACCGAAAAATATAGAACGTGACCTAATTTATTAGGGACCTAACCTGAAACTTGTTAAATAGATACCCATCCTAGAGAGTTCTATCCTATGATATGTCCCCCAAATTTCTTCTCATTCAAAAATACCACCGTCCCATCTTTGTTAATTCTTCCGACATGTGTGTCACCATCACCACTACACTCTCAAGTTAGCAACCTAGCTCATCCACCACCACCACCACCACCACCCCACTTGGTAAAGCACCATTGGGGCCTAGACACTACTCCCTCATTAAATCAAGAATAGACATGTTCACGATTCCTCACCAAAAATAAACCCGTGTTCATAGTTTATTATTTTAAATAAAATGTTCTACACATAGTCCCTTGATTCATACATACTTTACTCTTTTATATATGGCATGCTTGGTTTAAGAAGAAAAATGAATGAAAGTTAATAATAAATAAATAAAACAAGTAGAAATTGAGAAATTTTATACATTGTCTTAGTGATCTTAGTTTGCATTAACTGCACATTGTGATGTTCATATATGATTAGGAAATTGGGCAGATAAATGTATTTGTAGAAAGAAGATAAGGGTATGGGGAAAACAAACAAGGCCTAACTAAGAAAGTGATTATAACAGAATGAAAATGACAAATGATAGTGGTTTGGTTACAATAGCAATAGCTGGACAAACAACCCAACATCCTAACCAATGACCGTTAGAGAATGCAGCTATATCCAAGCTGTGATACATTTCTCTCTATTTTGTTTCAATATATATAAATACCAATATACTTAATTTGTATGCATTATTCATCACCAGAATGTTTGCTTTTATATTATTACAATTTATAATAAATAAATATTTTTAATAATACAAGCAAAAATATAAGAAGTCTAATTTGAAATATTTAGGATGCAAAATTACAGCTAGTTGCGGATGCAGTGGAGAATTATACATCTAAATGAGAGATGATCAAAATTACTGAAAATATTTGAGTGAAAAAAAAAGTAAGAATCTCACCCATTAAATTATATATTTTAATTTATAATATAAAAAATTAGGTTCTCAAGTTGAGGGTTTTTTAGGTTGTTTGTCCCTCCTTTAGAAAAAAAAAATACAAAATTTATTCATTATAGAAGCCACAAAAAAGAAAAATACAAACGTATTCCATTAGAGGCCACAATTTTATTTATTTTTTGTTTCAAAAGTTATTTTCTCTTTGTAATTTCAAGAAAAAAGAAAAAGACATGGTGGACAAGATAATTTGCATGAACTATCAATTTCTTCACTTTTTGATTTCTTTTCTCACTTATAATTAATTATCATGAGCTTATCCTCTGATCCATCAAAAATGGAATAGGGATATAGTTTTCTCATTTTCTCCAAATCGCATCACTATCCTATGGAGAGAGGGAAATTATTAATAGCAGATAAAGGATTAATCATTTTTTTTTCTACTCTAAAAAACTTATCAAACATTAAAAAACAAATAATTTAATATTCCTTATTCCTTTTGACGGAAGTGTGCCCTTCAAACTTTTATGCTAAGCATGAACCCACAATAATTAAGTATTATAATTTAAGTTAATGATAATTAGGGGAATGGAATAGCAAGTGTTTGACCTCTAACTACTTGCTTATGAAGTCTTTTATTTTATTTTTCTTTAAAAAAAGTTTACACCTCCAAAGATGTTTCTCCTTCCCTCGCAGGGATGAAATCGATCACGTACAACTTAAGTTAGTTTAGAATCTTTTTTTTATCTAATTAATTAGGTCAAGATTATCTGAAAAATACCTATTTAATTAGAATGGTCAGATTTAAGTTCTTAAATAACATTTTATTTTTACCTGAGAGGGTGAGTGAGCGTAGTGATTCTTAGTCACTATAATAAATAATGACAAAATGAACTCTTTTTATAAAAGTTAATTTTTACAAATTCAAAAGTTTTTATAAGGTATATTAAGTATCGCTAGCTTGAAAATCTTGGTAAAACAAATCATTTAAGTAAGAAAATAGTAAATACAATTATATTCAAATAGATTATACCTTTAACTAGATGGGTAAAGTATTATTTCTAAACTATAAGAATTTGAGTAATGAGAAAACCAAATTTATATAAATTGCATAAAAAAATAAGAATCAAATAGTTGGTGTATGCAGTAAGACGAATGCATATTATATAAACAAATTATTGGGATTTAACTTTATTAAATTTTTTAACATTAGTGTTTTTATTTAATCAATATTATATGATCACCTATTTAAGAAATTAATTAAATTTTAATCCTTTAAATGAAAAATAGAAAGTTATTAATTTTACTATTATTCTCTTAAATTAATGTAACCAATTATTTACTTTAAGAGAGAGAGAAAAAAATTAATGGGTGATCAATCCTCTATATCCTACTTCTAGACATAAAGATAATTAGTAGTATTTTTCAGTTTGTAAAATTTAATTACAATTAAAATTATAAATTTATACAATTATTAGAACAACATAAACATTAAACATAAAAGATAATAATAACCATTAATTAAATAAAATCAAATATAACAATTCAATGAGTGTAGATATAATTACATTAAATTCCAATAAAAAAAGATTTACTCCTAACTATGAAGAAATTCATCATTTCTATTTTGATGTCCATCAAATCTTTTAAATTGCTTTCAAACTTTACTCTTTAACTAATATATTTGATACTGATAAAAAATTAAAAAAATAAATTTAAATTTAAAAATAATTTATTTAAAATTAGATTAAGATGAGTACTATTAAAGTTAAAAAATATAAAAAATACTTTAATAGGTATAAATGAAAATAATCAAATATATAACATTTCAGATCATTTAAAAGTAAAATTCATATACTACTTCAAATATAAATAACTTTTTTATTAAATGTCATATATATATATATATATATATATATATATATATATATATATATATATATATATATATATATATATATATATATATATATTTATAAAAAATAATAATTATATATATATAAAAAAAAAAAAATATATATAATATATCATATCATATAAAAATAAAATATATATACTACTACATATATATATATATTTTTTATTAAATGTCATATATATATATATATATATATATATATATATATATATAAAAG
>Ga0099824_1005257_pt1 | contig 18300 bp, 21 predicted proteins | sample SiratrowhiteBW_FD_76837 | JGI IMG/M metagenome (GOLD analysis project Ga0099824, IMG submission 76837) | Root nodule microbial communities of legume samples collected from California, USA - Siratro white BW | ecosystem: Host-associated > Plants > Roots > Nodule | place: USA: California... | reverse complement strand
TCTTTGGACAATCTCATCAATCCATGCATTCATATTAGTAATGTGTTCATCACTTATTTCATGGCTCTTTAACTTAGCACTAAGATTTCTCCAATCTCTACTATCTTCATTTCCTAGTTTACTAGTACAACCAAAAACAGAATACTCTATCTAAATATGTAAAATAAATGAGCCATCTTCTTTCATGTTTCTCCCCCATTAGACAATTTTTGGATGTAATATGATACAGAAAAGTCTCTTGATTTTGTATCAATATCCTCCTATTGACTTTGATGATATATATTTTTAATATTAGAATCATTTTGTCCCATTGACTTGGATCATATATATTTTTAATATTAGAATCATTTTGTCTTACAATTTCATTCTTGTTTGATAATCAAAATTATTATCTTCGTTCACTACTTTATTGTTGTCTTCACTTATATTTATATTGTTATCTTCACCCATATTTATATTATTATCTTCTTCATTTAAAGAAGACTAGCCTGTATTTTCTAATTCATTTTTTTGTTTACTTTTATAAATTTATCCACATCTCCTTCTTGTGATTCAACCAAAAGTTCAACTCTTCCTTTTTTTTTTGAGGTTTTGAATAACCTGATTCAAATATTCTAGTTAAAATATTTGTATACTTTTATATAAAATTAAAAACTATAATATATATTACACTTATAAGTATATAAAATGATACTAAGTTAAAAAGATAAAACCTGATTGTCAAAACAACGAACTTGATCGTAGTATCTTGTTTTAAGTCTGTCCTACTGTCTTTCAATCCTGTCTTTTGATAAGTCTTTAATTTATAAATTCTAAATTATCTTCTTTGAATCTGCACAAACTATTTTAAGATTAATTAAACAATAATGAAAAATAAAAAAAAATTGAGTTCAATTCATCAATCTTTTTACCTAATATTGATGCACTCAAAAGGAGTAAAAGTGAACATAAACTCTTTCTCAATCAATCTTCCGCTCCAACCGCTCTAAATCTCCAAATAAAGACACATGTATAAATTCACAGTATAGAATGATGAAACAGATTTAAAATTAAAAACAAATTGAAATAATATTATGGAAGAAGAAAGAGACACAGGAAGGAACAAGATAAGTGAGGAAGGAAGGAAGGAGATAAGTAAAAAAGGAATGAGAGAAGTGGAAGAGTCAGATAATGAAAGGACATATAAATAAAAGATGTCAATTTGTTGGAATATAGTAGAAAATTAGAAAGTTTTAATACTTAACTGTTCAATTTCTTTTTTAAAAAATATTATTATTTATTATAAGGAAATTTCAATAATATTATTCATTAAATAATAATATTTATAATATTAATATAAATTTAAAGTCATTAAAGAATATTTATAGCACCAATGTAAACTTAAAATCAATTAAGATATTTTAAATTTTTAATTAATATTTTTAGTATAATTTTAAAATTAAATATTTTTTATTGTATAATAATATATGAATATTAAATTTTTTTTAGGCCTTCAAGAATTTAAGACCTAAAGCGGTTGATTTATCTAATTAAGTCTTGAGCCACTCCTAGCATTACTCCAAGATTCTAAAATTTATCATGTCTTTCACGTGTTAATGCTTGAAAAGTTTAAAGGTGACCCATTTATTCAATATATTCCTTTATCACTCACTATGACTAACTAAGGTCCTGTATTACAACCGCTGTGAAAACAATTTTCCAAAGAAACTAGGTTGAAACAAGTTTTAATTAAGTGGAAAAATACACTAGAAAATGAGGTTACATGGGAAAATCTTGCCTACATTGTAACATTTTATCTCTCTCAACCTTAAGGACAAGATTGATTTTAATGGAAAAGGTGTTGTAATAAGTGAAAACGAGAATGCTGAGCTCAAAAATGATTGAAAGACTAGAACAATAACAAAAGGAAAATTAGTTATGACTCCGGGTCAAGTGACAACAAGTCCACAAATTAACAAAAATAAAAAAAGTAACAAAAAAGAGGGTCCAAAATAAAAGGTTAGAGGGCTAAGTGTAAAGGGGAGGAAAAACAATGGTATGTCCAATATCTCTCTCTTGAATTCTCGCTCCTCAAAGCTCCTTTCTGTCTTTACTCTATCGTATCACCTTCCTCACCTCACCTAATTACACTATCACTCCAAATAGAAATAGATACTCGTATACCTTTTATCCCAAAAACAATTGTCACTGCTAAACCTTGATTTACTATTACTATTATAGTGTTATAATTTTTTTGTGTAATTGTTCTTTAAATTGATAGTTGAAATATTGTTACTGCTTATTAATATACAGTTCGAGAATTCTTCATTCTAATTGTTATTCCGCAAACAGATTCGTTACTGTTAGTTGGGGAAGAAAAAAACTACTTTATTCTCATTACAAAAGTAAAAGAGTTTTATTTAATTTCTGAATTATATTGAAACCGTGATAAATTCGTGCTCTTATATCTTACACCAACTCAAGCGAAAGTCCAACCCCACTCAACTATTTTTAACATTATATTATTTACATAACTTATTTTCAAACCAATATATTTATTATTTAAGGCAAAACAATACATATATTCTTGTAGGACCGGTCAGTATACACAAGTAATAATATCTTCTTTTCTTTATCAGTTAATGATTCCAATATCTTACTGCTTCTGTTGATCTATCCTTAGTCCCAAGCCTGGGTGGGGTCTGATTACACTCCGACACTCAAGTTAATAATAATCAAAGTGAAAATAGGGTAAAAGGGAATAATTTTTTTGTACCTGTTCCATAGGGACCCCTTGTCTTTTATAGCGTTTGTATGGGCCTCAAATAAGTGGGCCTATGGCTTATCTGGGCTTTACCTGTTCACTAGGTGTCACGTGTCCTGATGTAGGTCTCATATGAAGCGTCTGGTATAAATGACTTTGACCAGACTATCCTCGGTCGACTTATTGACCATTCAGTAGTCAGTCGACCATATCTATTATACATAGGCCCCTCAGTCCTTGAGGAAGGGAAACGACCGATAAGGATTCACAAATGGACGCGCGGGGACAACTAGCCGGTCAACCCTTGTCGTGATTTTTTAGGCGAGTCCTTGGGGAGTTCCGGGTTAAGGTTTTGGCGCCTCTCAATAAGAGTGCCTTGACATGACCACTCAGACGACGTGGGCCCTTGATTACGACTTGATCGGATGATCGTTACGGTACGACGGTTGAGCTTCCGATTCTATAAATAGGGTTCGCGGTGGTTTCCAAAATTACACTTTCTGCTCTTAACTTACTCGCCTGCCTTACAATCGTGCGAATTTCTCAGCTTCTTCTTACGAGGTAACATGGCTTCTTTTTCGTCATCGGGGCACTCGGGATCTTCGAGTGGAACGGGCGGGTCTTATCGGCGGGGTGCTGCTGATCCTGAGATCAGCCTGATTAGAGGCTCTCCGGATGCTGACTCTTCCCCTGTCTCCCGTGTTTGGTCGATTTCAGCTGCGGATGAAGCAAGATATGAGGGTAATCAGTCGGAATCCGTCGGTCGGGAGGATTCAGAGGGGGTTCTGAGCCTTCTCTTTTTGAAATAGATTGGTTAGATGCTGAAGTTGCCAAGGTAGTGTCGGTATATAGCTCTTCTTCTTCTGTCCAGTCTTTCTTAGATAGCGTAGATATTCTAGACGATTCCCTTATGGATCATGCCTTTAGTGCTAGAAGATGTCTTCCTTCTGACCGAGTTTTCCACGGTTTGGGGTCTTCAGATTTTGATTTTTTCTTTTTGTATTCTAAAGTAGTTAAGGATTCTCGACTCCGTCTTTCCTTGGACGAGTCAGTATCGGGGTGTTGAGGGCGTTGAATGTGGCGCCTACTCAACTCCATCCCAACAGTTGGGCCTATTTGTGGGGTTTCCAAATGTTGTGTTTGGGGTTGGGTTTGATGGCTACCCCCACTCTCTTCCTCCATCATTACTGCACCCGTCCGGGCAAGAAGGTCGGTTGGTTGTCTCTTGTCAGTCAAAATAAAAACCGTCTTCTTAGTCCTTATTCATCTTCTTACAAATTTTTTAAAGATACCTATTTCGAGGTTGTTATAAATCGGGAGGGTCGTCGATTTGTTTTTGATGGAGCTGTATCCAAATTTCCTTTATACTGGACGAGAAAACTTACCAAATTCACACTGTGGCCTCGATCTGACCTTTCGGTTGACGATTTCATTGGTATAGGAAAACTTGACCAACTGCCTCATCAGATACCCACTAGGAGACTCATCGAGTGCTTTACTGCCGTTGACCCGGCCGGTGCCGTCGTCGATAACCAGTTATTTTGTACACTGAATTTTCATTCTTCGGCATCTAATCTTTACTTTGTATTTTGCAGACATTATCCTGTCAATGGCTCTGCCCGGTGGTAACCCATTGTTGAAGGGCTTGGTGTCCTAGCGCCCAGCAGCCGGCTGCCCTCCAGCCGACAAAGGAAAACGACCTTGAGTCAAATCTTCCAAGGTTGGGGCGGCTTCAAAAAATATTGAGCTTTTGACCGTGGTTGCTCCCTCCCCCCAACAGTGAAGTGCTCTTGCCCAAGATAGCCCACGCCATAAGAAGAGGAAGGACAAAGAAAACCGTAAAGACAAATCTCGTCTTTCCCCCACCCGACTTCGTCCGCCCGCTAACTCTGGGGACCGCGCGGTCGTAATGGATTTTCTTCGTTACGACCTGATGGTGTCCAATCGGGTCAGCATGGATTTGGATAGCTATGAGTTCGGGCCCTATTCTGCCAAGACCTCCCCTTTAGATTTGCATACTGCCTTTCTGGAGTTGGCTACTCGTACCCTTCTCGTCGGTCGGATCATGGGTGATGAGCTGATGAGGAAAGGTAATGAGGGGGTGGAGAAGATGAAGGCTGATTTGGAAAGGTCGACTACTTCCCTCCAATCTGTGTTGTCGACCAACATTAGTTTGGCTGGTCGCAATAAGGATCTGGAGGAGCAGCACGAACAGGTGCGGGTAGAGGCTGCATTACTCCAGGAAAGATGCTCGGTCGCCACACAAAAAGAGGAGCAGGCGAATCAGAGGGCGACCGAGCTTCGTGACGAGGTTAAGGTGTTGGAGGAGAAAATATCTTCCTTGAAGGATGGACGGGAAGAAGATGGTCGCCGAATTTCTGGCTTGGAGGCTGAATTAGGAAAGCTCCAAGACTATGTCATCGAGCAGCATGACATGGGATTTGAACTGGCTGTGAACCAGACGACTTTCTTCTACGGAGTTCCCATTGATGAAGGAAAATTTGACAACCGAAAGGCCTTCTATAAGGGGGAGTTACTTCCTCTTGCTGACATCCCGGAGGATGATGATATCGGGGCCGAGGGAGAGGCGGGTGGAGGGGCGACAGAGGATAGCCCGGCAGGAGAGGGAACGGGTGTTGATGCGATGGAGGATACCCTTGGCGAGGAGGAAGAGGATGCTCCAGAAATTGTTAATGTAATGGATTAATTTTTTGTTTATGTAATATGGCCGTGTGAGGCCCTCCTTTTGTACTTGGTAACCGTGAACTGATCGGATTTTTAATGGAATCAGTTTTTGGCTTACATGTATTCGACTTATTTTTTCCATTTTACGTCCATATTGCTTGCATGGAATTAATTATCTGCTATTAATGCTCTCCCTTTTACGAGTGTTTGTTAACTGATTATACGGTCAGTTCTGTGTGTGCGTACCGTTTGTGATTTGGTGAGGGTATGCAGTCGGTTTTGTGCGCAGTCGATACTGCGGTTTTTACTTGACTTCAGTCAAGTATTTTACTGGCTATACAGTTGGTTCCGCGAGCTGGTATGCAGTCGGTGCTGCGGTTCTACTTGACTTTGGTCAAGTGTTTAAGTGGCTACACGGTCTGTTCCGTGAGCTAGTACGCAGTCGATTCTGTGGTTTTTACTTGATTTTGGTCAACTATTTAATTGGCTACAAGGTCTGTTCCGTGAGCTTAATAGTTAGAGTAATTGAAGGCAACTTTGTTGAGTTGTGAAAGAGAAGAAAGGGTGCCTCAGTAAAACCTCCTCAGTCCAAACCCTCTTTAGGGAAAAAAGAATTGTAGGTAGAAAAGAGTGCACTACGTACAATAATTCAACTGTAATAACACTTAAGGTGATCTACATTCCAAGTTATGAGGATAGGTTCGCCACTTAGTTGTTCTAGTCGATAGGATTCATTCTCTAGGTTTTCTGCAACTCGATACGGTCCTTCCCAATTCGGGACGAACTTGCTCTCGGCCGGATATTTCTGAGCGTCTCCGGTCATCTGCCATACTAGGTGTCCGGGTTGAAAGGCGCGTGGCTTGATCTTGGAATTATGTCTCCGTGCTACGTGTTGTTTGCCGACCACTTCTCTTATACGGGCCTTATCGCGCAGTTCTTCAAGCAAGTCAAGCTCCTTCTTCATGCATTCCTCATTAAATCTTACATCCTCGAGCTGCTGGCGTAGGGTAGTTTCGCCTATCTCGACTGGTAGCATGGCGTTCGCTCCATATGTTAGGTTGTACGGAGTCTCCCCCGTGGATGACTGGGGGTGCATCTATATGCCCACAACACTTCTAGTAATTCGTCCGCCCATTTTCCTTTGGCTACCCCCAGTCTTCGTTTAAGCTGTCCTAGTATGACCTTGTTTGCGGGTGCTCTACAGAGGTAGTCGTGTGCTTGATTCCTAGCTCCTTCAGAAAAGTTTCAAGCTTACAGTCTATAAATTGACGGCCGTTGTCAGTTATGATTGTGTGTGGTACTCCAAAACGACATACCACTTTCCACATGAAACTTTGAACGTTGGCGGCCGTGATTTTGGCTAAAGGTTCTGCTTCGATCCACTTGTTAGAATAGTCAATTGCAACGATGAGGAATTTTTTCTGCCCGGCTGCTGGTGGAAAGGGTCCTACAATGTCCATTCCCCATTTGGCGAATGGCCAAGGAGATTGGATAGCTCGCAATGGGACGGACGGTTGGTGAATGAGAGGACCGTTCTTTTGACAACTTCGACATTTTTTTACATATTCTGCGCAATCTTGCCGGATGGTTGGCCCATAATAACCTGCTTTAACTACCCTGGCCGCTAGGGTCCGTTGCCCACAGTGCATTCCACACACCCCGTTGTGAAGCTTGTTCATGACATATTCAGCCTGATTGCTATCAAGACACGTTAGTAGGGGGGTTGAGAATCCCCTCTTGTACAAATCGTTCCCTATGAGTACATATCGGCGACCTTTTTGATCATCATTCTATCTTAGGGTGACTTTCTGTCAACCATACCCTTTATGGCTCTTCGGATGGGCTCTCTCCAGTCGGTGCCCGCTGTATCTTAATCGGCCATCAATACCACTAGGCTCTTTTCACTGTCATCCGGTGTAAGGACTGAAGGTTCATTTAAAGTGAGCTGAATGATGGAATCATATCAGCCTTTTCCTTTGCCTAAAGCTAGTTTTGACAATGTGTCCGCTCTCATATTGTCACTTCTGAGTATGTGCTCTATCTTGACAATTTTAAACCGAGTTAACATCGTTAATACCTTTTGGTGGTACGCGGTGAGAAGTGCATCTTTTACTTGGAAACTATCGTTCACTTGGCCGACCATCAGCTGTGAGTCACTTAGGCAAATCAGATGCTTGGCTTCCATGTCTTCAGCTAGCGCTAGGCCTGCTATGAGGGCTTCATATTCTGCCTGATTATTTGACGCCCTGAATGCAAAATGTAGCGCCTGTTCCAGTCTTACTGCTTTCGGGTTTTCCCAGACTACTCCTGATCCACATCCTTTTTTGTTCGAGGATCCATCGACATATAGCTTCCATATCTGTCGGTCCTAGGCCGAGGAAATCTCGGCCCAACACTGTAATTCCGCAACGAAGTCCGCCAAACATTGCGCCTTGATGGGGCCTCTCGGCTCAAAGGATAAGTCAAATTCCAACAACTCGATTGACCATGAGATCATCCGTCCTGCTAGGTTGGGCTTTAGAAGGATCTTTCCCACTGGATAGTCTGTCTTTACGGTTACGGGATGTCTTTGAAAATATGGCCTTAGTCTTATTGCTGTATAAACGAGCGTTAGGGCTGCTTTCTCTATTGCCTAATATCTTGTTTCAGTGTCATGCAGCGTTCAACCGATGAAATAGACAGGTTTGTAACCTACTTCTTGAACTAGGGCTGAGCTGACGATGTCTTCTGTGACGGATAGGTAAAGTAACAGCCGACTGCCAGTTTTTGGTTTTTTAAGTATTGGTGTTGATGATACGACCGTCTTTATTTTCAACATTATTTAAGATCAAAATATAAAGATTTGAAACTTACTGATGGATAATAGAGGCAAAGTAAATTCTTTTTTCTAGATTCTGAAATCCATCTTTGAATATAGTTCTGAGTCTCAATCTTTTTATTTCCAGACCTTTGTAAACTTTGTGGCTCAAGGAATCCATAAATATCAGGATTCCCTATGTTGTAAACTAAATTATTTATGTACCTACATTGCTAAAATCAATGTCAGTAATAGTAGTTAAATAAGTCGAATTTTATAACATGTAAAAAGATATAGTTACATAATCCATAAATGAATTATATTAATGTTTAACATTTGGGTACTCTGAACGAGTTCCAAAATGTCTTGCATAGATATATACAATGAGACACCTTCCATCCCAAAGATGGATGCATCCCAAGGAATTTGAACAAAATTATTAAATAACTCATAGAGTATACAAGTGAACTCCTGAAGTGGATGCACTTCTGACTCAAGTGGTGGAGACCTAGGACTTAAATCATCAGCTAGTGATTTTTCTTTACTCCCACGGTCTTCTAACACATAAACAAAATATATCAATTAACATTAATTGTGAATTTAAATAAGATTAAGACAAATCACAATACCTGAGTCCTTTTAGAAATGACCTGTAAAAGATGTGTAGGCCATGCAATAAATGTACTAGGTGCATCTCCCACAAGTCTAACCTCTGATGTGGGCACAGACACCTCGGTATTTGTCTGTCTAACTTCTTCGACAACTACCTGACAAATATCATCTCCAAGTAGAATTGTATGAAGCGTCGAAGATCCGACAAATACTCTCTCAATCGCCACCAATTGAGAAGGATATCCAACATATAATTTACACCGATATGGGGTATCACTGTTGGTGTCTTCTTCCTCATCTTTAGCAGCACAACTCCCCTTTGTGCTAGCTCTCCCATGTGTAGGTAGTACTACACCTTCCTGTAGAGGAGTGTGCTGCTGTGATATGCCCATAGATTCTCACTTCTCCTCAAGTTCTCTTCTTAATTCATGTCTCAACTCATCTTTTAATTTATCTCGTACTTTTTGTTCTATTTGAGATGTCAATTTTTCTTTTATTTGAGATGTAAATTCTTCTTTAAGTTGAGATATCTGATCCATTATATCTGAATTATGAGATGAGCTAGAATGTGGAGCAGAACTGAAATATTGTCTCAACCTCACACCATATCCAGCAGTCCGTACACGATCGGGGTATTCCTCGGTGCCCAGAGCAGTAGTCAATATATCTTGTCTTCCTTAAATGACAAAATTGCCCTCGGAGCTATACTCCACCAGAGAATCATATAAAAAATAATATAATATGTCAACATTGTATAATAATAAGACATTAGATATAATGAGTAAATTGTTATTAACTTACAATGCGTTGGGCAATCTCAAGTGCTTGTGGTGATGTCATTTGCCCTCTAGGTTTAGTCCTAGCCAACTTCCATTTCTTATGTCGACTAGGAGGAGATGGAGGAGAAATGACATATTTTAATCTTTTTAATTTCTTGTCCATTATATTCTTTTCTAATAAATCATACCCCCACCCCCAGACAACCGGTGGGGGGTGACATTCTTGTGCTGAATGTCTTATGCTTTCTTCCTCTTCTCTTACACAATAAATAAAAATTTTTATTGTCAAGTCATATTATTTAATAAATATTATGATGGATAAAAACAAACCTACCTAGAGAGATCCTCTCTAGATTGGACAAATTGTGTTCAAGTCTCTTCATCAATAGAATACTTCTCACAAGGGGAGTTTCCCTTGTGGTGACCAAAGATGTACCAACTGGTCAAGTTTGTCTTGAAATTTCTCCATTTAATAGCAATAAATGACATAATTTTCTTTCTTATTAATGGAGATGTTTCAAACTCAAAGTTTGTCTACAAAATAAAATAAACAAGTCATTAAACATATAAGACATAATTATCATCATTAATGACTCACAGTAAGATCCTATCAAATCATATTTTTCTCAGCTTTAGTCACATGATCCCAAGTCAGAAGCAAAATAGACACATTCGTACGTGCCAAAACACCCAAATAGCTGGGAAATTGGGCACGATTAGGGCCTGAAGCCCTACCAGTATGAGGGTCTATATCTATTACGACCTTGGAACCACCAAGTCGACTAGCAGTAATACCTTTCAACCGTGTAGGTTCTCTACTCTTCCTCTGTGAATCAACCATGACCTAAAAAGAACACAAACATAAGATTAAAACTTACAAAATTAATTAAGCTTAACATTAAATGCTAAAATTGAGTACAATCAATGTTCAAAATAAAAACAACAAATAATTAAACATTACTTTATTTTATTCTGGCAGTGTTATAATGTTTTCCCATATTTTTTCATTGTGATCACTTCTTGTAGCATGTACTTCATCAACATCATTTTCCTCATTGATAGGAGGTAAGTGTCTTGAAAATGAGTTGTCAGCATGTTGGACTATTGAGTCGTCATGGTTATCAACATCATATTCAGTTCTCCCTTGTATAACAACTGACTACCTTTTATTAGAAGGATCTTTGACATAAAAAACTTGTTTTGCTTGGTAAGTCATGATGAAAGGATCTTCCTTAGAACATATCTTTGCAAGATCAACCAAGGTAAAACCTAAATCATCAATATGCATTCCTATGCTACTATCAACCCATTTACACTTAAATATTGGAACTCTAAATTTGACATAGTCAACTTCCCAGATTTTTTCAATTACTCCAAAGTAATTTATTGTAGCCATCACAGGATTGTTGTCTTTTGAACTAGCAAAGTGCATTCACTCTGCCTCAAGGGTGACACCACTATTTTGCATTGTACTTTTCTGATCCTATGTGTTTGTGTAAAAAGAGAACTTGTTAATATCATACTCAGACCATGTTATGACATCAAAGTTAGGCCTTCGTGCTAACCATTTCAAATCATCAACATCACAATCATTTTGAAGAATTTTTTGTTTAAACCATTGCAAAAACGTCTTGTTATGTTCATTCAATAACCACTTCTCATTTGCACGTGGGTTCATTGTCTTCAACAACATTTTGTGTTCATCTATGTATGGAAGAGCATCATCAGTATTGTTCAAAATATGGAGTACCTGTTGTTGATCTTTACGAACTATCCTCACACCTCGTGTGCCTTTGCCTTCTTGCCTTCCTTCATACCTCGACCTCTGTACCCTGTAGCATCTACTTCTAACATATACGTGGTATAAAACTCAATTGCTTCATTTGCAATATATCTCTCAACAGTAGATGCTTCTGGTCGATATGGATTCTTCACATACCCTTTGAATATATTTATGCATCTCTCAATTGGGTACATCCATCATAAAAACACAGGAACACATATTCTAATTTCTCTCACCAGATGAACAATTAAATAGACCATGATATCAAAAAATGAAGGAGGAAAATACATCTCTAGTTGACACAAGATAAGGGTAGCTTCATTTTCTAACTCATCAAACCTAGTAGGATCAATTACTTTTCTACAAATAACATTGAAGAATAGGCAAAGACGAGTGATGACTTGTCTAACACTTTTTGGTAGAATTCCATGAATAGCCATTGGGAGAAGGTCTTGCATCAGAACATGACAATCATGAGATTTTAAGCCAATAAGTTTCAAATCTTCCATTGAGATGAGACTTTTGATATTTGAAGAGTATCCTTGTGGTACTTTAACTCCTCGCAAATACCCACAGAAACTGATCTTTTCAGATTTTGACAAAGTATGACATGTTGGTGACAAGTACGTTCGTTTACCATGAGGTTGGGGCTGTAACTCAAACCGAACACCCATCTCAACTAGATCCTTATGAGCACTAATTTCATCCTTTGTCTTTCTTTTAATATTTAGCAATGTCCCAATTATACTATCACAAAAATTCTTTTCCACATGCATTACATCTATACAATGTCTAACATCTAACTTCGACCAATATGGAAGTTCAAAAAATATCGATTTCTTCTTCTATATGTTTTTCACACCACTATGCTTGACAATTTTCCCATAAGTGACTTCGAGATGACTCACTCGGTTATGCACTTTGTCACCAGTTAAGGGTGGAGGTGCAATTTTGTCTTCCTAACAACCATTAAAAGCTTTTTTCAACCTCCGATAAGGGTGATTACATTTTAAGAATTTTCGATAGCTAATGTAACATGTCTTCCTCTCATATTTTAACTGATGGTAACTTGTGTTCTCTTCACATATCGGGCGAGCACGATGTCCTTTGACACTATAACTACTCAGATTTTCATATGTTAGAAAATCATTAATCGTGCAAAATAAAAATGCTCTCAAATTAAAATTGACCTTTTCATATGCATCAAAAACCTCAACACCGTCATTCCATAACAATCTCAAGTCCTCTATTAAAGGACTTAACTAAACATCTATGTCATTTCCCAGTTGCCTTGGTCTTGATATCATCATAGACAACATCATATATTTTCTCTTCATGCACAATCAATACGACAAATTATAAGTAATTAGCAAAACAAACCATGAATTATGTTTGCTACTTAAATTACCGTACGAATTCATCCCATCAGTTGTAAGACCAAATCTGAGATTTCTTGGATCACTTCTAAACTCAGGATATAAAGAGTCGATTTTCTCCCATTGTGGTGAATCGACAGCATGTCGTAACAAGCCATCATATTTTCTTCCACTTGCATGCCATGTCAAGTTCTTTGCATCGTTAACATTGGCAAAAAACATCTTAAACGTGGTATAATTGAAAGATACCACCAATACCTTGGTAGGAGGACCCTTTTTCATGTCATCTTCATCCCCGTCATTATGCTTTACTTTGTATCTTGATACCCCGCATTTGGGACACTTATGTAATCCTTTGAATTATTTTCTATACAGTATACAATCATTTGGACAAGCATGTATTTTTCGATACTCCAAACCCATTGGACACAATATCTTCTTGGTCTCATAGTGACTGGTCGACAATGTATTACCTTAAGGAAGTATTTCATGCAAAAATTCAAGTAATTCAATAAAGCTTCTATCAGTCCACCCATTTATTGCCTTCATATTAAATAACCGTAATACTACTGACAAACGTGAAAAACTTGAACAACCGGGATACAATTCTGTTAGTGAATCATCTTTCAAAGAATCAAACACATGGGCTTGGTGGAAACTCTCTCCTCCAATATCACAAATCATGTCATTCATGCAATCTTTAGAATATAGATTAGAATGTTCACACTGATCTTGCTCAAATGCATGTGGTAAGTCTAGAACTTCACCATGCCAAGTCCAAGTTGTATAGTTCTTCAAGAAACCATCACAAAGAACATGCTCTTGTATCAACTCAATATCTAGTCTTTTTTCATTCACACAATTCACACACGGACATCAATATCTTCCATTTATTGCTGCTCCATTTCGTTTAGCAAATTCTAAAAATTCTTCAACACCTTTCTCATACACATCACTAATTCGACTTGCATTTATCCAACTTTGATCCATCACTACGAGTAGTGAAAGATTTTCAGACACATTACTCAATGAGCAAGATTAAATAGAAATTGTCGGGGATCGAACATCCCCAGACTCATTACCCAAACACGTTTCTTATATATTAAACTATACACAAAGACCATTTAAGCATTCCAATTTTACAAGCATTGCAATCGTACAACAATGCTAAAATAAAATACAAAAATTATCGGGGATCGAACATTCCCGGACTCAATACCATACCCACAATATATATATCAAACATAAACAAAAGCATTCAAATCCAAACAAGTATTCTAATCATACAGATAACCATTCAAATCATATTGTTCTTCCATTTCAAAGATGATAAAAACATACCTCTTGTAGAGCAGTGGTGACGCCAAACACCGAGAAGACTAACGGTCACAAATGGGGCCAAACGAACACTACCAAAACCACAAAACGCAAACAAAAAGTCAATAAAATACCATAATTAGTGAAAGCAAACGAAAATGAAAGAGAAAGGAATAACTAAAAGCTTCAAATGAAGGGTACCTCGAATGAAGCTTGAAACAAAAATGTCATTGTTCAAACGAAGCTCTCAACGTAAATGAAGGACCAAGAGTGAAATGGAGTTGAATGGAGAACCTAAGGAGCTTGAAACGTAGAAAAAAGACGCCGCAACATGTAGGAGAACGCGCGCGCAGTGGAGGGAGAAGAAAAGTGAAAGTGAAAACGCGTGGGGTGGGTTAAAACAACCATAATCAAGTTGGTTATAAGCTCCTAACCGATGTGATGCACCCCACTAAAACCCCCAAATTTAAATTCAAAGAGAGCATGACATCGGTTACAACCTCTTAACCGACGTTATGCTCAACCCTAATTTACCTAATTTTTTTTATCAAATTATCAGAAGGAGCATGACGTTGGTTGAACTCCCAAAACCGGCATCATGTTTGTATTCATCATGTCGGTTAGAATGGAAAAACCGACGTGGTGACTCAACCGCCAAATAAATTTTTTAAATTTTTTAAAATTTTAAATTTTTATTTTTACTGTCTCTTCTAAGATAGTTTTTTTTGTTAACCAACATAGTGTGGATATCGCAATGTTGGTTTTGTTCCAACCGATGTTATGAATGTTAATTTATTTACAAAAATGTCACCGTATTTTTAACGTTGTTTTCGATTTTAACCATATTTATACGATGATGTTAAATAATGTTTTTGTACTAGTGCCTTATACATTAATTTTAAATTATTTTACTTGGTAAAAATTTTATGTTATAATCCATATAGAAAGAATAAAAATGATAATTTTATTTGTTATCATGGTAACTCTTATGGAATTTGCAATTGGAGAAATCTAATATCACCCTAAAATATTGGATGTGAATGTAGTTTAGTCTAATTTTAACATTTGATTACAAGTGGTGGGATTAATGTGAAAATTATAATTAAAAAATAATAAAAACCAAAAATGTAATTAATCTTTGTTGTTAGTAGATGCTTTAGGAACTGGTTTTATTTTTATTTTTTTTGTTCTTGTTATCGTCATTTATCTTTCTACGAATGATAAAAACAAAAAAAAAATCTAATTTAAGAACCAATCAAATGCATTTATCTTTCTATGAATGATAAGAAAAATCTAATTTAAGAACCAATCAAATGCATTTATCTTTCCATGAATGATAAAAAAAATCTAATTTAAGAACCAATCAAATGCTACCAGTGTTTTTGAAGTCACAAGTTCAAACCCAATAAAATCGGTTTCCACCTCGAATCATTTTTTTGCATAAATGGGAAATTCACCTTTGCTGCAATTTAGACTTTAAATTTTTAGAAAAAAAATATAAATTTTATTTTAATTCTTAATTTGTATATGATTATTTTTTTATGTTTTAATTAATTGATTTATTTTCATTGATATCTTAAATAGTTATATTAAGTTTAGAATTCAATTAGACCATAATAAAAATATATACCAACTCGATGATTAGATCAAAATTAAATATAAAAAACCACAACAAATTTAGTTAAACGAAACTCATACTAATAACATGTATAAAATAAAAATTGGATATCAGATTCCCATTCTATAAATTATATTTATATAAGTTTAAGACCCCAGTTTATAACACTATGTAATTACATTATATAAAATTTAAGATTATGAAAATAAAAAAGTTTTTTTGTATCAAAATTAATAACTAAATAAAATATTAATTAAAATATAAGATTAATAAGATTCTTTCATTAGAGTAAATATTACAAGAATATTTTAAAAATAATATTAAGATATCATTATAATTATTACAATAGAGACCATCATATTAATTGAAGATTTGAATCTAAAATTCATAAACATGAAAATATATATATATATAAACTTTAATCACATTTAGGAATTTCACACGTGTAAGTCCTATCAGTAGGTGGCATGTCATGTCTTGGCCTAATAATAGCATCCATTTAAAGGTTAATGTTCACACTATCATTTAATATAGTGCTTCCAACCTTTCATTAATATCCATGTTACCCTACTAGGTATTGGTAATACCCCAATCCTTTTGAACCACAACTTTATCCACCACCTGAGACATCGTACATGTGACTCACAAATAATTGACTAATTTCACATGTGCTAATCATAAGTGTAAGCAAAGTGCCCTTCGATTATGTTTTTTTTTGTTAATGCTTGTTACCTTCAGGGCTTAGTTTGGTTGCAGTAGAAGTTAGAAGATGAAGAAAAAAGAAAGAAAGAAAGTGATTTGGTTGTGAAGAAAATAGGTGAGAATGAGTGCAAAAGGTGTTATCCCTATATTTACACTATTTTTCCATTATAACCATTATTTTCTTCTTATCATAACTGTTATCCATTTAAAGAAAGTAGAATGCCATTTGATAGAATAAATAATAAACTATTTGTAAAAGTTCAATTTCCATGTTTAAAACTAAAAACATAATTAATATCAAAATACTTTTGTAAAATTCTTCTTAATTTCAAGTTCTTTTTGGGTATAGTTAATTTCACATGATTAATTACTAGTGTATAATGTTATTTATAAATAGACTTAAATAACTTCAGGTCTCTAATTTTTTTTAACAGTTTTTAATTTCTTAATTTTTAGTTATTTGTAATTTTATTGTTGACCAATTAAAGGTGTTTAGTTTAATAATAGTAATTCAAAATTAAAAAGGTAAATTTTATTTTTCATTATAAATGAAAATAAAGATCGTATATTATCGGAAAAAAGTATTAAGATTTTTCAAAATAAACAATATTTATAAATATTTTTAAACTAAATAATTTATTTATTTTAAAAATTTATATTATTTTTTAGTTTAAAGAGTGAAATTTAAAAATTACATTAATTTTTAACCTTTCATCTTTAAAATGAAGATTATAGGATGTTAATACGTTATTTACGTATAATCGCCTACTAGATTGAAATTTAATTCTAAAAAATATTTTCCTTTCTTAATTTTTTTCATATTTTGTAATAAATTAAAATTTTTTTTCGTCCTGTTGTCGTGAGATATCGGTTACGAGATGTAGATGTTTTGCCGCCAAAAGATAATAACATAATATTGTATTGTTTTTAGATGAAAGAATCAAACAAGCTTCTAAAATATGGAGCTATGCCAAACACATCCAAAATTATTTTGGCTGAGTTACATACTATTTGACTTGAAAGTTACAGAAGAAGCACCTGCACAATTATTTTTCTGTGACAACCAAACACGTCGCAACGAAATGTTGATGACCTTACAGAAAGCATATTGAAAGGGATTGTGACATAGTTAAAGAAAAGTTGCAAGCTGGTTTGAATAAACCTTCGTATGTGCCTTTGGTTAATATCTTTAAAACAACGTTGAAAAGGATCAATTTTTTATAGTTAAAGAGAAGTTGGAACTTCATGATATTCATACTTCAAGGAATGTTAAAAATTATATATATCTTAATAAATAAAAAATATATTAATTTCTTAAAATAAAATTTTGAATTAGTGAATTATATTTATAACACCCTTATCTATGGATATTTATAAGTAGACTTTTATTTTAAAAATGTATAGTAATATATAGGTCAACTATTGACTTTAATATATGTTATAAAGTCATTGTCCTATCCGAAGAAGTCATACAATTATTTTTCTTCTTGACAACTTTTGAAGTGTATAAAACAACCTTAATTGTCGGTTAAAAAAATAATTATTATATGTCCTTCTTTGATAATAGATACATATTTTTTTTAATTCTCTTATTTATTACGTGAATATTAATCATACTATAATTCATATGTACACGAGTTATCGATTTAAAATCACAATACAACTAGTTCCAATTAAAATTATATCGAGTTATAAACACCATATTCAAGCTTCACAACAATCATTCAACATTCATTGAGTAAACTTGTCGTTGAGTTTTTTTTTTTTTTTTTTTTTTTTTTTTTTTTTTTTTTTTTTTTTTTTTTTTTTTTTTTTTTTTTTTTTTTTTTTTTTTTTTTTTTTTTTTTTTTTTTTTTTTATTTATATTTTTTTATTAATATTTTTTTTT
>Ga0099824_1005256_pt1 | contig 18302 bp, 8 predicted proteins | sample SiratrowhiteBW_FD_76837 | JGI IMG/M metagenome (GOLD analysis project Ga0099824, IMG submission 76837) | Root nodule microbial communities of legume samples collected from California, USA - Siratro white BW | ecosystem: Host-associated > Plants > Roots > Nodule | place: USA: California... | reverse complement strand
TTTTTTTTTAAAAAAGATAGATTTTTTTTTTTTTTTTTTTTTTTTTTTTTTTTTTTTTTTTTTTTTTTTTTTTTTTTTTTTTTTTTTTTTTTTCCAATTCATAGTATAATAACATATGCATGAGTAAATAGTTTCATCAAAGGATATTTACTCTGCATATTAATTTTTAGTACGATGCTATCAAGTTATTTTTCTTTTAGCAAAATTTAATAGTAAAAAAAATTGTAACTAGATATGGGTTTTTCACACATTAAATAACCTAGTTCTTAAAAGATATATTACAAATTATTATATAAGACTATTTTATTATATAAAATAATGAAAGATAAATTAGATTTTGGGCTAGAAAAGCCCAATGGCCTTAGAAAAGGGAGGGTTCTGCATTCTACACGTCATAAATTTAAACTGCACCCGTATAGTATATGTGAAAAAACCAAAACACCCTCCTTATATTTATATCAAACCTACATTGTCTTCTCTCCTTTCTCTTCTTCTTCCATCTCCGTTGCACCCCCTTCCATTACATCCCTTTCATTTTTTCGTTCATGAGTGTAAGAGTCCTATCGGGATTGTATTAGCCATCATCGATGACAACTATGTTGCAATATCACTTCCATTGAAAATGTAAGTGTTTGTGTAGTCTATTTCCTTATTGGTTTTATATTATCTCTGGTTTTTAGATCCAAAAATACATTTCAGAAAGCACAAATATATAATGTATTTCTATATCCAGAAACACAATTTGGAATTCATAGTTTGGAATATATAAATTCATTTTAAAATATGTTTTTAGATTCGAAAATATATTTTAAAATGCATAATCCATAATGTATTTATTAATATAAAAAAGTAGTCATTGTCCGTTATTATTATTGACATAGATATGGTCAAGATCAGAGGTGTATCATCATCACAAGCGAAAGATAGATAGAGATCGACGACATCAATCAATAAAAAGGATAAGGAACAAGGTGTCATTGTCATTGATGTTAATGTGTTGCCATCAATTGCTACAAGACACGATGCACAAGTAAGATTTGTTGAGGGACATGCTGATATGTTGTTGCTATTGAGTTAAGTTGACTACACATCTTGTAAATTGTGGGAAGGTGAAGATCAAACGGAACTGAAGTTGATCTCCCATGGACTCAAGCTAAGTAAGTTTAGGATTTCTCATCCCCAAATTGAGATTGTGATGCTTGACGTCAAATTGTTGTCACTGTTCAACGTTAGTTATGAGACTATTGATAAAGGTCTCATATCAACCTTTGTTTAAAGGTGACATCGTGACACTAACAGTTTCCATCTCCCTCTTAGTGATATGATCATCACTTTGGATGATTTATTGGCTTTGTTGCATCTCTCCATTGTGAGACAATTTTGTTCATATGTACACGAGCATCATCATTGTTGGTTGAGTTTCTCGAGGTAGATTTTAGTGATACCATGACAAAGTTGAGGCAATGTCATGGTGCTCACACCCGATTGAGTTGGTTGCATAAGGAGTGCATCACCCACCACAAATGAGAGTTTGTAACTCGTGTTTATTTGTTGTGTCTGGTTGGATGTACAATTTGTGGATAAATGTGACATCAATTAACGTGTTGTACTTACTACTATTCGACAATTTGAGGATGTGTGACGGGTGCACATGGTGAAAAATCTAGGAATTTATAATAAATTATTTTTTAGATACAATATATTGAATAGATAGTCATTCACAATGATGTCTTTATAAGATCGTCTGATTAATCACCTACTGATAATAATAAAAGGATAACCAAATATATATATATATACACACACATCAGGTACAACCTATTAGATGTTAACTATAAGCATTAATTGTTAGTATAATTTCATGCATAATTATGTTGATTTTGTTATTAATTTGGTTTAAATTTGAATTCTATTGTCTATTATGATTTATTTTGTTATTTAATAAGTTTTATTGTGCAAAGAGCAATTTTTGTTGAGAATTAGGTTAAAGCTGAAGAGAGAGAAAATAAAAACGCTAAATTAGAGAGAAGGAGCAGAAAATGGGTTCCTACTTAAGCAAAGGATGCAGCCTAGGCTAAAACTCACTTAAAGACTTTCAGAAAGAAACCCTAATTTGAAGGCGTCAACACTGCTGGAGCGTGAATTACAAGATAACGACCACATATTGACCTAATGGAAGGAAGGAAAGCTATAAAAAGCCAAAGCTAGGTCAAAAAGGGGGGACTGATCACTTATCATTCATTGCTATGCGCACCTATTGTCGGCCGCCATTGATCAAGACCCATTCTTTTTCTTTTATCTTGTATTCCATGGCTACCATGAGTAGTTAATTCTCTTATTATTGGGATTGGATGTAATTTCCCAACTTCAAATGCATTCTTGCATTATTTGATATCATTAATTTCAATTACCTTTGTTTTACGTTTTATTCATACTTTGATCTATCTTAGAATTCTTATTGTGACTGGAAAACACTTTTTGAATTTGGAACCAATCGTTTAACACATTGCATGTATAAGTTTAGAAGATGAATTATAGTGTAATGACTGTTTATAACAACTATGCTTAATGTTGATTAATCTATTCTAGTAACTGGAGACAAAGATAGGTATAAAATTTATGAATTTCAAATCTAGAGGAATCAGATTGAATGAATTTTATTTGCACAAATTGGTAATTGCAAAAGATAATGTTAAATTTATGATTAAGAGTGTATGAGAAGGAGAGTATTGCAATTCAATCCCAAGATCTTCATTAAGATTAATTTCAAAAATTTAATTATTAATTGCTTTGTTTTTACGTTCGTATATTCAATCAAAATCAATACTTCATTATTACTTGTTCTCACTCATAATACGTTGATACATATTCAATTCTCAATGATAAATTTCGTTTCCTGTGGATACGATACCCTACTTATTTTCTTTTTCATATTATTTAAGTACTTCGTACACTTGCTGAATAGACTAACACTTACCTCACAAGGTATCATGATTAGACGTTTTAATGTATTTACTAAACACACATGATATTGTGATTAGACACTCTAATATATTTAATAAATAAATTATTTTTATGTTTCGTGGAATAAACGATTACTATTGACCATTTAATGCTTTTTTTCTGGTATAGACTATTATTGTTGACGGTCTAATACTTTTTTTGTTGATGGTTTAGTGTCTTGTATTATGTTTTATTGACTTGTCTTGTTTTTTTATTAGTATTAGAGAGTCACTCAAAAACACTTGCATATGCTAAAAAAATCTCCTCAATTTAGCTAAAATGTGATTTTAACTAAGAGTAATAAAATCTTCAATCTTTTATTAGTTTTTACTTCCAATCTATTATAAAAAGAAATTAATTCAAAAATATTTGTAAATTAGATCAAATGAAAACAAAAGAATCTAAAAAACAAAAATATTTTTATTTTTCGCATTACGTGATATATAAGTTTTCAAGTTCCTTATCTTGTACAAATTAGACAAACAAAGCCAACAATTACAATATATTTACACTTCAAATAAAAGGTTTAAACCAAACTAGAGGTAATGATTACAAAATTTCATTATAAATAGGAGGCATGGGTTACGAAACAAAGCATAAGTAAGAAAAAAAAAATAGAAAGAAAGAGAGGGGTTGTTATGAAAAATAACAAGAGATAAAAAAAAATATTCTCTAAATAATCAAGTGAAGGAAAAGAGACATATATCCTTATTTGTTTATTTTTTTTTCTCAATGAGGTATCCCTAACCCCGTTTAATTGAAATTATTTCTATTTACTTCTGTTATTTGATTTAATATTATCCTATTTCATTATAATTATACTATTTATGTTATCCAATGATCATAATTTAAGTATTGATTTGGAGACAATGTAAATAAAGGTTTGACTTCACATATTTAAATGAGTGAATATTATTCAAGATGAGATCATCTTGTATTATTTTGTTGATTATGTGGAACTCATTTATCCTTACTAGCCACCATAATAATGAGTCAAATCTTTTTAAAAAAAAAATGATTTATATGTTATTTTGATATAATTTATGTTTCATGATATATGTCTCACTTTCCTATTTTACTCTTTGTTTACGAACAAAATATGTATTTGAGACGCACCAATTTATCCTAATCCATACACAACAGTCATCACCACATTCTTTTCTAGAGTTGGAGTACCAACATCAATGACAACTCTTGCTTTTCATGGAATTGGATATTCGAATTTGACCTTTGCTTCAAATTTGGATGAACCCATGATTATGAATGGACCCATTGTGGTCACTTTCTATATGCCACCTACTTTGCACGTTAATCCTTTAATTAATATGTTCCCTCCCACTATGTAAAATAAATAGTAATGCTACTAGAAGAAAGGATTGTAGAAAGTAATAGGTAAATAAGTGTGTAATCTATGTGTGTGTGCCTTGTTTTGTCTCTTGCTATGATCCAATAGAAAATAAGTAACTTCCATGGATCATCTAACCATATTAAATATATATAAATAAAAAAATTAAAGTTATTACATATGGGGAGTTGTCATACATGTACAACGAGTTGGGAGATACTTACTTTGCACGGACAAAGCAGTTAGGAAGTTATGTTACGCTGTTGCAGGTAAATAATACGCTTAATTTGAACAATTTAAATTTATTTTTAGTTCAATATATGAATAATATTCAGTTCATAATGGATCAGACGTGAATATATAAACACTTTGCATGGATGGGAATAAGGGATATCAATCCCAAATATCATGAGCTCCTTCCTTGGGCTTCTTGTTATTTCATCGAACACCAAAAATGTATAATTGGTGTTGTGGACATCCAGATCAACGGTCTTTGGAGTCCTTATGATAATAATCGTCCTAGTCGATCGCTTAAGGCAATAACCATGTTCTCGAAATATATTCGACTCAATTCTCGCTCACAGTGTCATTTGCTAGAGCATGTTCTGCGACAGTTTGGCAACAAGAAGATTATTCCTCGACCTTCCAGGCCATTTAAAAGGGATATAGTTGTTGTGATTGATGATCATTGATTGTACATTGTCGACCATCTTGTTATCTGTGTGACATTGGCTTCACATCCCTCAACGTATGCAATTGGATACATGCATTGGTTCAGATAAGTGTGACACCCTTACATATTTTTTCGAGTGATCTAAGATTGATTGTCTATACTCTCACATCGTTGTTGACATAGTCTAGATGATGGTCAGACACGACCGTCGTCATAATAAGAACATGGTTACCCAACGAGTTATTTTCATTATTATTTTACCATAGTTTTTTGTTTTAATTTTTGAAGTGCCTAATGTAATATGAATGTAGGGTATATTCAAGAATATCGTTGACATTCTATAGTTCATGATCGATATGTAGCTAAAGGTACTCCACCTTGGGACGAAACCCAAACTATATTGCAATTAGCTCATCATGTCATGGATGAGTGGACAATCATACCAGACATCCACATCTTGTACGAAGCAAGCAACAGGGACATTATTCTAGTTCTTAGACAGTTTTCCATTGTACTTAGATTTTGTATTTAAATTTAGCATTGATATTGTACCAAAATTTTGATCATTAATATATCATATATTATCATGCTTTATTGTGTTAGGTGAATATTGTTACTATTTAAAAAACCTTTGTATTAAATAAATTATTTGTGTTTGAACTAAAAAAATGACTCTTTAAAATAAATTAATTGTATTTGAAATTAATTCTAAAAAAATCAAAACATTTTAAAAAAATTAGCATGATGTATTCTATATTGTGTATTTTGGAATACATTTTTTCTATTCCAGAATGTACAATCTAAAATACAAAAATTGTAACTAGATCTAGGTCTTTTACACATTAAATAACCTAGTGACAGTGTTTATTTACATGACATTATTGACTTATTATCAATTTTATTTGGTTTTTGTTAATAATTGATTATGAGAGTCTGAAAAGGATTTGATTGCTAATTTATAGTATTTTGATTGAATTTTAGTAGAAAAACATTGGATTGGAAGAATGAGGATTGAAGCCTTGAAGGAGTGAGAGAAAAGAGTAAAGTTTGAGTAAACATCTGACTAAGCAAACCTCAACCCGACGTAAGAACCCGAGAGTAAGGTCAAAGAAATGCACATGGCGTAAGTTGTGCTTCAAAAATTGGATCTGCAAAAGAATCCAAGGGTGTTCGGTGCAGCTGACTTGGGTCTGGCATGAGCGTTGAAATTTAGAGTTTATTTAATAAACCTTTCGCGTTAGGGTTTGTATCTTAGGCTATTGAAGATCAAAATTCATTCTTGGAAGGCAGTCTTAGGATTTCTTGTGGATTCTTCTTCGTATTCCACTGGTCTTTTGTAAGGTTACGTATTCTCATGTTTATGAGTTGCTAAATTCTCTGTTGTCAATGTTAGGTTAAACCTTTTTGAACTCTTATGTAATCCTTTATGCTTTAATATTCTTTTCCTTTCTTTCATTAAATCAGTATTTTAATTCTATACATAGTGTTTGTTGATTCATAACTCGATTATTGATTCTTGAGAATCTTGGAAAATATCTCTTACATTTAGATTTGAATTAAATTATCAAATGAAAGTTCATGTTTAAGAATATAGAGTGATTTAATATTTGCTTTAAGACCCTTGTACGAATGCAAGTTTTGTATAATTTATCATGGAATTCATGGTTAATAGATTATCACTACAAAAAAAATTGAAATTACATACGGGCAAAATCCGTATGTAATGGCCAAAAATCCGTATATAATCATTTTACATATGGATTTACATACAGATGAAAATTCGTATGTAATATGCTCGTAGATAATTTACATACGGATTTATTTCGTATGTAATTTACTAACAGAATGTTACATACGGATTTATTCATTCGTATGTAAATAATTTATTACATTGTGACTGATGCACTAGCCATTAATAAATTAACACCTAAATCTTAAAAAATATATTACAAATTATTATATGATATTATTTTCAATATGTAAAATTATTAAAGACAAATTACATTTTTGACCACCATTAATAAGAGGCTTTTAGTTCAATGGCTTTCTAAAAGAGAAAGAGTTTTGATACTACACTTGATGAACTTATTTTTATAAAGGTTTTTCTTCCCTCACCCTATAATTTCTAACTAAAAATAACATAAACTAAAATTAATTGAAAAATCATCAACATTGATATTTTAAAATCCTATAACATTTATTTAATATTTAAATAATTTTTATATTTAGTGATAATAAAAATATTTTATTTAAACAAAAAGATTAAAATTTATTAAATTCAAATTATTTTATTTAAATAAAATATTTTAAAAAATTAAAATAACATTAATTTAAACTAAATGTATTTAAATGATTAAGAAATTGAGATATGAAGATAAATGTTAAAATAAAACACATAATTGGTTTTATAACCTTGAAAATCTTTCGTATATGTATACTCTTGAGGAGTGACACTCTCACTTTTTGATAAAATAATTATAATAATTGCCTAACACTTTTATGAGCGATTATATAAGCACCCAATTGTTCTTCAACTTTTTTTTACAGAAGAGGATGATCATATAAAAGTAAAAAGGTCAATAGTTGAGTCATAATAATTAACTTAGTTCAAAGTCTGGATTCTGGTTATTTTTTTTATTAACACTTGTGTATTATTAAGAAACTGGTTTAGTAGTTATAACTTATTTTTCCTATCCATTTTAGCTTTAAGTTGCTATTTAGATGTTGTTTGAAGCTATTACACATGTTTAGTTGGTCGTAAACATATCATAAAACACTCTTTTGCATAATTGAATGAGATATGAAGTGTGATTTTGATGTTTCTCTTCATCTTAATTACATGCAATGCAAATGGTAATTGCATATTTTACAAATATGGCAAAATCATGTGTCTTCTGAAGACATTCATGAATGAGAGAGAAAAGGGAAATGGACATGATCACTGCACTGGAGAGGTGACACATGACTCACATACCTTTGACATTTTGAGTTTCCATAGCCAATAATTTTATGCACATTCAATGCCCAATAATAGTGTAACTCAGATCTGAACATGCATCTTCTTTGACCAAAAATATGAACAATGTCAGAATGAGACAATCCCATGCATGTCGGCCACAATCACTATGCCAGAAACTTCTATTCACATCACAATTTCAGTGTTCAAACATGAAAACCAATTAACACCAACACTCTATTATATGATCAATTTATTGAGAAAGTATGTTTCTTAATAATATTTCATCAATTTAAAAGTTCATTAAATATGTGTATTAATAAACTATATATTATTAAGAAACATATTATTTCTAGCATGATTCAGTGAAACATAATAGAGTCTAACATATGAAAAATTGCATATTCAAACATTTCCTTATTTTTTTAGGGTAAGTAATATAAATACTTTTATAAACACTCTTTAATAAATATTTTCTCTCTTACATCTTGCCTTCTCCTACATTTTGGACTACATATACCAAAGGATACAAGAAACTTTCATTATAGATTAGAAATTAATTAAAAAACTGTTCATATATATAAATTATAAATTTCCTCTTCATGCCTGTATGTATAGAAAATACAAGTATGGATGATTATAACCTATTATTAAGTGTATCATAATTAATTGGCTCCAAGTATGTACTCTAAGGTGTAACACACACTATTAATTATTTAATCAAATTAGTAAAATATAGTGTTAGTTACATAAAGTTACTAATTATATATATCCTATCAATTCATGTATAACAAATTATGAAATTTACATAAAATAAACACATAGTGAAATTAACAAGTATCCATCTAAACTAAAGTGTTGTGCCAAGCAATAATTTGTTGCTTTAGAAAATTAATTTTGACCCGAAAAACAAACACCCCATTCATCAATCATTTATATGTATGTCAAATTACTTGGGTACCAAGACCTTTAAATAGAACCTTCCAAGTGAAAGTCTTGGTATGGGTTGGGGTACCAAATTTTTTGAAGTAATTAATGTGAAGAATGGGGCACCATGATGTTCTTGATAAAGTGGCTTCAAGATTGGTCCAAAACAAAACAAAAGACTCATTCATCATGCATGCTAAACGCCCATACTCACCTGATGAGAAGAGGCGTGCCACACGATTATGTCAAAAAAGATGAATTTAGTGGTGAAGTTCATGGACAACATTGGCATGCATGCTAATAATTTAGAGTTTGCATGGAACAAAATATAATATTTGATAAATTTGATTATATTCTCTAAAACATATATGATATAAGAAATCCAAAAATTTAAATGGTATTTATGTAAGGTAATCACCAAACCAATAAGATATTTGTCTAAAGGTAATTTCCAAACCAACTAGAGAAATATTAGAAAGAATCCACACCAATTAATTATAAACAAATTTATATCAAATATCAATACACTATATAAAAAAAACAAACTTTAAGACAATAAATTCCATCTCTCTTATATATTTTTCATTTTTTTTTCATTTTAACATAACACTTAAATTCCTATCTAGGATACATATATCAAAACTACTTTTCTCACTAGTTGCAGCCTCATTTGCATTTAAAATTATAAAATACTACTTAAACCTGGGAATTGTAATTATGCGGTTATAGTTTTTATATATACTTTTGAACCTTCACTAAATTTTCATAGAACTCGGGTGGTATATTTTGTTTTGGTCGACACTTGTATGGTATATGAACTCGGACTTTTATAACTAAAAAAAAAACTTAAAATCATGTTTTTACGTATTTGTAAATTTAAAAACTAAGACGCATACATAATTAAATTAAAATACTAGATTACAAAATTTTTTAAAATTAAAGGCAGTTTACTTATTTTTATTTTATAATATTTACATAAATTTTAATACTTTAAAATTTTTACAAGCATTTTTATATTTTTCGAAAAATAAAATTAATAAGTTTGAAAAATATAAAAGAATAGTCATATACCTTAAAAGCACTTTTCTTCAAAATATTTCAACTTTTAAAGAGTTAAAAAGGAGTTATTCGAAAGTCATTATCTAATTAATCTGACTTCATATGAAATTGATTTGACAGAGTTTTAAAAATTAAACGAGTTTATATTATATTTCAAATTATCTCAATTGAACAAAATATCCCATTTTCTTTTGATGTTATATATTTATATAATAATATGTATTTTATTAAAACTTGTTAATTTTTAATATTATTACGACTTCTCAACTCGACTAAAAATAGTTTAATACGCAATTTTTGTTGATACATTTAATTCAAAGTGAATATACACACCATAAAACATATTTAAAAGTTTTCACTCCTTCCAAACGTAATTATAAATAAAATAAATTGGTGAAGTCAAATATAAATAAATTTTAAACAATTTACCATACTTGATGATATTACGTAAAAAATATATTTCAAATAATTGAGATATTTTTCTCAATAATTCAATTTTATCTTTAGTATGAAGTTCCGATGAATATAATTTACTCATTAATTTTGCTTAGTGGAAGGATTTCATACATCTTGCATCTTAGTGTAATTTAACTATACATTGTTCTATGAAGAAACGAAATGAAATGAAATCAAAATTAGAAGAAAAAAAATATGATATATTAGAAGAACTAGTTTTGAAGGGACCCACTATGAATGAGATGTTGGAACATGGAAGGTAGGTGCATGATGGACTTTATTAGTCCCAACCAAACCTCTTCTTGAAGTGAACATCCAATGACACAAACACCCACTCACTGTTCATTCAAAACCTCTGAGTGAATCATTCGATGATTATTAATGGATAAAGTGACAAACAACTGAAAAACATAACCGATAACCGATCACCAAGTGCCACCCAATACCACTTACAATTCCTTTTACCCAACCAACTCTTGCTTTGCCTCAAAACCCATTTATTATTCATTCCCCTACCCTTTCGTCTCTCCTTCTTCGTTCCTATCAAGCCACCGCTTTTTTCATACCCTTTTGATCAAAGTGGGGAACAACATAAAATGGTGGTGTGATTCTCTATTTTCTAGATCATTACACTATGGATAAGTACGAGGCTGTTAAGGAATTGGGAGCTGGCAATTTTGGGGTGGCCAGGCTTATGAGGAACAAGGTCTCCAAGGAGCTCGTAGCCATGAAATACATCGAGCGTGGCCCAAAGGTTTCTTCTTTAATACAATTATTCCATCAATTTACGATTTTTTTTTTACAACCCTTTTGTGCTTTTACTGTTAACTAGTTGAAGAGATATGGTCACCGCTTGAATTGAAGCATAACTGAAGATAGATGAGACTTGTTTGTGTTTGACTATTTGTTGATTAATTCCCCTATGATTTATTGTTTTTATTTTTTAATAAATGAAAGGCTTAAACTTTAACATATTTTCTTTTTCTTCTACTTCAATTTTCAGATTGATGAGAACGTGGCAAGGGAGATTATGAACCACAGGTCCCTTCGGCATCCCAATATAATTCGTTTCAAGGAGGCAAGGAATTTAATTCGCTTCTTTTATTTAACATGATGGATCACTTTGTGCTGAGAAGGACTATTCTGCACATTAATTAATTATTGGCTGTTTCTTTTTTTCTTCAATGGGATGTTGATTTTGCAGGTGGTTTTGACTCCCACACATTTGGCAATTGTGATGGAGTATGCTGCAGGAGGAGAGCTCTTTGAGAGGATATGCAGTGCTGGCAGGTTCAGTGAAGATGAGGTTAATAGCTTCACATGCTTTGGTAATTTTCTCCCTTGCTTTTGTTTCAATCTTATGTCTCACTTTCCTTTGGTTGTAATGTTCAGGCTAGATATTTCTTTCAGCAGCTGATCTCCGGTGTCCATTTCTGTCATACCATGGTATGCTCATGCTCAAGTTTGTGGGAAATCATGGCAGGCTCTTACGGAAAATCACAACATGAGAACTTATGCGTTTACTGTTCTTTTGCAGCAAATATGCCACCGGGATTTGAAGCTAGAAAACACCCTTCTAGATGGAAGTCCTGCGCCTCGGTTAAAAATTTGTGACTTTGGTTATTCCAAGGTTTGGAATTAGCATCATCCGACTTAAAATTTCAGTTACTGTTAAACATTTTTAATGTTTCGTGTTTGTGATGTAGTCATCTTTGCTGCATTCACGACCCAAATCAACAGTTGGAACACCAGCTTATATAGCTCCGGAAGTTCTTTCTAGGCGAGAGTACGATGGGAAGGTACTAGATTAGCTGCATATAGAGTTCCTTGTATCTCATTTTATTGGATCTCAACTTCACCTTTCTAGCCTGTTACGAGTTTCTGGGAACTTTGTTTTGTTGTGCATGCTTCGAGGGTGTGGACTAATGGGATTTGTCATACTACTAAACACTTAATCATCCCTACTTTTGTTGCCTTGTTCTTCTAATATATGCTGCCAAGAATGAAGTATACTTTGAGTATTTTATATGCTCACTTTTGAACCAATGTATTAATGATTCTATGATATATTTTGTGTTTTAAATATTGTTTTAGTTGGCTGATGTATGGTCGTGTGGAGTGACTCTTTATGTCATGCTGGTTGGAGCATACCCCTTTGAGGACCAGGATGACCCTAGGAATTTTAGGAAAACAATTCAGGTATGCTTACTCCCTTTCAACACTGATTTGCATAATGTTTCTTATGTTGTTTTAACATCACTCTTACCCTGATTTCCTGTTCTATTCCACAGCGTATAATGGCTGTTCAATACAAAATTCCTGATTATGTTCATATATCTCAAGATTGTAGACAACTCCTCTCTCGTATATTTGTTGCAAATCCATTGAGGGTATGTTCTAATGTCTTAGCAACTCAACTTGCGTTTTTATTGCAATTCGGTTAGACTTCCTTACAACTGATCAGATCATGTCATATGTGTTCCATGCCTCTTTTATTGTCTAAAGTATAAACTGTTTACTTTTCAACCTTACAAACCATTTTGCTAATGAATAGAAAATATTCAAAAGATAATTTTCTAATAAAATACACCATATTGCTGGTTCAAAGCTACCTAAAGAGGAAGTTTATACCCAGCCTTTATTTTATCTTCTTCGACTGAGCAATTCATGTTTATTGAACAGATATGATTGGAGTGTTTCCATTTCTCTTTTGACTTTTATGTGTATCTTGTCCGTGAAATTAGGACCTTTTTCTGTTCTTTTCCAAGTACTAATTTTCTTGGAGTTTCCATGAGTGTCCTTATATCATGAAATTGAGGCTGATGTACAATTTTGAGGGAAGTTTTATCAAATTGTAAGATTTTCAGAGTCAAACACGTGTGGTACTTGTCTTCTTAAATTTAGGCGATGCCATGTACAATTTTGACTGGCTACTGTTCATATATTCGAATATAAAGACTTTGCTAAATTTTAAGGGACATTTGCTTGCATTTTTATTTTATATTTTGACCTTTTTAATAAAAAATTGTCAAGGAAAATAAAAACAAAAGTAAACTTCTCCTGAGTTATTTTACTAGTATTTGATTCTATCCTTTTTAATCAAAGTCTTTTTATGGTTTTCACATCCTTACATTCCTTCTTAGAATGCTCTACTTGTGTCTGTAGTTCAGTCTCCTGTGGCTTTACACGTCCTTGATGCAAAAGACAAGAGTTTGAATGTGATTTCTGTCAAAACAACATGCTCTGGAAAATATAATTAACTACATTTGGAATTAGGACTTAATATAGAGCTAACTGCTTCAAAATATTCTTTATTGTTTACAGAGAATTACTATTAAGGAAATTAAGAGTCACCCATGGTTTTTGAAGAATCTTCCAAGGGAGCTAACTGAATCAGCTCAAGCTATGTATTTCCAGAGAAACAGTCCAAACTTTCACCTTCAAAGTGTGGACGAGATAATGAAAATTGTGGGAGAGGCCAGAAATCCACCTCCAGTATCTAGGGTGCTCAAAGGTTTCGGTTGGGAAGGTGAAGAAGATTTAGATGAAGAAGTGGAGGAAGAAGAGGAGGATGAAGAAGATGAGTATGATAAGAGGGTCAAAGAGGTTCATGCAAGTGGGGAATTCCAAATTAGTTAAAAGCCCTCAATATTCTTGTGCACTGTTTTAGAAGTCAACCTTTTTTTGTGTACCCCAAGTCAACTATTTTTGTGTATTATATTTATGGTTCTGTTCGTGTAATATAGTTCGTGTATTACAATGATCGCTGTTCATGAGAATAATAGTTGTTTGATTACATTTCAAAATGACATGACACGACAATAATTATCTGTTTTTATCTGCAAGAGAATTTACTCAAAATTGGTTTCAATGGATGGTTCAATGAAAAATTATCTCAGCCATGTATAATGATGCCTAAAAGTTCCCCCTTCGTTTGGAGAAAACAAGGCTACACTTAAAAATTAGGAATTAGAATCACATTGAAAAAGTACTTGCATGTTACTATCATCTCTTCCTCAAAAAATTCAGACCAAGCAATGGATCATGTTGATAACGATGAATCTGTTATACGTAAACATTACTAGTCAATATATTCCAGTTTCCAGAGGTTTTAACAAACGTAAGAGAGTACAATTTTCTAGATCTGCAAAATCTGCTGACTGCATTACTCATCATTTACATATGGAAATCCTCTAGATTTGTGTATAGATGTTGTGTATGCTAGGTCCACTGTGTGGTGGAAATGATATTATTGATCTTGAATATGGATATTTAGCCTCCTGAGCCAAATGGAATGGACAGTCATATGGAACATATCATATCTCTTTGGGGGCTCATTAGGCATAAAATGCCTTTGCACTTGTTTCACCCTCCTTTGCATCCTCAAGTACTGGCTTTCTGAAATTCCCATGAGTATCTTTTTGATGTTGGGAATTTCTTTCACAGCCACTTGAACTGAAAATGAATTCCAATTCAAAACATCACTGAAGGGTGGAACATAGCTATCAGAAATCAATACTGGCACACATTCTGCAAATATTGCTTCCACTATTCTGGGACTGGCAACTTCATAACCACTTGGGCAAAGGCAAAACTTGCTGCTTCTAAGCTTTGTGTAGTAAGAGATTCCTTGGGGAATTTCCTCATAAACTTGCACATCTTGGTCTTTGTTTTTCCATGTATGTAGGAGTAAGTATCTTATATAGCCATGCAAGTGACCTGCAAAGAAAGCAAGGATGGTCCTTTGAGATGGTGGATACCCTCCTACTAGACCTGTGACTTCCCCGCTCATAAGTTTAATCTCTGGAAATGACACATCCTTTGCAGGTTTGAATCCTTCAGATGTATTTGCGTTGCAAAGAACCCTTATGGCATTGTTGTACAAGAGATCCTCGTAACTAGATACAGCTGGACCCTGTGCAGTGTCCAAATAGTATTATAAGATAAAGGATAGCAACTAAGCAAATTTTTTTCTAACATTCTTGATATTGATGGCCACATAATTGAAATTAATGTGTATTGCCTCTGTGTTGTATGACTAACAGTTGCTTTCCTTTAAATATCTTAATATGAACTTATTCGAATGCACATTAACAAGGTCAAAACTTAGAATAACTTTCTCAAACCTTTACTTTGAAAATTTTCAAACCAATGATATATGAATATGTTTTTAAAGTTCTGCAATAGATCATTGCTTACCCAATCGTGGCAAGAGAGCATGAAATGATCATGGCCGAGGGATCGATTCCAAAAGGGATGTTTATAGGATATAGTCTGTATGTAGTCTTTTACAACAAGGCCAAGGGGATCTATATTATAATTGGAGCCACGATCATACACATATTCGACCAACATAACCACACTAAAGGGCAAATAATACACAAAAGCTTCATCTGGATCATAAGTACGATAGTGCCTCCCCTTCTCCATTTCATTTATGAATCTTCCCTCAGTGGCATATATGTCTTTGCTTAGACCATTGTGGAACAACGGTGGCTCACCTTCTTCATACACAAAAACCTTGAACACCTTTTCCATCTCTAAGTAACTCCTGTCAACAAATTACTATAATTAATACAAAACTAAAGTAGATAATAGATTATCTGCTAAATTTTCAACGATGTTCAAGAACGTAAGTGGTTATCATGCATTTAACTCATGCTGGACAAAAAAATATACATTTATGTACCTATGAAAGGCATTGGCGTTTCTGTAAATTGGACCTTGGGGAACATAGTCTGGATCTTGGAGGGTTGATGTCAAATTTCGAATTTTGCTAGCTTCTCTGATTGAACGCCTAGCTTTAGCCAATTTTTCTTCAATTCTTCTTAACTTGCTGTACTTGTGACCTTTAAGGTTCTCTTTATCCGTACCCTTTTGCATAAACTTGGAGTCAAGCTTTTCATCACCCTAAAGACCAACCACGTAATAAGAAAAAGTAAAGAAAGCATGAGAAGGTACACTATATTGAAAGAAAGAAAAAAGTTAAATGATATGAAACAAAGACTTGGTTCCGTCTAACAAGTTGATTGAAGGAGATAGATATACTTCATTGAATTCTCGAGAACCAAGATTATCATAAGCAAATGCAGTTGGAGATGGAGCTTTTCCCTCATCATGTAATATTGAAACTCTTCTCTTTTCTGTACCCAAAGATGAAGTTGGTAGTCCCCTATGACAAACATGAGGTGTGGACAAATTTGGAGCAAGAAGACTCCGACAAGAAACAAGAACTAGTGAAGCTATGAAGAAAAGAGCCACAAAGTGAAAAGACGAAGAAGTGGATGAAGAGAAGTATTTGGTAGAATAAGCTCTCATCTTAATTTACAGTATATATCTTGATGAACTAGGAACCATGCTCGATCAGTTCAATGTGAAGAAGTTGGAAATGGTGAAAGAATGATGATGATATATGGGGATGGGATGCATTTCTTGGTGCATAGAGAATAGAGATTCTTTACCGAAGAGGTCAAGTATTCTTACGTACCAAGAGCAACGTAAATAGGGGCAAAAGCAAATATGTATGTGCCTTTTAAAAGATACTATGCAGTTTTCATGCATGTTTCACATCTCTGAATAACCTGATATACACCAGTTTTAACATGAGAGATTCAAAGTTAATGAAAAGTTGATATATCTATGAAAAACTTGTATTTTTTTATAAAAATATGTGTTTGTTTGAAGACTGTCTTTGCTTTTATAAAAATTCATATAATTTGTCTATATAAAACGACCTATCTCTTCACTGGGAAGTGCGAACTACTGCTATATATCTTGCATGGAAAAAGGACTTTGTAATGCTCAGAATATCCAAAATTATTTTCATTAACCTTCAAGGATTCTTTTAATATTCAGATAAAATATACATACAAATATTTATTACTAAGCCTTTAATTATTATCATTGATAAAAAAACATAATTTTGAAATTAGACATCTTTATCAATGTTTTTAAAGATAAATACTCATCTATCTAATTACTTTTTTTAATTAATTTTTGATATTCAAATTATTGATTCATATATATGTGATAAAGGTAGTAAAGGTGATAAAATTTATATATATATATATATATATATATGTGTGTGTGTGATAAAGGTGATAAAAGGAGATTGAGTTTTATTTTTGTAGATAAATCCTAACTTCTTATTTTCTATTATTGTATATTACATTATTAAGATTATTTAGTAAAATTTGAAAATTTGTTTGGAAAAATTTAAGGTGATATTCTCTAAGATGTTGATTTATAAATGACTTAGTTTTAATATCATTTGGAGACATTAAATATATTGATAGTCCTCTACTTTGATTAGAATACGAGACTCATATGTTTTTGTTATACAATATGAATAATTGTAAATATGTAAAATTTCACATACTTGTTTATCTATGAGGTTTGATTATGATTCATAATCCTTGTAAGAAAATTCTTATACACAAAAATAAATTATTCCTAATTTCTAATTAAATAACACATTTATATAGACACAAATAAATTATTATTAATATTATTATTACAATTAATATTATTATTAATATAAAACTGTTATATTATTATTGTTACTATTATTATTAATATTATTATTATTATTAATATCATTATTAATATTACTATTATTATTATAAATATTATTATTATTATAAAACTATTATATTATTATTGTTATTATTATTATTATTATTATTATTATAATAATGTTGTTACTATTATTATTATTATTATAATAATAATAATAGTAATATTGTTACTACTACTATTATTAATATTATAATTATAAATATAATTATTGTTAAAACATTATTATTATTATTATAGTAATACTGTTATTTTTATTATTATTAATATTATAATTATAAAATTATTATTATTATCATTAATAGTAT